>JAEEGK010025156.1_pt1 | contig 12256 bp, 10 predicted proteins | sample 8958771 | NCBI WGS metagenome assembly JAEEGK01 (sample SAMN16246547, study PRJNA631951) | gut metagenome | biome: gut microbiome; feature: rumen; material: SC-attached | host: Bos | place: Iran: Karaj | collected 2018-10 | reverse complement strand
GGCTCCTCCTCTCCAAAACAAAGCCGTGGGCGGCTTTGTTTTGGGTTGCGAAAGAGCAAGGTAAAGGATTCCCATTGGCCCCCTCCCGGAGGGGGCTCCCGCGAAGCGGGTGGGGGAGTCAGAGCCGGATTTTCGCAGAGACTATCATTCACACAAGGAGGCATGGACATGTTTCAGCGCAAGCCCTTTGAGACCGCTTCCCCGGAGGAGCTGGGCATCCGCAGCGGCGACGTCATGGCCTATCTGGACGACCTGGAGGCCAGCGATACGGAAATGCACGGCCTCATGATCATGCGGCATGGGAAACTCTGCGCCCAGGGCTGGTGGGCCCCCTTCGGCCCCGGCATCCGCCACGGGCTCCAGAGCCACACCAAGACCTATGCCGCCACGGCGGTGGGCATCGCCTATACGGAGGGCATCCTTCGCCTGGACGAAAGGATCATCGACATCTTCCCCCAAGAGAGCCCCAGGGACCCCAGCGAAAACCTGAAGCTCCTCACCGTGCGGGACGTGCTGTGCATGGGCTGCGGGATGGACACCATGCCGCCCCCCAGCAAGGACTGGATCCGGGAATTCCTGCACACCCCCGTGAACCACAAGCCCGGCACGACCTATATGTATAATTCCACCGGCTCCACCCTCCTGGGAGCCATCGTGCGCGCTAAGACGGGCCTGGGCCTCCACGACTACCTGAAGCCCCGCCTCTTTGACAAGATCGGCATCGACGCTAGTAATCTCCGCTGGGCCTGTATGCCCGACGGCATGGAGGTGGGGGGCGGCGGCCTCTACGCCACCACGGAGGACAACCTCCGGCTCCTGAAGCTCTATGCCGACGGCGGCGTCTGGGAAGGGGAGCGCATCCTGGCCGAGGACTATGTGCGCCTGGCCACCACCAACCAGAATGACTCCGCCTCCGAGGCGGCGGTGAATCCCCCCGCCACGGACAACTTCCTGGGCTACGGTTTCCAGATCTGGATGTGCAAGCCGGAGGGGGCCTACCGGGCCGACGGGGCCATGGGCCAGTTCACCATCGTCCTGCCAAAGCTGGATATGATCGTCGCCATCACCGAGACCGCCCCCGGCGCCCACTGGGCCCAGAAGACCCTGGACATCACCTGGGACTTTGCGGCGAAGGTGACTTCCGACGGCCCCCTGCCGGAGGACCCGGAGGCCGCGGGGAAGCTGGAGAGAAGGCTTCGCAGCCTGAATATCGGCAATCCCCCCTGCCGGCCCTCCAGCCCCACGGCGGCGCGCATCAGCGGCAGGACTTTCCGGGTGAAAAGCGGCGTTTTCGGCCCCTTCGGCGGCAACTTCATGAGCGGGGAAGGCCCGAATCCCATCCGGGAATTCCGCTTTGATTTCGATAATTACGGCTGCCTCTGGCATATCCTCGCCGCCTCCGGGCGGGAGGAGCATATCCGGGTGGGCACCGGCGGCCTGCGCCTGACGAACATCCTGGGGACGGAGACTGCCTGCACCCAGCTCTACCTGGCCCACGGCAGCTGGACGGCAGAGGATACCTTCGAGCTGCGCTGCCGCTGGCTGGAAACCTGCCTCGAGGATGTGTATACCTTGAAGTTTGCGGGGAAGGGCGTCAGCATCACCGCCTCCAACAATTCCCCCTTCCAGTTCGGCGGCGAACCCCCCGCCATCACCGCGGAGATGGTATAGTCAAATCGCAATCGCTTCGCTGGATTGCGATTTGAGAGGGATTGCGCTGCGCTCCCCGCACTCGCTTCGCTCGCACAGTCCGCTCCGCGAGAGGTATTTTTCGCGAGGCGCATGTCCCCGCGAAAAATGATCCAGCCTTTTTCGCGCCTGCGGGCGCGAACTCTGCGAGGCAGCGAAGACAGAAATCACAGACCGCATCCCCGCGGTGCGGGGATGCGGTCTGTTTCCGTATCACACCAAAACGGAGCCGCTTTGCGGGTCCGTTTTGGAGAGGAGGGTAATAAATGAACAACAAAGGCGTGGGCGCTGTCTTTTGCCTGATCGCTGCATTCCTGATGGCCGCGAAATATCTGTCCGCCGCGATTTTCATGAGCGGCGTACTGAGCCGGGATCGGGAGCTCTTTCAATACGGGCTTCACTATGTGGGCGCACCGCTGACGGTGCTGGCGGTGATCGCCCTGGCCGTGGGACTCCTTTTCCTCGTCTGGGGGATCATCCAGGACGTAAACACAGGCAAAAGGAAATAAGGGTAAGCTGTGATGAAAGCCAGACTGATCGTAGCGGCCATCGGCGTCCCCGCCATTGTGGCCCTGCTGTGCTTCGCCCCGCCCTGGGCGGTGACGCTGCTTTTTTCGGCGGTGACGGGCCTGGGTTCCTGGGAGCTATTTCATATCCTGCACATCGAAAAGCGGAAGGGGGCCCTGGCGCTGACTGCGGCCTGCTCCGTGGGGGTGCAGTTCACGATCTATTTCCGGGGCTACGGGGCGACCGTATATCTTTTCCTTCCCTTTGCCCTTCTTCTTTTCCTCTGCTGGGTGGCATACTATGAACGGAAGGAGCCCTTCGGCCTGGAGGGGCTGGCTGCCGCCCTGTTTTCCGGGGCCTTCGTGCCCCTGGGTCTGGGGGCCATGACCGCCCTGCGCTGCGGGGAGCGGGGAAACCTGCTGGTGCTGGCCCCTCTGGTGGTCACCTTCCTGGGGGACAGCGGGGCCTATTTCGCCGGCCGGGCTCTGGGGAAGCGGAAGATGAGCCCCCGCACCAGCCCCAACAAGACCGTGGCCGGGCTGCTGGGAGGCCTTGCCGCCGCCACCCTGGGCATGGTGATCTACGGCCTCGTCCTCCGGCGCTTCGGCCTCTTTGGCAGCCTGTGGAAGCTGGGCCTCGCGGGGCTTCTGGCGGGGGCGGCGGCCCAGCTGGGAGACCTGAGCTTTTCCATCATCAAGCGCCACACCGGCGCCAAGGATTACGGCAATCTCCTTCCCGGCCACGGGGGAGCCTACGACCGCTTTGACAGCACCTCCTTCGCCGCCCCCACGGTGCTGGCGCTGCTGACGCTGCTGGAGGTGTTCTGACATGGCGCTTTCCCTTCTGGGAGCCACCGGCTCCATCGGCAGGCAGACCCTGGAGGTGGCCGCCCATCTGAATATTCCTGTCTGCGCCCTGGCGGCGGGAAGGAACGCGGAGGCCCTGGAGGCCGCCGCCCGGCGCTTCCGGCCCCGGCTTGCCGTTCTCTATGACGAAGCCGCCGCCGCCGACCTGCGGCTCCGGCTGGCGGATACGGAGGTAAAGGTCCTCTCCGGCATGGAGGGGCTGCTGGAGGCTGCTTCCCTGCCGGAGGCGGACACGGTGCTGGCCGCCATGTCCGGGGCGGCGGGGCTGCGGCCCGCCCTGTCGGCCATCCGGGCGGGGAAGAAGCTGGCCCTGGCCAACAAGGAGACCCTGGTCTGCGCCGGCAGCCTCGTGACCGCGGCGGCGGAGCAGGCGGGGGTCCCCCTTCTTCCCGTGGACTCGGAGCACAGCGCCATCTTCCAGTGCCTGCAGGGGAAGGGCGAGGTGAAGCGCATCCTGCTCACGGCCTCCGGCGGGCCCTTCCGGACCTGGGACGCCGACGCCCTGGGCCGGGCGACCCGGGAGGACGCCCTGCGGCACCCCAACTGGAGCATGGGCCCCAAGATCACGGTGGACAGTGCCACCCTGATGAACAAGGGCCTGGAATTCATCGAGGCCATGTGGCTGTTCCGCATGCCGCCGGAGAAGATCAAGGTGCTGATCCACCCTCAGAGCGTGGTCCATTCGGCGGTGGAATTCGCCGACGGGGCGGTGATCGCTCAGCTGGGGAGCCCGGACATGCGCCTCCCCATCCAGCTGGCCCTCACCTGGCCGGAGCGAAAGCCCTGCCCCGCACCGGCCTTGGACCTGACGAAGACCCCGCCCCTCACCTTCCAGGAGCCGGACCTGGAGCGTTTCCCCTGCCTGGGGCTGGCCATGGCCTGCGCGGAACGGCCGGAAACGGCGGACGCCGCCGTGATGAACGCCGCCAACGAGGAGGCGGTGGCCGCCTTCCTGGCGGAGAGGATCCGCTTTCCGCAGATCTACGAAACCGTGTCCCGGACCCTGGCGGCCCTCTCCGGCCGCCCCGGCGGGACCCTGGAGGATATTCTCGCCGCAGATGAAGAAGCAAGGAGGCTGAGTAAAGCGTGTCTGTCCTCTATATCCTGATCGGCATCCTCATGTTCGGCATTCTCATCGCCGCCCATGAAGCCGGGCATTTTACCGTCAGCAAGCTGTTCCGCATCAAGGTCAACGAATTCTCCGTGGGCATGGGTCCCACCCTCTGGCACCGGGAGAAGGGGGAAACCGTCTACTCTCTCCGGGCCCTGCCCTTCGGGGGCTTCTGCGCCATCGAGGGGGAGGACGGCTCCAGCGACGACCCCCGGGCCTTTACGAAAAAGCCCCTGTGGCAGCGGATCTGCGTCCTGGCCGCCGGGAGCGGGGCCAACCTGCTCATCGGCTTCCTCATCGCCCTCTGCCTCTACCTGGGCTACTGCGCCGCCGGGGACTACATGGTCCCCACCGCCACCCTGGACGGCTTTATGGAGGGCTGCCCCTACGAGGGGGAGACCGGCTTCCTGGCCGGGGACCGGATCCTCCGGGTCAACGGCTGGCGGGTGAACTCCACCCGGGACTTCAGCCTGTTCATGTCCCTGAACGATTCGGACACCGTGGACGTCGTCCTCCGGCGGGAGGGGAAGCGGGTGAAGCTGGAGGACTACCCCCTGACCCTCCGGGAGTATACCGACGGGGCGGGGAACACCGTGCTGAAATACGGCTTCCTCTTCCGGCAGAGCGAGCTGACCCTCCCCGTGGCCCTGCGGGAGGCCTGGTACGACTGCGGCTACTACGCCCGGGTGGTGTGGGTGAGCCTGCGGTATCTCCTCAGCGGCCGGGCGGGCCTGAACGACCTCTCCGGCCCCGTGGGCATCGTCAAGACCATCGGGGAGGTGGGCAGCGAGGCCCGAAGCGTGGGGGAGGGCCTGGCCAACGTCTTCGGCCTGATCGCCTTTGTGGCGGTGAACCTGGCGGTGATGAACCTGCTGCCCATCCCCGCCCTGGACGGAGGGCATATCTTCTCCATGCTGGTTTTCTGGCTCATCGGAAAAGTGATCCGCCGGCAGCCCAGCCCGAAGATCGAGAGTTATATCCATGCCACGGGGCTGGTGCTGCTGCTGGGCCTGATGGTGTTCGTGATGTTCAACGACATCCGGAAGCTGTTTTGATTCAACTCGAACCCGCTGCGCTGGGCTTCGAGTTGAGAAGGATTACGCTGCGCTCCCCGCAGGCTCGTCGTCGCTCGGGGGAATCGGAGGTATCCGCCCGTTGGGCAAATACCTCCAAAATTCCCCCGGCTCCTCCTCTCCAAATCGAAGCAAAAGTGCTTCGATTAGGGAAGGACGTTTCGTCGGAATCTTGCAGGTATAGCCGTGAAACGGCGATACCTGCCATTCCGGCGAATAAGGACGCCGCGCCTGCGGGCGCGAACTCTGCGAGGCAGAGTTCTTCACCAAGGAGAGTGTGTAAATGACAAAGGCGATCCGTGTGGGAAATGTGACCGTCGGAGGCGGGGCTCCTGTCAGCGTTCAGAGCATGTGCAATACGAAGACGGAGGATATCGAGGCCACCGTGGGGCAGGTGAAGGCCCTGGCGGCGGCGGGCTGTGACATTGTGCGCCTGGCGGTGCCCCATGAGAAAGCCGCCGCAGCCCTGGGGGAGATCCGCAGCCGCAGCCCCGTGCCCCTGGTGGCGGACATCCACTTCGACTGGCGTCTGGCCGTGGCCGCCGCCGAGGCGGGGATGGACAAGATCCGCCTGAATCCCGGGAACATCGGCGGGGAGGAGAACGTGCGGAGGGTGGCGGAGGCCTGCCGGGCCGCCGGGGTCCCCATCCGCATCGGCATCAACGGTGGCAGCCTGGAAAAGCCCCTCCTGGCCAGATACGGCGGCCCCACCCCGGAGGCCATGCTGGAATCCGCCCTAGGCCACGTCCGGCTGCTGAACAAATACGGCTTCGACGATATCTGCCTCAGCCTCAAGTGCTCCGACGTGACCACCACCGTGGCGGCCTATGCGCTGGCGGCGGAAAAGACGGACTATCCCCTCCACATCGGCATTACCGAGGCCGGAGGCGGGGAAATGGCGGTGGTGAAGGCCGCCGCCGGCATCGGCGCCCTGCTCCTGCGGGGCATCGGCGACACCCTCCGGGTCAGCATGACCGGGGACCCCCTTCGGGAGCCGGAGGTGGGCATCGAGATCCTCCGGGCCCTGGGAAAGCGGCGGGACGCGCCGGAGTTCGTGGCCTGCCCCACCTGCGGCCGGACGGAGATCGACCTGGAGCGGCTGTACGTCGACGTGCAGGAAAAGCTGCGCTGCTGCCGGGCCCCCATCCGGGTGGCGGTGATGGGCTGCGTGGTGAACGGACCCGGGGAAGCCGCCGCCGCGGACTACGGCGTGGCGGGGGGAAAGGACTGCGGCCTCCTTTTCCGGAAAGGGCAGCGGCTGAAGACGGTGCCTTACGAGGGTCTGGCCGACGCCCTGGCGGAGCTCATCCGGGAGGATGGGATCGCGTTTTAGAAAAGAGAATCGAATACAGCGGCGCCCCACGATGCCTGAGAGCAGGCATCGTGGGGCGCCGCGCCGATGTGCGCCTTACTCGATGGACAGGATCTCGGAAAAACCGGTCACCTCAAAGATGTCCATGATGTCCTGACCCACGTTCCGGACGGTCATGGTGCCCTGCTTGTTCATGACCTTCTGGGCGCTGAGCAGCACCCGGAGGCCGGCGGAGGAGATGTACTCCAGGTTCTTGAAATCCATCAGAAGCGTCGTCACGCCATCCAGGTCCTCCTTCAGGGCGGCCTCCAGCTGGGGGGAGGTGGAGGTGTCCAGCCGCCCCGTCAGGGCGATGGTCAGATTGCCGTTATTCCTGTTCTTTTCAATGGTCATTTTCCGCAGCTCCTTTGCGATATGTCGATTTGCTTTTTCTGTTTTCCGTATTCGGCTGCTCCGGAGATTCAGACACGCTTCCCCGGCGGCCGGTCGTTTTCAAAGCCCGCTTTCTGCCTTCCGGGAACGTGCGCTCAGATGCGGTTGGAAAGGTACCGCACAAGGATCAGGGCCAGCAGCACCAGCAGCATCAGCAGGATCACCCGGAGGTGCTTCCGCCGCTCGGCGTAAAGGGTGGCCACGAACTCCCGTACAAAGGCGTTGATCCAGAAGTAGCTGCGGGTCCGGCTGCCGATGCCCTCCGCCCGGATGCCCTGCTCCCCGGCAAGAAGGCCGGAGCGGAACACGTGGTAATTCGTGGTGGAAAAGGCCAGCTTCGGCGCCGCCAGGCCCCGCTCCCGCCGAAGGAGCTCCAGGGAACAGCGGAAGTTCTCCTCCGTATTGGCGGAGCGGTCCTCCACCAGGATCCGCTGGTCGGGGACCCCCGCGGCGAGGAGATAGTCCCCCACGGCTCGCCCCTCGGGCATCGTCTCGTCGGGGCCCTGTCCGCCGGAGGGGACGAAGAGGAGCGGCTTTCCGCCTGCCTCCTCCTGCATCCGGGCGAAGGCCAGGGCCCGGTCCGCCCGCCCCTTCAGCAGCGGCGTCAGGCTCCCGTCCTTCCGGATCTGGCAGCCCAGGATCAGGATGCAGTCCTTGTCGAAGGCCGGGATCCGTTTCGCGGCCCGGACGGTCAGAAGGATCGTTCCCCAGAGGATGCACTCCAGATACGACACCGCCGCCAGGATGCCGTTGGTAACGGCCAGCTCCACGTACAGGGCAAGACCCTGCTCGTTGTGAACGTCCACCACCGTGGACCGCTGCAGCAGCTCCGACAGGAGATGGGGGAAGATCGTGCCCAGGCAGACGAAGAGGCCCAGGAGAAAGCCCAGCATGTTCCGCCAGCTGCGTCCCTCCTTCCGCAGGAGCCGCAGACTGCTGACCGTCACCGGGAAGAAGAGCAGAAAGGCTATGGGAAAGGCCAGTATGGAGATGGACGCAGCGCTGCTCATGACCCGATGCACTGCATCGTTCAGGCTGTTCCCGGAGCTGAAGAAGGGGATCAGCGCCAGGAGCAGCAGGACCAGGAAAATGATCCAGCCCAGATTGCGGATGTTTCGATACCGGTACAGGCTCTCTCTCATGTCCCGGCGGAACTGCCGGATCACGCTCCACAGGAGCAGCAGCAGCCAGAGACCCGCCGCCGCCGGAATGACCCGGCTGCCCCGGGAGGCCCCAAGGAAATGCCCCATGGTGATGACGCCGAAGCGGTGGACGTAGAGGGGAGTCATATGCGCGATGTCCTCCGAGGTCCAGACGGTGACGTAGGCCCTTCCCCTGGAAACCGAACGGAAGGTGAGGTACAGTGCATCCTCCGTCTGCCGCTGCTCTGTCAGCCGGAGGATCTCCTCCTCCTGCTCCAGTTCCACCCGGGGATACTCCCCGCCGGAGCTCCGGGGGAGCGGGACCCGGAGGGTGCAGGTGGAGCCCAGAAGGAGGATCGCGGCAAAGGACAGGGCCGCCAGCAGCGCTCCCAGGGCCAGCAAAGTGTCACGTTTCATCCTTCCTGCGGCAGGGCCTTACTCGGCAATCCCCTCTTCCTCGGCGGTGAGGCGCAGCAGCTCCCGCTTCACCAGCCAGAGCTTTTCGGAAAGGTCCACATAGTAGGTGTGGGGGTTGTGGAAGCGCTTCACCTCGTCCCAGAGCAGATCCACCTGCTCCCGGCAGTAGCTCTGGATCTCCGGCAGGGTCGGCCGCTTGTAGACAAGCTTCCCCTCCCGGAAGATGGGGACCAGCAGTTCTTTGGCCCGGAAGTTTTCCAGCTTCTTTGTCTTCCACACTGCGTCCTGGTCGAAGATGGTCAGGGGGGCGTCCTCGTCGATGGTCTCGTCCCAGACGCAGATCTGGTCCGCCAGAGCCTTGCCCGTGGCCTTGTCGTAAAGGCGGAAGACCTTCTTGAAGTGGGGGGTGGTGATCTTGGCGGTATTCTCGCTGATCTTGATCTTGGGCAGGATGTCGCCCTTCTCGTTTTCCACGGCGGCCAGCTTGTACACCGCGCCGAAGACAGGCTCGCTCCGGGCGGTGATGAGCCGTTCGCCCACGCCGAAGGTGTCTACGCAGGCCCCCTGCATCAGCAGGTCCTGGATCAGCTCCTCGTCCAGGGCGTTGGAGGCGGTGATCCTGCAGCACTGGAGCCCCGCCGCGTCCAGCATTTTCCGGGCCTGCTTGGAGAGATAGGAGATGTCCCCGGAATCCAGGCGGATGGCGAAGTTGGAGATGCCCCGGGGCACCAGAAGCTCCTTGAAGCAGCGGATGGCGTTGGGGACGCCGGATTTCAGGGTGTTGTAGGTGTCCACCAGCAGGGTGGCGTTGTTGGGGTAAATTTCACAGTAGGTTTTGAAGGCCTCGTACTCCGAGTCGAACATCTGCACCCAGCTGTGGGCCATGGTGCCCCCGGCGGGCACCCCGTAGAGCTGGTCGGTGACGGTGCAGGCCGTCCCCGCGCAGCCGCCGATGTAGGCGGCCCTGGCGCCCAGGATGGCCGCGTCGCCCCCCTGGGCCCGGCGGGAGCCGAATTCCAGCACCGGCCGCCCCTGGGCGGCCCGGACCACCCGGTTGGCCTTGGTGGCGATGAGGGACTGGTGATTGAACTGCAGCAGGAGGAAGGTCTCCACCAGCTGGGCCTCTACCGCCGGGGCCCGGACGGTGATCACCGGCTCCCCGGGGAAGACGGGGGTCCCCTCCGGCACGGCCCAGATATCCCCCGTAAAGCGGAAGTAGCGGAGCCAGCGGAGAAACTGCTCGTCGAAGCAGCCCTTGGAGCGCAGGTATTCGATGTCCCGCTTGTCGAAGCGCAGGTTCTGGATATAGTCGATGATCTGATCCAGTCCGGCGGCGACGGCGAAGCCGCCGCCATCGGGCACCTTGCGGAAAAACACGTCGAAGTAGCAGATCTTCTTGTGCATGCCGGTTTTGAAATAGCCGTTGCCCATGGTCAGCTCGTAAAAATCGAAGAGCATGGTGTAATTCAGCGCGTCCATCTTAGATTACCCCCTGTGGTAGAGTTTTTTCGACTGGTATACCGGGTCGCAGGTGAGGTTAGCGCCCAGCTTTTTGAAGGTGTTCTCGTCCACCTGGCTCAGCAGCACCGAGGAGTGGACCTCCGTGTGCTTCAGGTTGGGAAGCTGGGCAATGGCCGCCGCGGCGTCCGGGTCTCCCTCCGCGCAGACGGAGAGGGCGATGAGCACCTCGTCCGTGTGGAGCCGGGGGTTGGAGCCCCCCAGCAGGTCCACCTTCAGGCGCTGGATGGGCTCGATGACGCTGGGGCGGATCAGGTGCTTCTCGTCCGGGATCCCCGCCAGGAGCTTCAGGGCGTTCAGCAGCAGGGCGCTGGAGGCCCCCAGCAGCCGGGAGGTCTTTCCGGTGATGACCCGCCCGTCGCAGAGCTCCATGGCGGCGGCGGGCTCCCCGGTTTCCTCGGCTTTTCCCCGGGCGGCGATGGCCACCTTCCGGTTCTCCTGGCTCAGGCCCGCCTGCTTCATGATGGATTCGTTCTTCAGGACGATGGTCCGGTCCAGGTTCCCCTTCCGGAAGGCGCAGGCGGCGTCGAACCAGCGGCGGACGATCTCCTTGTTGGCGGCGTGGATCACCGCCTCGTCGTCCACAATGCACAGGCCCGCCATGTTCACCCCCATGTCCGTGGGGGATTTGTAGGGGCAGGACCCGAAAATGCGCTCGAAAATGGTCTTCATCAGGGGGTAGATTTCCACGTCCCGGTTGTAGTTCACCGTGGTGACGCCGTAGGCGTCCAGGTGGAAGGGGTCGATCATGTTCACGTCGTCCAGGTCGGTGGTGGCGGCCTCGTAGGCCAGGTTGACCGGGTGCTTCAGGGGCAGGTTCCAGATGGGAAAGGTCTCGAACTTGGCGTAGCCCGCCTCCACGCCCCGTTTGTGCTCGTGGTAGAGCTGACTCAGACAGGTGGCCATTTTGCCGCTGCCGGGGCCGGGGGCGGTGACCACCACCAGGGGCCGCTCCGTCTCCACAAAGTCGTTGCGGCCGAAGCCCTCCTCGGAGGCGATGGTCTCCACGTCGTAGGGGTAGTTGGGGATGGCGTAGTGCCGCCAGACCCGGAGGCCCAGCCCCTCCAGCCGCTTCTGGAAGGCCTCTCCCGCGGCGGTGTGCTGGTCGAACTGGGTGATGACCACGCTGCCCACATAGAGGCCGATGCCACGGAAGGCGTCGATCAGGCGCAGCAGATCCAGGTCGTAGGTGATGCCCAGGTCGCCCCGCACCTTGTTTTTCTCGATGTCCCCGGCGTTGATGACCATGACGATCTCCGCCTGGTCCTTCATGGTCAGGAGCATTTTCACCTTGCTGTCCGGCTCGAAGCCGGGCAGGACCCGGGAGGCGTGGTTGTCGTCGAAGAGCTTGCCCCCGAATTCCAGGTACAGCTTGCCCCCGAACTGGCCGATCCGCTCCCGGATGTGCTGAGACTGGAGGCGGAGGTATTTCTCGTTGTCGAAGCCGACTTCGTATTTCATCTGTGCACGCGGCGGGGATGCCCGCCGCTCCTCCTCTCAGGGCGCGGGACCCTGTTTATTTCATGAACAGGCAGAGGATCAGGGGCAGGAACATGGCCGGGAGCAGGTTGGAGACCTTCAGCTTCGTGACCCCCAGCATGTTGAGGCCCAGGGCCACAATGAGCAGGCTGCCGGCGCAGCTCATTTCCGCCACCACATAGTCGCTGAGGACGGGAGCCGCCCAGCGGGCCAGCAGCACGATGGCTCCCTGGTACACCAGCACGAAGGCCCCGCTGAGGCAGACCCCCAGGCCCAGGCTGGAGGCCAGGATGATGGCGGAGACAAAGTCCAGCATGGATTTCGTAAAGATCGTCTCGTGGTTCCCGGTGAGGCCGCTCTGCAGGGAGCCCACCACGGACATGCTCCCCACGCAGAAGAGGAGGCTGGCCGTGACAAACCCCTCGGCAATGCGGCTGCCGCTCCCCTTTTTGGAGAAACGGGCCTGTACCCAGGCGCCCAGCCTTTCCAGCTTGCCGTCCAGGTCCAGCAGGCCGCCGAGGATGGCCCCCAGAACCATGCTGAGGATGGTGACCAGGGTATTGGTCCCCGCGAAGCTTCCCTTGACGCCGATGTAGAGGACACAGAGGGCCAGCCCCTTCTGCACCAGGTCCGCCAGACGCTCCGGGATCCCTTTTTTCAGCAGCGTTCCCAGCAGGCCGCCCACCACGGCGGCCAGGGTGTTGACCAGC
>JAEEGK010025154.1_pt1 | contig 12257 bp, 9 predicted proteins | sample 8958771 | NCBI WGS metagenome assembly JAEEGK01 (sample SAMN16246547, study PRJNA631951) | gut metagenome | biome: gut microbiome; feature: rumen; material: SC-attached | host: Bos | place: Iran: Karaj | collected 2018-10 | reverse complement strand
CTACTACATCGTAAAGGAGATCATCCTAAAACTCATCAGTTCAAAAGTCAAATTCCAATCCCTCACCTTCACCATCCAGAAAGAAGAAGCCCTGCGCCTCTCCCAAAAACCCAGAGAACCTAGATACGGCGCCCTTAACGCCATGCTCCAGATCCTCGGCCCGACAGAATGCCTTTCCACCATAAAGAAAGACAACTTCTACCCCAGGCCCCACATCGACTCCGCCATCCTTCATATCGGCCCAATCACCTGGCCCGAAGCCAATATCTGGGCCAACGCCCAGCAGATCATAAAAACAGCTTTCTCCCAAAGAAGAAAGCAGCTTCAAACATCCCTCAAGCCCCTCAACATCACCCCAGAAGCCTTCGCCCAAGCCAACATCTCCCCCGCCTCCCGTCCCGAAGAACTCGACCCCCATTCCTTCCTCCTCCTCGCTCAAAACTTATAAAAATTAAGACATCACTCTAATCGTTTATTATTTTCTTCTTTATCCACACAAAGCCTTTGCTTTTTGATATAGCGCAGACATCTATAGGTCCGCCGACAGTAGCGTTGTTTTGATCAATCTTGACCTGTCTAAGAATACAAGTGATGTTAATTAAGGATTCCGCTAGGCTTCCCATTTCAGTAACCGGAAGATAAACAATTGAATCGGATAAATCGCTCTCCATCTCTTTTGCTAGAATGGCGCCATCGAGAGAAAATGTTAAATAATCGAATATTTTCTTGCATACAACTTCTTTTTTATCACGAGCGAAAAAACTATCATCGGTGTCATTAATAAGCCGTTTGGCACTTTCTGGAACTCTTAAAAGATAATCTTTAAAAGAAGTGTCAATGCCCTGAGTTAATTTTCTAATGATCTCATGTTGGGCATAAGATAGAATATAAGATTTATGTTGCTCCGATATGTCAAAGCTTTCACTAAAATTGATTCTTATTTTGCTGCCTAATATGCTATCAACAGTAAAATGAAAATTACTCGGGAAAATTTCTTTTTCTCCATATCCTGTAATTGAAATACCAGTATATTTTAAACGCATTTCTTTATTTAATAATTCAAATGATTTGGTAAGCAAAATTTCTTTTTGCTCGTTATTTAAAAATTTATAGTCGTCACGGTTCTCAAATTCGTTTTTCAGACCTTCATAATATTTATTCCTTGCATAAGTGTTAAAATCATATTTCGATATTTCTTTTCTTTTATCGTATCCGGCAAAAAAGTTTGCAAAAGCTTCATTGTAGAAGCTTTTTATGGAATCGGGATCCAATTTCGCTGGATTTTTGCCGGCTTTTATTACCGAATCTTTATATTTGTCCAAAATGTCATATAAAATTTTATGTATAAAATCATGTATGTAAACATTCTCATATTCATCGAATTTGAAAAAGAGATAATTCTCCTCAATGAATTTTAGAAAATCATTAACATAAAGCATAAAAAAAGGAAATGTTTTGTCTCCCAGATATTTCCTGTATTCATTCGCTATTATTTCTATGGGAACTCCCATTATTGCCGTAGAGCCATAAGCAAACAAACCAATTGGAGCAACATTTGATAATTGGAATAATTTGTTTTGAGAGTTATGAATGGCAGCATGATTACCTAATGTTACCGCACTATCGGCAGCCATAACTGCCGCGTTTTTGTTCATGATACAGATCCCAGCGCTCATAATATTTGTGGTATGTTGTTAAAAAGGATTTTATTAATTGTTACTTAATATATTTTTTCAAGTTATCGGCGGAAATAGCCAAGTGTGTTTCATCTAATTCTGTAGGCATTCCGGAAGTGATAATACCTACCACTTCTCCAAATTCATTAATAAGAGGACCACCGCTATTTGTTGTATCCATGAACGAATCGAAAAACAGAGACCTATTACGAAAAGAGGTTATGACACCAGCAGAAATTCTAATATCTTCAAATTTTGAGGCACCAGAAAGCGGGAAGAAAACAGGAATGGCAGGATCTCCAAAATTCAAATTATTAAATTCGCCAATGTTTATGGGTTTAAAAGTGTCAGAAACACGAAGTATCGCAATATCAGCTTGAGGATCCTTATCAATGGAAATAACATTAGCACTCTTGCTTTTCCCATAAATTTTAAGCGTTTCAGGCGAAGCATCGCCAAGAATGTGTTTGTTTGTTGCAATGATTTTATCTTCTATTGCAAATCCCGTGCCTGTTGTTCCATCCGGAGAAAGTATTATAACTATCGAGTCGCCAATATGATCAAGATAAGAAGCAATATTATTAAGATCAGGATAAGTAAATCCGAAATTAATACCGTAGTTTTGATGCGCTTTTTTACATTCTTCTCTCATCCCCATTAGGGAATAGCATCTTAACATTAGCTCAAATGCCTCCCTTGTAAACTCAGTTTTTTCTTTTTCTATTTTTGCAAGTATCTCTAAAGCTTCCGTATATTTTTTGGAGGCCAGGCAATAACGGGCTTGCTCATATTTTGTCATTAATGAACGGTTTGGCTCCATTCCTTTCAACTCTGCTATCCATTGATCATATGTGAATAACACTTCTTTTTGTAAACAATCAATGGCAGCATCAAGAATTCTTTTATGTTTTTCGTAATTCTTTTCGAGCTCTTGGGCCTTTTCCAAAAACGACTCGTCATCAAAATCAAACGAATTTAACTTGTTTTTCTTTATATCGTTTATTATTGATTTAATGGCATCTTTCTTTATTTCAAAGGTAAACTCAATGTTATTTTTTCTGTTGAACATGTCCTGTATGGATGCGCAAACTTCCTGCGATACTTCATAAAGTTTTAAATTGGAATATCTCTCATCCAAAAGGACATTAAACTCTTTTTGCTTTTCCAAAACTTTGTTTATTATTTGTTCTGCTGTTTCCCAATTGTTAGACAACTCTTCCCTAATCTTTGCCAAAGATTGTTTATATTCAATATTGGAAAAATGTGTCTTGAGTTTGTCTTTTTCAGCCGGAGATAGCGTTACCGCACCGTATATACGCATAGAACCAGCATTCCCGGTCTCTTTGTCTTTCGCTGTTACTGTCAAAACACAATCGTTTCCAATATCAAACGTAACCTCAATTTGTGGCTCGCCTTTTTTCTTTAGCGCTATGCCGCACAATTTAAATTTATCCAAGAGAACGTTTTCTGCCGGTTCTAAACTTTCTCCTAGATAGACTTCTATATCTACTTCTGATTGAAAGTCATAATTTGTTGAAAAAATGAGGCTTTGACTGGTGGGAATTTTGGTGTCGCGTTTAATCAAATGTTGTATTTCATGTCTATTTGTGTTTCCCATAATACATGAAACTCCCAGACTATACGGAACAATATCGCTAAGAAGTGTATCTTTAATGTCGCCCAACAAGACAGCTCCTTGCACACCGGCCCCGTAAGCGACTATAGTGCTTGGATCAATACCACTCAATATCGCGCTACCGAACACATTTTTGGCAATTCTAGATATTGCCGGCATCTTTGTCGCATTGCCAACAAGCAGTATTTTAACATCTGGGTTATAAAATTTTATGTTTATTTCACCTTTAAAAGACCTCAGTTTATCTTCGTATTTTTTAAGAACTTTCGACGCAATAGCTTCCAATTCTACGCAAGAAAGCGGTATCTCGATGGAAGGATGCCCCATAAAATATTGCAATACGATAGAAGAACGGTTCAGATCCGAAAGTTTAATTTTAAGATCTTCGCAAGCTGCCAATAATCTGTTATAAGCACCTTTGTCGCTTTCTTCTGAAAGCGTTATATTGTATTCATTCTTAATGTAATTAAGTACATGTTTGAATAAGGCCTCGTCAATGTCAGATCCTCCAAGTATAGTATTGCCATCGACCGTCTTAACCTGATAGTCTTTGTAAATAATATCTAAATAAGACAGATCCAGCGTACCACCGCCAAGATCGATTACAACTATCTTTCCATTGATTTCTTTCTGATAACCATAAGCTAAAGCGGCTGCTGTTGGCTCAGGAATCAACTGTTTGACATTTAGACCAGTTATTTGCGCAGCGTCTTTGGTTGCCCGCTTTTGATTAAAATCATAAAAGGCAGGAACAGTCAAAACAACATTATCAAAGGAAAACTTTTTGACGTTGTCTTTAAATATTTCTAAAAGTTTTCTTTTAGGGAATACTATGTGTTTTTCTTCTATGCGATTTAAAAATCTTTCTTTAATTTTTTCAGCAATATAAATCTCGGCATTGCACTTTATTTTGTATATTATCTTAGCGGCAATTTCTTCTCCGGTATATTCCTTGTTGTTAATTTTGTATTTTTTGCGCTTACCAATAAACCTTTTGACTCTAGACACGACCGACTCAGGAGAAGTCTGAGACAACAACTTGGCTTTTTCTCCGAACACCGGATTGTTATTTTCGTCAATACCGTAAAATGACGGTTCGCAAAAATTGTTGTTAGTTCCAGGAACAGGAATAATCTCGATTTTTTGGCTAACTTTGTTGTAAACAGCGCCAATTGAGTTAGTAGTACCGAAATCTATTCCTAGGCAGTGCGTGTAAGACTCTATAACTTCTTTTTCTGCATCTTTTAGATGTTTGACTATATCATCTGTGTTGCCCTGTATCAATTCTTCAATTTTCGAATCAATTAATTTAAGATGTTTAAATAAATTGTGATCGTTAGCAATAGATTTGGCTTTTTCCAGATCTTCCAATTCGCCGATTTCTACTAATAGCAAAACTGTCTTATCAAAATTTCCAGCTTTTTCAAACAGTTCTGCCAAACGTTTTTTGTCAGGATACTGGCTCTTTTCATAGCATTTAGCGGCCATCTCATAATTACTGATCTGGACATAAAGATCAGAGGCGGTTTCATATTGCCCCGCTTTTTCATAATATTGGGCGGCCACGAGAAGATTTCCGCCATTTTTATGTAACTCGGCAAGCTTTAATAAATAGTTTTCGTTTTGCGAATCACTGGAAATGGCGTTAATGGCCATGTTGTACAGATTCGCTTTTTCATAAAGCGAGCAGGCTTGATCATAATCATGAAGCTCTTCTTCAGCAATTTTGCCTGCAATTTTATAATTCCTTGTGATCTTTTCAAGTTTGAGCCGCTTCTCGTTGATTTCTTTTTTTTGTTCTGCAGAACTTGCTTTTCTTAGCGAATCTTCATAGTATTTTCTGGCGATTTTAATGGTGTCTTTTTTCTTTTCCTCAATATCAAAAAGATATATAAGTTCCATTGCGCGCAAGTACTCGCGTTTTACAAGTAAAAGGTCAAGTTCAAACAATGCGCATTTTAAAATTTTATCCCTTAAAGTCTCATAATCGTTGAACTCTTTTGCATATTCCAAAGCCTCTTCGTATTTCCCAAACCTAATATAGAAATCGATCTTTCTGTTGGGATTGTCCATACGGGTAACGACACTCAAAGCTTTTTCGTAAAGATTGCCCTTTTCATAAAGCGAGCAGGAAAGTTCGTAATCCTTAAGTTCATCTTCAGCAATCTGACCAGCAACTTCATAATCTTCGGCAGTCTCTTCCAATTTTAACCGCTTTCTTAATATTTCTGTCCTTTTTTGAGGAGAAGAGGTTTTTAAAATTCTGTTATAATACTTTCTGCCCTCAGAAATGGCAGTTGTTTGCTTAGTTTCATAATCGCTGAACTCTTTGGCAAAAATCCAAGCATCGGCGTATCTGTGGAGACGAATCAGCAAATTAAACTTTTTTTCAGGATCCTTTGTGCGATTAATAGCATAGTCATGTTTCCCCAAAATGACAGCCAAACAATTAATAAATCCGTTAAACATAATATCCTCTCAGATTATTCAAATTAATTAAAAGACAAGTCTATTTTTATTTAGATCTCTGTCTTCTTTTTCTTTAACCATTTAAATCCTTCGCTCTTGGTAATGACGGAAACATCCACAGGTCCGCCGACAGTTGCATTGTTTTGATCGGCTAAAACCATCCTCTTTATTGAAGTGATATTTATTAATGATTCCGCTAAAAGGGATAATTCCCGTATCGGGAGCCACTCAATCGATTTGTAAAAGCTATCGATGTTATTTTTAATTTCTCTTTTGCAAACTTTATGAATAATATCATTTGCCTTTTCGGAAATCTTTGCGCTAACGATATCTTTCATTCCATTGGCAAATAAGTTGTTTTCCATGGAATTAACATATTTCTCTATTTGACTAGAAGTCTGCTCAATGAACATCTCTTCCAACTTTGGATTAACGCCCAAAAGAAATGTATCCATGACATCGGTTTGACAAAGTGGCTTAATATGTGCGGGTCTTAATTCGGAAATGTCAATATCCTCTTTCAAAGTGTATCTGATTTTTCCGTCAAGTATACCGTCGATATGAAAACGACACAAACTGGGATATATATCTTTTTCACCATATCCGGCCATTGCGATTCCGACCATTTCGCGCGATTCATAATTGGAGCTCAACAGTTTAAAGGTCATATCGCATACTATTTCTCTCTGCTTATCCGATAGATAAGAATAAAATCTATCATTCTTAATTGCTGAGATCAAAAAATCATTATATTTCTTTCTGGCGTATTCGCCAAAATCAATATTAACAGTATTCCTTCTATTAACATCATTCATAGTTTCTTTAAGTGCCGCATTATAGGCCTCCATTTCTTTTAGTTTCTGATCTAATTTAATGATTTGATCATATTTAATGCGTACAAAGTTTTCGCATGTCCTGAAGAAATTAAAAACATAAATCTCTTCTTGTTTGTCAATCCTTAAATACTGATAATTATCCATGATAAAAGATTTGAAATCATCAATGTATTGTTTAAAATTTGGAAATGTCTTGTCGCCAAGATGTTCACTATACTCATGTATTATTATTTCTACTGGAACGCCCATAAGTGCGGCGCAACTATAAACTATGAGTCCGACAGAAGCGATTTTTGACAAAGGGAAAAGCTTGTCAGCTGAATTATGAATGGCAATTCGATTGCCTAAAGATACCGCACTATCGGCAGCCAAAGCCACCGCATTTTTGTTCATGATACAAACACCAGCGCTCATAGTATAAATAGTTGTTGGGTTTTAATCGTTTCATTCAGGAGTACAATTGCTTCCCCCTTTTGCTGTAATTATAACAAAAATCAATTTGATTTTCCACGATAAAATACGCAAATTTTTTCCCACAAACGCTTATTTAAAGCATGTTTGCTCCTATAATCACTAGTTTCATCGTTTTTCGATTTATCCATAAAATTATCAAAGTTTGTCAATGCATTTGCACCTAACATTCGTATTAATCGGCGTTTAAGCCTACACCAATGCAATTTTCTCGTTTTCGCGACCGCTTATTTATGGATAGACATCATTTGACTAACCTGCTTTTGTATCACTAAAGTGATATAGTATGAGTATGAAGATTTACCATGGATCACAAAAACTTATTGAGAGAGAAGATGAGCGCATACCAAGAAACATTGCTTTATAACGTCCAGAATCTTTTAGCCGATATGATGGATTACGCCGTAAGCGATCTTAAAATAGATCCCGACGTTTTCTTTCAGTTGTTCGCAACTTCACAATTTGCCCGTCGCATAGAATCGGGCGACAAGATCCTTGTCTACGGCAGATCCGGCATTGAATTGGCCCAGGATGTTTTGCTGGAAAAGACAGACCGAACGGACTTCTCTCCTTCCAGGCCTAATATGCATAGAACTCCAGCATATTGGTCAGGTTGGATCATAGCTTATTATCAGTGGAGATCCGAATGGACATTTTTGGAGATTGCAGAAGCGCTTCCTTTCTCAACTGTAATGCAAATGTATAAGATCTATCACGAAGCTCCTGAAGATCGTTTCGCAGATGACGCCGACAGAATAATGGCTGAAAAGTATCCTGAAACACGTTTAAAACGTATTCGAACCGCCTATGGCTGTTCACAGTCGGAATTGTCAAAAGCCTCGGGAGTAGGCTTAAGAGCCATCCAACTCTACGAACAACGCAAAAGGAATATCAACCATGCCGAAGCGTGGCATCTCAAGTCTTTGGCCCAAGTTTTAGGCTGTTCGATAGAGGATCTGTTTGAACCGGCGCGCATTACATCTCTAAAATAAATAGCTTATTTCCTTCTGCCCATCACTCTGAGCAAGCTCAGGAACAAGTTCACAAAATCCAAATACAGCATCAGCGCTCCCATAACGGACAGCTTCCTTGCCGTCTCATTACCCAGCTCCCTTTCCACGCTCGCCAGCGCTTTGATCTTCTGAGCGTCCCCCATCGTAAGCCCGGTAAACACCGCTATGGCGATCAGAGATATCGCCCAGTCAAGTCCGGAACTCTTCAGAAAGATGTTCACGACAGACGCGAGAATGATGCCCAGCAACCCGAAGACGCAGATAGACCCCACTTTCGAGCAGTCCGCTTTCGTCACCGTTCCGTATATCGCCATAATGGCGAATATCCCCGCCGTCAAAAAGAAAGCGTTCTGTATCGTACCTATCTGGTAAGCAAGGAAAATAACAGACAGCGTCGCTCCGTTCAGCGCCGAATACAAAAGGAACATCCCCAGCGCCACCCAATATGACAGCTTCTGGAAGCAAAAAGACAAAATAATGACCAGCGCCAATTCCAGAACGATCAGCAGCGTGAAGTTAACGCTCTTGTACGCTTCCGTCCGAAAGAACATCCAGGCCACTCCCCCGCTCAAAGCCAAGCCCAAAAACATCAAGCCGTACACCATCTTGAAGATAGAGGAAACCGCGCGCTCGCGGGACACCGTCCCTTCTCCCGTGCCGACATACCTGTGGTCTTTTATCCTATCCTGAAAATCGATCATAACTACCTCCTTTTTGCTTACCACCATTTTACCAAAACTCCGTTCTTACCCTAACTTCCTCATCATCTTCAAACCACAAAACGCAATTTTTCTCGTTTCGCGACCGCTTACTTATGAACGATCAGATTAACCCTCTTGATTTCATGTCACAAATATTATATATTATTTGTGACAAAAATATAGGAGAAATATGAGTACAAACAGTTACGCACAAGCCATTAAAGACAGAATTGCCAAAACCAAAGAGCCGTTCGTCCTAGCAGACTTTTATGACCTTACGAACCGTGTCAATGTTCGTAAGGTCATAACCCGTTTGGAACGTTCAGGATTCATTGGCCGCATTGCCAGAGGAATTTATTACAAATCTAAATACAATAACTTTATAAATGAATATGTTAAACCTGATCCGGATCTCGTCGCCAAAGCTATAGCACGCAACTTCGGTTGGGATATAATCCCCGAAGGCAACGCTGCTTTAAATATGCTCGGCCTCTCCACTCAGGTGCCGGCAATCTATTGTTATGCAAGTACTGGAAGCTGTAAATGTTTTCCATTGAATGACTCAAAGATTAAACTTTATTTCAAGCATGTTCCAGAACGAGAGATCAAAAATCTCTCATTTAAAACTGCCCTTTTTATCCAAGCCCTAAAAACCCTTGGAAAGATCCATATTAATCAGAAATTCACCAATCAGGTGAGAAATTTATTCACTCCAAAAGAAATTCAAAAAATGAAAAAGGAAGCCCGTTACACCACTTCCTGGATCTACGAATATATCTCCACACTATAGGTTATTATGAAAAGAATAGCTAACAAATCTTTAGAAGATCGGAAGGCTCTTATCGAGGGCACCGCTTATAGAACTGGCATGCCAAAAGCCATGGTGGAAAAAGACTTCTGGGTATGTTTCATGCTTGATTATTTATTTTCCCAATCACCTTGGAAAGATAAATTTGTATTCAAGGGAGGCACCAGCTTATCCAAAGCATATGATTTGATTCAAAGGTTCTCCGAAGATATTGACCTTATCATTGACTGGAGAATTCTTGGATATGGGATCAAAGAACCATGGGAAGCACGAAGCAATACCAAACAGGACTTGTTCAACAAGGAAGCCAATGCTAGAGCCGCAAAATTCCTAGCAGAAGAGTTTGTGCCCAAAATTAAAGAAGATCTCGCTTCCGAAATTGATCAACCTTTTGAAGTAAAAATTAGCGACAATGATAGTCAAACTGTCAATTTTCTCTACCCAAAAATTTTCTCAAACAATTCCATATTACAAGAGATAAGATTAGAGATGGGCTCTTTGGCAGCCTGGACTCCGTCAAAGATTTGTAAAATTTCTCCATACATATCTGACTATTATACAAATAGTTTTGAGAATCCATTTGCCCAAGTTAAAACCGTCCTCCCCGAACGCACTTTCTGGGAGAAGATAACCATTCTTCACAGGGAAAGTTTCCGCGCAAAAGACAATCCACCTCCCGACCGATATTCCAGGCATTATTACGATGTATACAAGATGATGAATTCCCCTGTCAAAGATAGAGCTTTGCAAGATTATGCTCTTCTTGAAAAAGTAGTTTCCTTCAAGGACAAGTTCTACCACAGCCCCTGGGGCCGCTACGACCTTGCAAAACCAGGCACCATCCGCCTTAAACCCCCGGAATATAACATCCCTGTTCTCAAAAACGATTATGAAAAAATGAGATCAATGTTATACGGCGACATCCCAACATTCGAAGAGATCCTCTCAGGCATTGCCGCGCTCGAAAAAGAAATAAATCAATAAATGGAGGTGTAAATTATCCATAACATCGCAAACGCACAAAACGACAATTTTGTGCGTTTCCTTTTTTCGCGAAGAAACGTTATATCACAGCTTGACAGCAAACCATCATTGTAATATGATATGAAAAATAAAAAATACTATCACAATAATCGCAAACGAATAACAGTTGAAAGGTGACAATATGAAAGAAGATTTTTGCATTGAATGTCGCAAAAACAAAGAATATAAAATTATCAAAACTCCTTACCGTAAAAAGATAAGAGGGAAAACATATAAATTCTCTCTTTCATCAGCCATTTGTCAGTACTGCGGGGCTGAAATGGATGTTGATGGAATAATCGATTTGAAAATCAAAGAATATGACGAGCAATACAGACAATTTGAAAATCTGGTGTCTATTGATGAGATCAAAACACTGTTTAATCTCTACAACATAGGGCAAACTCCCCTCTCATTAGCTCTCGGCTTTGGGGAAGTTACTATATCCAGGTATCTAATTGGCTGCTTTCCTTCAAAGGCACATTCAAACGTAATCAGAACCGCGCTCCAATCACCCAGCTTTATGAAGAGCCAGCTTGAAAAGAACAAAAGCAAACTTACCAACGCCGCTTACAGAAAAGCCTACCATACCGCCTGCGAACTGGAGAAGATATTCTCCTTTTCCGACAAACTTCGCTCAACAATCGCAAGACTTTTCAATAACCTCAGCGAAATAACTCCTCTGGCCCTTCAAAAACTGCTTTACTTCTGCCAGGGATATTCCCTTGCCGTAGGATCAGACCCCCTATTCCCCGAAGATTGCGAAGCATGGCCCCACGGCCCTGTTTACAAAGAGATCTATCATCTCTTCAAAAGCTTCAAATACAACCCCATCGATGACGACCGTTTCATCATCCTGAACAACAGCGCTGACGCCTTTACAGACAAAGAAAAGCAAATCATCGACCTGATCTCCTCCACCTTCGGCGCCTATTCCGGAAAAACGCTGGAAACCATCACCCACAGCGAAGACCCCTGGAAAAAAGCAGAGCCCAACTCCGTAATAACCAAGACCGCCATAAAAAAGTATTTCAAATCCGTCAACCAGAAATACGACCTCAGCACCGAAGCCGGCACCAATAAATACATCGCCTCAAAATTGAAAGCCAAAAGCAGCTCCTTCGTATCACCAAAGTGATATAGAGCAAAAACGCAAAAATCATTGATTTTTTGCATTTGTCAGCACCAAAAGCTTTAGAAAACTCAAAAATCAAGCGATTTTTGAGTTTTCTAATAAAATTTAATCCGCTGGGCAAGTTAGTATAATAATACAGATGACATTATAAGGAGCCCTCATATGAAGAAATCCCTCTTTTTGTTAATGCTTTCCTTTGTTTCCCTTCAGGCGTACTCTGATCCCGAACCCTGGCAAATGTTCGACCGCAGACTAGGCATGTTCATCCACTGGGGAATCTATTCCGTAGGCGGCTACCACGAGCAGGAGTGGATGAAAAAAGAAATGTCGAAAGCCGACTATGAGAAATACCTCCCCCAATTTAGCGCCGAGCATTTCGACCCGGACAAGTTCATAGACGTCGCCGAGTCTCTCGGCGCGGAATACATCGTCATCACCTCTAAGCACCATGACGGCTTCTGCATGTGGGACACGAAGACCACCGACTTC
>JAEEGK010025153.1_pt1 | contig 12257 bp, 5 predicted proteins | sample 8958771 | NCBI WGS metagenome assembly JAEEGK01 (sample SAMN16246547, study PRJNA631951) | gut metagenome | biome: gut microbiome; feature: rumen; material: SC-attached | host: Bos | place: Iran: Karaj | collected 2018-10 | reverse complement strand
AAGAGATATTTCCTAATATAGAGAAAGTACTTAAGGAATTATCAAATAAGATATCTCTTGGAAATGAATATATTAATTTTAATTCAGAAAAAAACATATTTACATCTAAAGTTAATAACATAATTGAACATATAAAAGATCCAATAGTATCATCATTAACAATATTAAAAGATTACTTAACAAATGAACAATACATTTCTTTTGAAGAAAAATTAAATAATCAATCAAATAAAATAATCCAAGAATTACAAAAATTATTAGAAGAACAATCAAAAGAATTTAGTAAAATAACAAACTTAATAAATAACGATTATCCATCAAATTATTCAGAAATATACATATTAATAAAAGTAATAATAGACACAATATTATTAACATATTTTGACAAAATATTTAAAAAAATGAAAAAAATAGAATTTTCAGATAAAAAAGATATAAAAAATGGATATGTAATTTCTGAATTATCAGAAAATATGTTTGGAACTGTAATATCATTTAAAAATCAAGCCATTTCATATGGTTATTCACATAAAATGAATGTAAATTATAATAATTATAAAATGAATATTAAATTAGAAGCTGGTGGTTATTCTGATATTGATGCTTTATATCAAAATGGTAATTATAAGTATATTATTAATGGAAGATTAGGAGATAGTTTAATTGGTTTTAATGCAATTGAAGATTTTACTTCTCAGAAAACTGAATTAATTGGTTATATTCAACAAAATGAATTTGCTTATAATAAACAAATTCAAGAATATGTTAGAACTGGAAGAAGATTATTACATAGAGCTTTATGTAGTAGTGATAGTGATACACCAACTTATGCTTGGAAAGTTACTAAGGAAAATAAAATTAAAAAATCACAAATGTTAAAAGAGATATTAAAATATTATTAATTTTATTCATTAATTTCTTTTTAATAAATATAAATTATTTAATGTAATATTTATTATATTATTTTCATATTTTTAAATAAAAATAAATATTTAATATAAAAATATTTAAGAAATTTTAATGAGATTACTTCCATTCAAACCAACAATTTCTCCTCCTTTAGTTAAAGTCATATTATTAATTTTAATAGAATTTTCTTTTGATTTTTTAACAACTAACTTTTTAACATCCCATTCAACAAACTTATCTTCACTTAAAGAATAAAAATAATCACCACCAAAAAATAATAAACAAGAAATTTGATTTAAATGTTCACTTAAATTAAATTCTAAAATAGAAGCAGTAATATTATAAATAGAAATAACTGAATGATTAATAATTGCTAATCTCTCATTATCAATTTGAATTAAACCTTCTGAACTCATTTTATTTAAACCAAGATCAACTCTTTTTTCAATTTCATATTTTTTTATAATATTCCAAAAAGTTAAATAACCATCTTCTCCAATACTAACAAAAAATTTATGATTATTTAATTCTAAAATTGATTTAATATGATTTTTATGTCCAAGAGATAAAAAATTTAAAGTTGTATATGGTCTTATATTATCATATATATGAATTGTTTTATCATATGAAGATGATAAAATTTTTTGATTTGATAATTGAATAATTTTTGATACTGTATTATAATGTTCTTCTATCATTTCACTTATTCTTTCTATATTATGATTATTATTTATTCCAAAAATAAAAATTGAACCTTGTGAGTCACCGATAAAAATTTCTCCTGAATTAATTTGACAAATACATGTGTAATTATGTTTTTCTTTATCATTAAAAAATGATAATATTGTAAATGTTTTATCTGCGAAAATTCTTATTTCACCTTTATCTGATATTGATAATATGTTCCCGTTTTGTAAACAATATATATTTGTTATTTTACCTAAATTCTCCATATATGGATTTAATTTCTGTTTATTATTTAGAAACTCCATTTTATTTTATAAAAGAAATTATTTAAATTTTAATAAAATTATTTATATTCTTTTTATTAAATCAATTTATATAAAATATACAAATCTCAATTTTAAATATTTTATAAAAAAATGAACAAAATTCAATAAATTAAAAAATATAAAATTAATAAAATAATAAAAAATAAAATGAGTAGAAAACCTATTTTTAAATTTTCTCTAATTCTACTTTTAACATTAACTGAATTAATAACACCAATTCGTTTTCCATTAAAACCAAATGAAAGATTAATAAAATCAAAAGGTCGTCGAAGTGGGATTTTAATGCATATAACATCCTTACCATCAAATTATGGTATAGGAACATTAGGAATAGAAGCATATAAATTTGTAGATTTCTTAGTAAAAGCAAAACAAAAAGAATGGCAAATGTTACCAATAGGACCAACAGGTTTTGGTGATTCACCTTATCAATCATTTTCATCATTTGCAGGAAATCATTATTTAATTGATTTAGATATTTTAATACAAGAAGGTCTTTTACAACAAAATGAAGTCGATTCTGAAAATTGGTATTATGATCCAAGATATGTTGATTTTGCTCAATTATATGTTTCTAGAGATAAAGTTTTAAGAAAAGCTTTCAATCGATTTAAAGAAAATGAAGCTTCTATTAATTTTCATATTAGTCAACAAAGTTGGTTAGATGATTATGCTTTATTTATGGCACTTAAAAGACATTTTAATGAGAAACCTTGGACTGATTGGCCTAATGAAATTAAATTAAGAGAATCAACAGCAATGAATAAATATAAGAAGGCATTAGCAAAGGAAATAGATTATCATAAATTTCTTCAATTTAAATTTAATGAACAATTCAAGAAATTAAAAGAATATACACATTCAAAGGGTATTACTATAATTGGAGATGTACCAATTTATGTTCCATTAGATAGTGCTGATACATGGTCAAATCCATCATTATTTCAATTAGATGAATATGGTAATCCTTTATTTGTTGCTGGTGTACCTCCTGATGCTTTCACTGCTGATGGTCAATTATGGGGTAATCCTTTATATAATTGGGATAGAATGGAACAGGATGATTTCGCTTGGTGGATTAGAAGATTAAGAGCTACTGGTGAGAAATTTGATACTATTAGAATTGATCATTTTAGAGGTTTAGAAAGTTATTGGGCTGTTCCATTTGGACATAAAACTGCAAGATATGGAAAATGGATTAAAGGACCTGATGAAGCTTTTATTGATGCACTTCATGAACAATTACCTGATATTAATTTCATTGCTGAAGATCTAGGTTATTTAACTAAAGAAGTACTTCATTTAAGAGAATATTCTGGTTATCCTGGTATGAAATTATTACAATTTGCTTTTGATTCAAGAGAAGTTTCTGATTATTTACCTTATAGTTATCCTTCAAATTCAGTTTGCTATATTGGAACACATGATAATGATTCTATTGAAGGATGGCAAAAAGCACTTTCACCAGAAGATAGAGAATTAGCTGAAAAATTCTTAAATGTAGAACCAGGTGGAGATTTAAGAATACCAATATTAAGAGCAGGTTTTGCAAGTGTATCTGATTTATTTATTGGAACAATGCAAGATTTCCTTGGATTAGATTCTGATAGTAGAATGAATAGACCAGGTATTACAGATGGTAGGAATTGGATTTGGAGAGCATTACCAGGAGAAATAACAGATAAAATTGCAAAAGAAATAGAAGAATTAACTATTTTATTTGGTAGAGCTAAACCTGATGTTAGAGTCCCTGTTTTAGTTGGTGATGTCGGAGGTACAAATTCAAGATTGAGATTAGCAATTATTTCATCAATTCCTGATGATCAACCTCAATTAATTGATGTTAAAAAATTACATTCATTTGATTTTGAAAGTGTAGAAGATTTAATTGGTAAATATTTAGAACCTTATGTAGGTACTCATGAATATCCTAAATTTGCTGTTTTTGGTGTTCCTGGTCCTATTAAAGATAATACAGTACTTAAATTTACTAATGTTGCACATTGGCCTTCTGTTAAAGGAAATGACCTTGCTAAAAAATTTAAAATTGATAAAGTAATTTTCTTAAATGATTTTAGTGCAAATGGTTATGGTATTCAAACAAAATTATTAAAAGAACAAGATTATTCTATTATAAATGATGTACCTGTAGATCCAAATGGAGTTAAAGTTACATTCGGTCCTGGTACTGGTTTAGGTATGGGTTTCCTTACAAAAAAACCAGAAGAAAAATATTATTTAGTTAATCCATCTGAAGGAGGACATTATGATTTCCCATCAAGAAATGAAAGACAATTTAAATATATGAAATTTTTAGAAGAATATTATAATATTGATCATGTTTCTGTAGAAAGAGGAACATGTGGTCAATCAATTGTTCCAATATATAAATTTTTACTTAAAGAATTAAATATAGAAAAAGATACAGAATTATCAAAGAAAATAAATGCTTATGAAGGAACAGAAAATTCATTAGAACAAATTGCTTTAAATTCAGAAATTTTAAAAAATGGAGTTACTAATAAAAGTAAATTATGTAATGAATCACTTAAATTCTTTATTGAATTATATGGAGCTGCTGCTGGAAATATTGCTTTAGTTACTATTCCTACTGGTGGAATTTATTTACTTGGTGGTATTTCTATTACTTTAGAAAATATGATTAAAAATGATGATATTTTTATGAAGGCTTTTATTGATAAAGGAAGATTTAAAGATGTTTTGAAAAATATTCCTATTTTCTTAATTAAAACTGATGATTTAGGTACTAGAGGTTGTGTTGAATATGCTAGGAGATTATTAGAAGATAGTTTAGTTCAAAGTGAAAAAAAAGATAATGAGTGAAAATTTTAAAAAATTTTTTTGATTAAATTTTTGTTTATTTTATGGATTATTTAAAAATTTGTGGTTTTTAAATAATTTTAAAATTTAGTTTATTATTATTTAATTTAATCTAATGAGTGAATTAAATTATATTATTAAATTTGAGATTATTTTTTTTTTATTTGAAAATTTAAGTTAGTATTTTAAATATAACTGATTAAATAGTAATTAAATAATTAATAAAAAACTATAATTTAAAATAAAAAATTTGTTTTAAAATAATAGAATAATTTAATTAATCAAAAATTAAACTTTTGGTATTGGGAAATTTCCAGTAACCCAATAATCAATAACCTTATTGTTCCAATTAGTAATAATAATAACACCATGTTGTTGAAAATATTGTTTTTGTGGTTCACCTTTAGGAGGATATTTCATAACAAAAGGTTTTCCATTAAGTGCTTTTTCAAAATCTTTATCAAAAACAGTTCTTCCATAAATTTTTCCTTTTAAAGCATCCATAGCTTTTTTTTCTTCTGGAGTTAAAGTCACCACCATTTATTTTAATTAAATTTTATATTAAAAAAATATTTTACAATTATAAAAAATGAACAAAGAACAAATAAATAATTATAATAATCAATTAAATACAAATATAATTCAAATAAGAATAGAAAATAATAATTTAAATGAAGAAAATAAAAATTTAAATAATATATCATCAAATAGAAAAATAATTGATAATGAAAATAATGAAACTCCAATTTATTTTTGTTGTAATTCTCAAAATAGAATATTTTTAAAATGTTATGGAATACAAAGTTGCAGTTTTTTTTGTGCATTAATATCATTTTTATTTCCAATAGGTTCACTTAATTTTATAGCATTTCCGAAAGTAAAAAATAAAATATGGAAAATAATAAATTTTATAATTGGTAATTTAATAATGATAATAACTACATATTCATTTTTTAATGTTGTAACATCATCACCAGGATATGAAAATGTAAATAATAAAATAAGTAGAAATGAATATGAAAATTTACATCCTGTTGTTAAAATTAAAAATTCGATTTTTAAATTAAAATATTGTGAAACTTGTAAAATTGTAAGACATTTAAGATCTTTTCATTGTAAATATTGTAATAAATGTATTTTGAGACAAGATCATCATTGTCCTTATGTTAATAATTGTATTGGAAAATATAATCATTTGAAATTTCTTATTTTTTTAATTTCTGTTGATTTTTATTGTATTTATTGTATTATTTTTTGTATTGTTTTAGCTTTTAAAGAAAAAAAAAAAAATTTGGGTTTGGGAAGAATTGTTTATTTAGTTTTAATGGCAATTTTTGCTATTTCTATGTTTTTAACTATGATTTCATTTACTTTTTCTCATGTTTATTTAATTTCTGTTAATAAAACTACTAGGGAAGATATTAAAGATGAATTGTATGAAAATGTTTTAAATAATGGATGTTGTGAAAATTGGAAAGAAGTTTGTTAATTAATTGATTTTTTTGTTTTTTTGAAAGGAATTTGTATTTTTTAAAATTTAATGTGTTTTATAAATTTATTATATTAATTTATTAGTTAATTACAAAAAATTTTTTTTACCTATATGGAAGGTCATTTCTTTTTATTAAAAAGCTCAAAGAAATTTCCTAAATATATTTAATTTGAAGAACAATTGAATTATTAAATTTTAGATTTTAATTTGTTATTTTTCAATCAATATTTTTTGTTAAAAAGTTTAAAGTTTTATAACAATTTTGAAACCAACATCCTTTGAACAAACAAATTTTTGAAAAGTCAGTTAATTATTTTATAAACCATATAATTTTTAATTTTTTTTTTAATTAATTTATACGTCATATATAAATTAAAGTACTTTTTGAATTAAAAGCCATGATTATACTAAAATATATAATTTTAAATGGCAACTTCATCATCATCAACAAAACTCAAAGCTTTATTAAAAAAGAATGTAACAATTATGTTTAGAAATTGTTGTACATTTGTTGCAGAGATTTTATTTCCAGTTATTTTAATGTTAATAATATATGCAATTAGACAAGCATTTAAGGTAAAAACCCATTTATTTGAAGATGAAGAAACAAATGATGATACATTTTTTGAAAAGCGTTCAACTGCTTATTTAACTCAAAGAGAATATACTTCTTCTAAAAATGCATTAAAATGGAATTCTCATATTTCATTAAGAGACTTTTTATATATATGTTCTCCTGAAAATAAAAATAAAGAAGCAAGACCTAGAATTGCTCTTATTAATGTTGACCCAGAGATTGAAACGGCAATAAAAGATATGTATCAACTAAATACAACTAGTGATATGACTTTTGAATTTAAAGATTATGATAGCATTGAAAAAATGGAAGAGTATGTATCTGATAATAATTATGGTACTGATAATAATCCACTTATATGTTTTGGTATTTCATTTGAAAGTAAAGAAAATAAAAATTATAAATATGCTCTTCATTATTTTGATACTACAATGGATGGAGCTGTACAAGATATTCCTGATGGAAGATCAAAAATAAATGATGAATTTCAAGTAGGACCAGATATGGCTGCTTATCATTTATTTGTTCATAGTGGATTTAATCAAATTCAAAAAATAATTATGGAATATATTTTAAATAAAGAAACAAATAAAGTTTTAACATTTAATTATGGTATGATGGCAATGAAATATGAAAAATTTAAAACAGATCCTTTTGGAGCTTTTGTTGGTTATATTGTTCCTTTCTTTATTGTAATTGCATATATGTGTCCTCTTTGTTTATATGTACTTAGAATAGTTAGAGAAAAAGAAACAAAAGCAAAAGAAGGAATGAAAATTATGGGTATGAGTGAAAGTACTTATTTCTTATCTTATTTTATTCAATTTTTTATTACAAATATTTTTTATTCTTTATGTAATTCAATTATTATGAAATTAGTTTTTACTCATACTGGTTGGGAATTTTTATTTATTACTTTTCTTTTATGGGGATTAAATGTTTTTGCATTAGCATTTTTCTTCCAATCATTTATTGATAAAACTAGAGTTGCACTTATTCTTAGTTTATTAATTTATTTTGTTATGTATTTCTTTTCAATGGCTGTTATGGATGATGGTGCTGCTAAAGGATTAAAAATTGTTTTATCAATTTTCCCTTCAATTGCTCTTGAATTAGGAATTATTATTTTTGGTTATTTTGAAGCTCATTTCCAAGATTTTAAATGGAAAAACTTTGCAAAAACATATCAAAATTATTCTGTTATATGGATGTTTCTTATGATGTTAATAGATTTTTTGCTTTATCTTTTCTTAGGATATTACCTTCAAAATATTGTCTCTCATGAATTTGGTATTGCAAAACCATTTTATTTCCTTTGTACAAAAAGTTATTGGTGTCCTGATGATAATACAAGAAAAAATAAGAAAAAGAAAGCAAAAACATATGTAAATGAAAATAAAAAAGTATCTCCAAGAAAAAATCAAAATGAAAATGAAGGAGAAAAAATAAGTTTAAGAGAGAATGGTAGTAAACAAAGTGAAATTGAATATGAACATCCTGAAAATTTCCAAAGTGAAGAATTATATAAAGATATGACAGAAAAAGATGATGTAATGAAAGTACGTGATTTAGTAAAAAAATTTGATGATGGTAAAGTAGCAGTAAAAGGAGTATCAATTAATTTTTATAAAGATGAAATATTTGCATTATTAGGTCATAATGGAGCAGGAAAAAGTACAATGATATCAATGTTATGTGGTATGTATGAAGCAACAGAAGGAGAAGCATTTTATGATGGAATGGATATTTTAGATGGTGATAATATGGATGAATTCAGACAAAAATTAGGTATTTGTCCTCAACATGATGTTTTATTTGATGAATTAAATATTAGAGAACATTTATCTATGTTTGGTACTTTTAAAGGTATTGATTCTGATAAATTAGATCAAGAAGTTGAACAAACTATGAAAGATTTCCAATTGACTGGTATGCAAGATATTATTGCTAAAGATTTATCTGCAGGTCAAAGAAGAAAATTATCTATTGCTATTGCTTTAATTGGTGGTAGTCAAGTTATTTTCTTAGATGAACCATCATCAGGTATGGATATTACATCTAGAAGAAATTTATGGGATATTTTAAAAAGAATGACAGAAAATAAAATTATTATATTAACTACACATTATATGGAAGAAGCTAGTGTTTTAGGAAATAGAATTGGTATTATTAATTCAGGTGAAATGAAATGTGTTGGTACACCACTTTTCCTTATTGAACGTTATGGAAGATTTATGTCACTTAATATTACTAAAGAACCTTCTGCTCATAATCAAGAAATTATTGATTTTGTTGATGAATTAGCTAAAGATATTGAATATGAAATTCTTAGTGAACAAATTATGTTCAGAATTCCTAAAGTTAATTATAGTAAAGAATCAGGTGGTGATGGTTTCCTTGAGAAATTCTTTGAAAAATTAGATCAAAATCAAGAAAAATTAAGAATTAAATCATATACTGCTGCAATGCCTACTTTGGAAGATGTATTTTTAAATGTTGCTGCTGAGGATATACTTGCATTGAAAGGTGGGCATAGGAAATTTTCACAAGTTAATGAAGAAAATGATAGAATTTTATTTGAGGAAGATTGTAGAGAAGATTATTCACAAAAATCAAAATTTTGTAATGATTTTGGAGCTTGTATGACTAAAAGATATTATAATACTATAAGAGATTCTAAAGGATTTTTATTAGAAATGATATGTCCAATTTTATTAATATTAGTTGGATTAATTGTTAGTCAAGTTAAATTCAAAACTCATTCCGATCCAATTGAATTCGATTTTAGTGAAATAGGTGAAAATACAATTTATTATGCTTCACAAAGTGGAGTATCAATAAATAATGACTTTTTAAAAAGTGATAATGAGTTAACAACATTTAAACAACTTGATATTTCACCTACTACAAATACTGCAACAGATATTAAAACTTTTTATGAAAAATTATATTCCATAAATGATGAAAAATGTTTTGGAGGAATATATGTTTTCAAAGATTCTCTTTCAACAAATCCATCAGCTGGAGATGTGTTTAATTTTATTGTATTTATTAATACTCAAGCAACATTTGGTGCTATGTATTTCCCACATTATTTCTTAACTAAAGCAGTTAAAATTATAGTTCCTGATATTCAAATAACATTCACAAGCCATGCAATGCCACTTACTGCCGAAGAAGAAAGTAATGCTGGACAAACATCAAATTCACTTATTGTTTTCTTTGTTGCTGTTGCTTTTTCTCTTATTCCAGCAAACTTTATTACAATTATTGTTAAAGAAAGAGTAAATAATTCAAAACATTTAATGAGAATAAGTGGAATGAGTTTCTTCGCATATTGGTTAACTAATTATATATTTGAATTAGCTAAATATTATATAACAGCAGGAGTATGTTTATTACTTATTTGGGCATTTGATTTTTATGAGAAATATTTTGTTATTTTTTATTTAATTTATGGACCTCCTATGATTACTTTTACTTATTTAATGAGTTTTTGGTTTAGTTCTGAAACTTCTGCACAAAATGGTGCAATTTTACTTAATTTCTTAATTGGTGCTTTAGGTTCAAGTGTTGTATTAATGTTTAGAGGTTTGGAAAGTATGCAAGATTTTGGTAAGGGACTTGAATTTCTTTTTGGTTTTATTCCATCATTTAATTTAGCATATGGATATGATGTTCTATTAAATCATTTAATGCTTTATATTACTAATTATCCTGATGATTGGCAAAGTAAAGCTGCTGATGAGAAATTTGTAATATCTATAAATTACACTGGACTTCAAATAGCTTATTTATGTATTACTTTTGTTTTATATTTGATAATTTTAATTATTTTAGAACATTGTTCCACAAGATTTGGAAAATCACCAAATGAGACTTTAGAATCAACTTCAAAAGACCCTGATGTAATAAAAGAAAGTAAAAGAGCAACTGGACAGAAATTTGATGAAGATGATCCAAATGATGAAAAAAAAGAATATGCAATTCAAATACAAAACCTTAGAAAATATTATAAAAAAGAAGAAGAAGGATGTTGTAATTCTTCAGAAGTAAAAGCAGTTCGTAATTTATCATTTTGTTTAGAATATGGTGAATGTTTTGGTTTATTAGGAGTAAATGGAGCAGGTAAAACAACAACATTTAAATGCATAACAAATGAACATTCTCAACAAAATGGAAAAATATTCATAGATGGAAAAGATATTAGTGAAAACTTTTCAAAACTTTCTCAAGTTTTTGGTTATTGTCCTCAATTTGATGCTATATTTGAATATATGACTGTATATGAGAATTTAAATTTCTATGCTAAAATAAAGGGTATTGCCTTAGATAAAATGGATAAAATAATAGATGCTTTAATTGAAGAAATGTCATTAGCTGAATTTCCAAATAAAATAGCAGGTAGATTATCAGGAGGTAATAAGAGAAAATTATCAGTAGCAATATCAATGATATGTAATCCACCAATTATATTATTAGATGAACCATCAACTGGAATGGATCCTGAAGCAAGGAGATTTATGTGGGCAGTTATACATAAAATATCAACAAAAAGAAAAAAATCTTCAGTTATAATGACAACTCATTCAATGGATGAAGCTGAAACATTATGTAAGAGAATGGGTATTATGGTTAATGGTGAATTTGTTTGTTTAGGAGGATCACAAGAAATTAAAGATAAATATGGTTATGGATTTGAAGCTGATATTAGAATTAAACCATTAGCAGATGAGAAAGCAAATGAAATATGTAAAGAAAAAGGTATTGATAAGAAATTAATTATTAAACCTAATAATATTAATGAGACTCTTACTAAATTAGGTAAGGAACATTTTATTAGTGAATTAACTAAAGGAAGATTAGGAGAAAAATTATTAAGAGAAGTTAGTACTAATGAAAGATTTAGAGTTTATCAATTAATTGCTTGGACTTATTTTGTTGAGAATGCTTTTAGATTAATTAAAAAAAGTAAACAATATTTTGATGAAATTATATTAACTGAATATATTGATAATAATTTCTTGTTCAAACTTAAAAGAGGAGAAAATTCTAAAAGTATTGGATTTTTATTTGGTTTATTTGAAAGTGAAAAAGATGAATGTCATGTTACTGAATATTCTATTCAACCTACTTCTTTAGAACAAATATTTAATAAATTTGCTGCTAAACAAGGACATGATGAAGAAGCTATTGATGTTGAACAAGAAAAAACTGAAATTGTTGTTGATGATGAATTAATCAATAAATTTACTAAATAAATCATTTAGGATATATGTTAAAGGTTTATATTGTATAAATTAATAATTATATTTTAAATTTTCTAGTTAAGATGTTATTTATTAAAATGTCTTTTTTTTTAAATTCATTTTTTTTAAATTAAAATTATAAAAAAAATATTTAAAAAATAAAAAAATATATAAAT
>JAEEGK010025152.1_pt1 | contig 12257 bp, 12 predicted proteins | sample 8958771 | NCBI WGS metagenome assembly JAEEGK01 (sample SAMN16246547, study PRJNA631951) | gut metagenome | biome: gut microbiome; feature: rumen; material: SC-attached | host: Bos | place: Iran: Karaj | collected 2018-10 | reverse complement strand
ACCGTAAGGGATACCGAGGATGTTACGCTTGAGGATGGCGGACAGGGCCAGGTTCACGATCTTGTCGAGGGTGATCTCGGTCTTGTTGAACATCTCGGGGATGATGGTCATCGGGCAGTGCGTAGCCTCGCCGATACCCAGGGCCAGGTGACCGGCGCTGCGGCCCATAGCGCTGATGATGAGCCAGTTGCCGCTGGTGCGGGCATCCTCATAGACGGTGCGGGCCAGGTGGGCACCTTCGTCCTTGGCGCTGTTGAAGCCGAAGGTCGGGGTGTTGTTCGGCAGAGGGAGGTCGTTGTCGATGGTCTTGGGCACGTGGATGTTGTGGATCGGGTAGTGCTTGGCCTCGAGGAACTTGGCGATGCGGTTGGCGGTGGAAGCGGTGTCATCACCACCCACGGTCACCAGCAGCTTGATGTTGTTCTCCTGGAACAGGCCCAGGTTGAAGTTCTCTTCAAAGTCCTTGTCAGTGGGCTTGAAACGGCTCATCTGCAGGTAGGAACCGCCACGGTTGAAGTAGGCGTCCGCCTTGAAGAAGTCGATATCCTCGGTGCGGGGAGTCTTGGAGAAAAGACCGCTGTAACCGCCATGCAGGCCGATAACACGATAACCGTTGGACAGGAACGTCTTGGCAACGGACATCACGACGGTGTTCATACCCGGAGCCGGGCCGCCGCCACAAAGGATAATGATAGAATCTTTCATAATGATTTTAGATGTTGTGTATTGAATTGTTGTTCTTCTTTACCTTATTGAAGATGACGAATTCGCTCATGAAGAAGTTGAATCCGCCGCTGAAGCACAGGCCGGCGAGGTTACAGATAACCGGCTCGAGCGTCCAGTCCTGCATCCACCCGAGGCTCAGGAACAGGAAGTGGAATCCCTGCATGGCGATGACCTTGAGGATGTACCCGCCGATGCAGGCGGCATTGTAGCCGGCCAGGTGGCGAAAGAAGGAACGGACGTTGTGGACGCTGATGCGCTCTGTCCAGACGAAGAAGTAGGCAATGCAGAAATTGGCGATGGCGGCCACTTCGAAGGAAATGGTCGGGGCGATCCAGTAGCTGCCCCAGTAGTTTCCGCGGAAACAATAGGTACTCAGAACCCAGTGAAGACCCAAGTCCACAATAGTCCCCACACTGCTTGTGAGAACAAACATCACGAATTTCTTCAACAGTTCTTTCCAGCTTCTGCTCATACCTTTTCTTAAAGTTTACAAAGATACAAATTTTTGCTTTTGTCACAAAATAAGCCTATTTTAGCGAGACGAAAACTGTACGAAACCTTATGGAACCGATTATAGAACCCGTCAGCCGCGAAGCCCTGAAGGCAGAACTGAACCAGCAGACCTTCCTTCGCACAACCAATCGCGCCTCCAATGAATTATACGTCGTCGGCCCGGAATGCGTCAACACCATCCGGGAAATCGGCCGTCTCCGCGAGATTGCCTTCCGCAACGACGGCGGCGGCACCGGGAAAGCCCTGGATATCGACGACTTCGACACGGACCCCGCCTACGGATACAAGCAGCTGGTCCTGTGGGATCCGGAAGCCCAGGAAATCATCGGCGGTTATCGCTTCTGCATCTGCGACGCCGCCATCTTCGACCGGGAAGGCCAGCCCCTGCTGACGTCCTCCCACATGTTCGAATTCACCAAGAAATTCATCCGGCAGTACCTTCCGCTCACGGCGGAACTCGGCCGCAGCTTCGTCTCCGTCGAATATCAGAGCTCCAAGGCCGGCGCCAAGAGCCTCTATGCCCTGGACAACCTCTTCGACGGCATCGCCGCCCTCGGCGTACTTTATAAGAAGCGCATCAAGTACTTCTTCGGCAAGGCCACCATCTACACCGAGTACCCGGACGAGGCCCGCGAGCTCATCATGTGCTTCCTGCGCAAGTACTTCGGCAAGGGGCACCGCCTCCTGAAGATCCGCAAGGAAGTGAAGGTGGAGCGCAGGACGCGCCGCCGCTACTACCGCCTCTTCAGGGGCCTGGACTTCAAGGAGGGCTACCGCGTCCTCAAGGCCGAGGTCCAGAAACACGGGGTCTCCATTCCCCCGCTGGTGAACACCTACATGAACCTCTCCCCCACGATGATCTACTTCGGGACGGGCATCAACGACGAATTCGGAGACGTGTACGATTCCGGCATTCTCGTCACCTTTAACGACATGTATCCGGAAAAGCGTAAACGCCACCTGGACAGCTTCCTGCAGCAGGGATGGCAGAATATCCGCAAACTCCTCAAGCGCTTACAAAGAAAATAATTGTTATCTTTGCGTCGCTTAAACCGAATATGACTATGAATGAAGAGAAGAAACAAGCAACCCGGATCCAGACTTCTATCCTGAATCCTTACGAAAAGAAAGTCCTTGTCTATCTGGCAGAACGCATGCCTGCCTGGGTCAACTCCGACATGCTCACCTTCGTGGGCTTCGTAGGCGCCCTGATCATGGCAACGGGCTATAGCCTCTCCAACCTGAACCTCCACTGGCTGTGGCTTTCCTGCTTCGGCCTTCTGGTAAACTGGTTCGGAGATTCCCTGGACGGCAGCCTCGCCCGCGTCCGCAATACCCAGCGCAAGACCTACGGCTTTTTCATCGACCATAACGTGGACGTGATCAACGAGACCATCATGTTCATCAGCGTAGGCGTGAGCCCGCTCGTGAACATGAGTTTCGCCATGTTCGCCCTCATCGCTTACCTGATGCTCAGCGTGTACGTGTACATCGACTGCCACCTCAAGGGAGAGATGCGCCTGACCTACGGCGGCCTCGGACCCACCGAATTCCGCCTGCTGCTGATCATCACCAACATCTGCTTCATCTACATCCCCTGGCTGTCCGAATGGAAGAAACCCATGACGCTGTTCCACAACGACTTCATGATCGGCATCTTCGACTACATCGCCGTCGCGGCGGCCCTGCTGATCATCTTCTTCTACCTGAAGGGATTCTTCAAGGATGTCAAGTACTTCGCAAAAGTAGATCCGCCCAAGAACCAGGAATAAGACAGCCCTATGGTCCTTACACCTGAAAACGCTCCCCGACTCTCCCCTATTTTCGAAGGAAAACGGGGGAAGTTTTTGTTGAACCTGGGTCTTAAGCTCACGGGCATCGACCACGTGAACGAGATTCACCAGTGGGTGGAGGATCAGCATGTCCCCGCCGGCCCCGAGTTCGCCACGAAACTGCTCGAAGGGCTTGGGGTGGACTTCCGCATCGGCCATGCCGAAAGGCTGTCCAGCCTTCCCGAAGGGCCTTTCATCGTCATCGCCAACCACGTTTACGGCCACCTGGACGGCATCTGCCTGGTGGACCTGCTGGGCCATGTGCGCCCCAAGGTCAAGGTGATGGTGAACGAGTTCCTCATGTGGATCCACGGCCTGGCCCCCAGCTTCATCTCCGTCAATCCGGTGACCAATGCCAGCAACGGCACCACGGCCACCAGCATCAACGGCGTCAAGAACGCGCTCATGCAGCTCCGCAGCGGCGAGCCCCTGGCCATCTTTCCCTCGGGCGCCGTGGCCGATGTCAAGCCCCGCGAGGGCTGGATCCTGAGCGAGCGGGACTGGCAGGACGCCGCCATCCGCCTCATCCGGAAAGCGCACGTACCCATCGTTCCCCTACGCTTTTTCGACCGCAATTCCCGTTTCTACTATGCCCTGGGGCTGCTGGATTACCGCATCCGCTTCGTTCGGCTCTTCCACGAGCTGTTCAACAAGAAGGGGACGCACCCGCGCCTGGGCATCGGAGAAACCATCAGCGTGGAGCAGCAGGACGCTGTCTCCGACGCAGACTTCAAGGCATTCCTGCGCGAGAGCGTGTACGACATGCCCCTACCCGAAACCTTTACCTTACGTTCTGAATTATGGAAGTAAAAGTGGTCCTTCTCAGCGGCGGCAGCAGCGGCATCGGAGCCGCCACCGCCCACCTGCTGGCCAGCGCCGGCATGAAAGTGTACGCCGGCAGCCGCCGCGGCACCATTGACGTGCCCCAGGACGGCATCGTACCCGTCAAACTGGATGTGAACGACGCCTCCACGGTGCAGGCTGTCGTGGAGGATATCGTCTCCCGCGAAGGCCACCTGGATGCGGTCATCTGCAACGCCGGAAACGGCGTATATGGCCCGGTGGAAGGCACGCTGGAGGAAGAGGCCAGCGCCCAGTTCGCGACCACCTTCTTCGGCTCGCTCAAGTGCATCGAGGCCTGCCTGCCGGTTTTCCGCCGCCAGGGTTTCGGCCGCATTGTCACGGTGGATTCCGTGATGGGCATCCTGCCCCTTCCCTATCAGGTGTTCTATTCCTGCGCCAAGGCTGCGCTCCTGTCCCTGACGGAGGGCCTGGCCATGGAAGTGGCCGGCACGGGCATCGAGTGCTGCTGCGTCCTGCCCGGTGACGTGGCTACGGGCTTCACCCAGGCCCGCAAGCTGAACGCCGCCGCCCAGGCGCCGGATTCCCCCTACAAGGAGAAGATGGCCCGCAACCTCGCCAAGATCGAGAAGGACGAGCAGGGCGGCATGGCGCCGGAAGTCATCGGCCGCAGCATCCTGCGACAGCTGAAACGCCGTCACATGCGCGCGAGGGTCATCCCCCGCATCGACTACGGGGCTGTCGGATTCATTGTCCGCATTTGTCCTGTCAAGTGGCGGCTGAAGCTAGTCAATCTATTGTATAATTAACAAAAATACCCTACCTTTGGACTCTATGTACAAACGGTGGGGTATATTGTTTTCGGTCCTTACGGTCGCGCTTTCCGCGCTGGCCCAGGAGCCTCCCGTACCCGAGCCGGAGCCGGAAGTCCTCACGGCCTCGGTCGTCCGCGCCGACGACCACTACATCCGTTCCTTCCTAAAGAACCTCAGCCGGAGCCTTTCCAAGAACGACCCCGAGAGCGCCCCGGACTGGCGCAGCCGCCTGTACACGAAGATCGAGCTGGACGTCACCGAGATCGAAGACGTCATCGATTCCAAACTCCTCCGCAAGGACCTGGGTTTCGTAATGCAATACGCAGACTCCAGCGCCCTGCCTGGCAAGGTCTGCGTGCCGGTCCTCTTCTCCGAGAACCAGAGCGAGGTTTTCCACAGCCAGAGCCCTTCCTTCAACCGGGAATTCATGCGGGCGAGCCACATCTCCGGCCTGGAGGACGACAACGTCCTGCGGCAGTTTACGGGCTCGTACCTCCTGAAGGCCAACTTCTTCAAGCCTTCGATCGAGCTGCTCAACCTGACCATCCCGAACCCGGCCGACGAAGGCTCCCAGATCTTCTATAACTACTACCTGGTGGACAGCCTGCAGGTGGAAGGCCGCAAGACCTATGTCCTGCGTTTCCATCCCAAGAAGCTGGTCACTTCCCCGACTTTGGACGGAGAGATGCTCATCGACGCGGAGGATTACGGAATCCGCAGCGTCAAGGCGTCCCTTTCCCAGAAGTCCAACGTAAACTGGATCCGCCACCTGGACCTGGATATCGAAAACCGCCGCCTGGCCAATGGAATGTGGTTCTACGGCCGCGAGCGCACGATGGCGGACCTTTCCATCACCACCTCCGACAATTCCTTCTTCCCGTCGGTGATCTTCCGCCGGGACATGTACTATTCCCTGCCGGTCTATGAGCCGCTGGAAGACCGCGATCAGCTCCAGAAGGAGAACGCGGTGGTCATGCGGGATGTCATCCGGGGAGACGAGCAAGCCTGGCGCACCATGCGCACGGTCCCCCTTTCCCCGCGCGAGAAGGGCATCTTCGACATGGTCTCCCACATCCAGGACCAGCCGTTCTACAAATGGACGTACGCCTTCCTGGACACGGTCCTCACCGGTTATTACGAGATCAAGCCCTGGCACATAGAGATAGGCCGATGGGAACGCACGTTCTCGAAGAATGAGGCCGAGGGCCTCCGCCTGCAGTTCGGCGGCCGTACGCTGTACACGTTCTCGGAAAAGATCCGTCTGAGCGCCTACGCGGCCTACGGCTTCCAGGACCACAAGTGGAAGGGCCAGACGCAGGCCGAGTGGATGCTGGGCCGCGAGCGCACCCGTAAGTTCACCGTCACCTTCAAGGAGGACTACGAGCGCCTGGGCAGCGGCAGCGGCGTATTCTCGGCCCCCAACATGTTCTCGTCCTTCCTGGTGAGGGCCGATGCCAACCGCCAGACCCTGGTCCGCACAGGCGACATCCTCTACCAGCACGAGTTCAGCCCTTCGGTGAACGCGGAGATCCAGTGGACGACGCAGCGCATGTGGAGCAATCCGGACGTGCCGATTTACTCGGTGGACGGCACCCATACGGTGCTGGAAAGCATGGGCGTGAACCAGCTGCATGTGGCGATGCGTTTCTCCTACGACGAGCGGGTGAACCGCAGCTACTTCAAAAAGACGTATCTGTTTACGCGTTTCCCTGTGCTGGCCATCGGCGTGACGGGCGGCTTCAAGGGCATCACGGAAAATGACTTCAATTTCGTCCGGGCCGACGGTTACCTGGAGTGGAAGATCCCGACATCGGCCATCGGCTATGGCAAGCTTTTCATCAACGGCGGCTGCATCTGGGGAAGCGTCCCGCACACGCTCCTGAAGCAGCACAAGGGCAATACGACGTACCTGCTGGACAAGAGCGCGTTCTCTTGCATGGACGCCTACGAGTTTGCCTCGGACCGCTGGATCGAGGGCTATTACCAGCATAATTTCGATGGTTTCTTCCTGGGGAAGATTCCGCTGATCAAGAAGCTGGACTTGCGAGAAGTGGCGATGGTCCGTTTCGCCTGGGGTGACCTTACCGAGCAGAACAAGCAGAATGTGCTGCAGGAGACGGGCGTACTTACCAAGCCTTATGTGGAGGCCGGTTTCGGCATTTCCAATATCTTCCGCCTTTTCCGGGTGGACTGCTACTGGCGTCTGACGCACATCCGGCCGGAAGCGAATAAGAATTTCAGTGTGAATTTTGGTTTTGACTTAGAGTTTTAAGCATATGAAAACAGGTTTTACGATTCATCCTTTGAACTTCGAAGGCTACACGGAGCCGCAGCAGACTACGCCGTATTTCATCCCGGCCTATGCCTATGCCTACCTGATGGAGGGCGAGGCACTGGTGGAGATCGAGGGGCAGAACCTGCTCATCGGCCCGGGCCAGTTCCTGCTGGTTCCGGAGAAGAAGCACATTGTGATCCGCCATTTCAAGGGCTGCGTAGGCTTTGACGGGAGTTTCACGCTGGATTTCCTGAAGGATGCCTCCTACAATGTCCTGCGTGTGGAACAGCCGCTCCTGCAGAGTTTCTGGTTCGATGATGCTGTTTTCATGGGCGCTCTTTTCCAGCGTATGACTACGGCCTACGATGACAAGGACAAGGCTTTCCTGCAAAGCGCCATGGACCTGATCCTGGGCCAGCTGCGCAACGGCAACCACATCGCCGCCATCCCGGAGCGCTTCCTCCAGCTGGTCTTCGAGCACGACAAAGCTCCCGCCAACGTGGCCGAATATGCGTCCGAACTGCACGTTACCCCGAACTACCTGAACAAGGCCGTCAAGTCCAGCACGCACCGCACAGCCATCGACTGGATCGAGATCGCCCGCCTGAACCTGGCCAAGCAGTTACTCCGAGACCGGGCCCTCTCCATTGCCGAAATAGCAGAAAAGACCGGCCTCGTGGACCAGTCTTATTTCTCCCGTTTCTTCAAAAAGAAAACCGGCATCACCCCCTCCGAGTACCGCAATACCCTTTAGTTGGCTTTCTGGGCGATGTATTCGTAGTGTTTGATGGAGAGGAGTTTGCCTTTGGGGTTGTAGGTGTACTGTACTTTACGGCGCTGGAGTTCGTTGTACTCGAACTTCTTGTAGGTCTGGAGTTTGTTGCGGGCGTCGTAAACATACTCGGTGATGACTTTGCCGTTGACGTCGCGCTCGAAGCGCTTGCGCCATTTCTGGCCGACGGCATCGTACTCGATCTCTTCGATCTTCTGGCCTTCGGGATTATAGGTGGTGACGTGGTCCAGCACTTTGTGGCCGCCTTTGGGGTCGGTGTTCCACTCTTTGATGACCAGATTCTTCTTGTCCAGTTTCTGCTGCCCCTGGGCGAAACCTGCCAGCGGGAATACAAGGCAGGCCAGAGCTATAAATAAAAACTTCTTCATCGTTATTCAACGGTTAATACTGTGACGGTTCCGTCCTGGACGGAAAACCGGATGTTCCTATTTTCGAAAACCATGCCATATTCCTTGCCAGGCGTATCCTGGTAGGCGGGACGGGGATCCAGGGCCAGGATTTGCGTCAGGGCCTCCCTCTGCCTAGCATTTAACGGCAACGTTTCAGGGATTGCCACTTGAAGTTTTGCTTCCGGTGCGCCGTTGACGAATCCGGAACGGGCGCCCGGGTAGGCATCGGCATAAGGGATGTACGGCTTGATGTCATAGATGGGGGTGCCGTCCATCAGATCGGCCCCGCGGACGACGAGGTCCATTCCGTCCACCTTCACGAGCTCTACGCACGAGAGACCCAGCGGGTTGGGCCGATAGGGAGAGCGCGTCGCCCATACGCCCATGGCGGCGTTTCCGCCGAGCCTGGGGGGACGCACCGTCGGCTGCCACTCCCCTTTTGCCGGCTTGTTCGCGCTGAAGCCCCATACGAGCCACAGCCGTTCAAAGCCTTCCAGTCCCCTCAGCGCCTCTTTTACGCGGTACGTATCCGTGAAGACGATACGGCCTTCCACAGCGGGCGCCAGGGCGCTTTGACGGGGTATGCCGAACTTGCTGCCGAAGGGTCCCCGGTAGTAAGCGACAGGCTTGATGGTGATTTCGTCCATTACGAAAGGTATTTACCGTGGCATCGGCAATAACGGAGACCGCTGCCGCAGGGACAGGGGTCATTGGGCGCGACGTGCGGAATGGCGAAGCCCAGCGGCAGGAAGTCGCCGTCCAGTTCGGAGGCATAGCCGTCGGTAATCGTCGGCTCGGGCATCGTCCAGTGGGGGTATTCCTCGCCGGTGCGAGCTGCGGGCTCCTGCGCGATGTCATCGGCCGCCTTCTTCATCTGGCGCTTCATGCTCTCCCAATTGAGGGCGAGGGTGGTATTTTCGGCCGATGCTCCCCCGAGCTCCCAGCGCGGGATGCTGTTGGCGTAGCGCACTACGATCTCGCAGCAGGCCAGCCAGCTCTCGGAGTCCAGTTCCTGGGCGCGGGGGCTGTCCACCAGCGGGTCGAAGAGCGGGTCGGAGTTGACGCCTTCCTCGGTGTACTGCGCCTCGATCCAAGTGTCATGCTCGGCCTTGACCAGCTCGAAGCCTTCGTAGCCTACGCGGCGGTACATCTGCTCCAGGGCCATGCCGGCGGGTGATTTCATGGCTACGGTGAAGTACGGGGCGCCGGAACCGGCCTCGCGGGCCTGCTGGGCGGTGAAGAGGTCGTAGCGCACACGGCCGGCCTTTTCGCGGCGGCTGAACAGTTCCTCGACGTTTTCCACGCAGGGGCTGGCCAGATAATCGCCGTTAGCGTCCGTGAAGCGGTTCAGCTTCACGATGGGGCTCTGGTTCATCATGCGCATCAGGTCATCGTAGTCACCGGTCGGGTATTCGGAACGGAACCAATCCATCATCAGGTCGATGAACGTCTCCGTGGGCACCGTGCCGTACAGGTTCAAATACCCCAGGCCGACACGCTCCATCTCGTACAGGCCGCTCTTTTCGCCGCTGCGGATGACCCGGTCGATGTCCCTCGACACGATGTCGTACATCTCCCGGCTGATCCACACCTTGTGGTAGTTCTCGTCGGAATCGTCATACTGCACCAGGCCGACGACCTCCAGGAAGGAGGGATAATCGGCAAAGTCCTGGTACTGGATCTTCTCCGGACCGGCGTGCACCAGTTCCTTCAGCAGACGGGCATCCCTCTCTGCAAGGTACGACATCCACCGCGAGGGTTCCTCGTGCAGGTAGGAATCCAGGTCGTTCACCAGCTGGGATTTCCGCATGCGGGGGTTCAGGTCCTGGCCCAAAAGACTGGCCATGTCCTGCAACTCCGGCTTCTGGAACCCATCCAGGATCGTATGAAGTGTCCGTACTTTCATATCAAGAGTGCAAAGATACGAAAAAAAACGCAGAGCACATCGGACGGAGATCCGCCCGATGTGCCAGCGTTCCACTTATATTAACCAAAGATTTTACTGCACCACGAAATCCACAGGAACGGTGATGTACTGCTTGACAGGCTTCCCATTGGACGTAGCCGGCGTCCATTTGGGAGACGAAGCGACCAGGCTCAGCATCATCTGGTCCAGTTCGGAGCAGACGCTCTTCATGATTTCGACCCTCTTCACGCTGCCGTCCGTATCCACTTCGAAGCCCACTTTCATGGTTCCGGAGTGCTTGCAGTCCGTGGGAACCGTAATCCGGGAGTTGAGCCAGCGGCTGAACATGTTCATATCGCCACCCTGGAACTTCGGCATCGTTTCGGGTTCAATCAGATAGAAAGGAACGTCTTCCTCGCTCTTTCCGATATCGTTGACCACCACAATCCCATTCAGTTCCTGGGCGCCCTTCAGATGGACGATAACGACACCGTTTTCGGCCTTGGAACCATATTTTTCCTTGGCAGCAGCGTCTTTGAGCACCTCCATGGACTGGATTCTGTCCGGATCCAGGGCGTCAAACACGTCCCTGGTGATCTCTTTCTCCTCTCCCCAGGGCTGGCGAAGGATGAAGAGAACTTGGGGATTCCCGTCATTTTGCGTATCTTTGTCAGACACATAGACGGTCCTGGCCTGCAAACCCAGGCCCAGGCACACGAGCGGGAGCAGATAAAGCACCCGCAGCCCTCTGCGATGAGGGGATTTTGATTTTGACATCATAGTAATACGATTTTTAAGGATACTGTGATTAAAGCTGTTGGCAACTGAGTAGCCGCTCTTGCTGACAGCTTTTCTTATAAGCAAATACTGATAGTCCCTAATTGAGCTACCGCCGCGCAGGACGGCATCATCGGCCTCATATTCATGCAGTTCCTGCAGGTCTGCGCGCAGCAACCACATGGCCGGATTGAACCACTGCAGGGCCGACAGGAAATCCACCACGAGAAGATCCACCGAATGCCGATAATGGACGTGCGCCTTCTCGTGCGCGAGGATGGAGGCATGCGGGGAGGCCCAATCGGCCCGCGAAAGGACGATATAGCGCATCCAGCTGAAGGGATCGATGTCCCGCGCCGTGACAATGATGCGGCAGCCGTCCTCCTCGGCCACGCACTCCCCCTGACGGATAATGCGGCCAATGGAAGAGATGGAGACGACCTCGCGCAGGAGGACCAGCGCCACCCCCGCGAGATACGCCCCCGTAAGGCCGATGAGCCACCAGGGCTGCGAGGCATCCTCCGCGGGTTCAGAGAAGGCCGATGCCACCATCTCCCCCATCTGGACCGGACTGACGTCCATGGACTTATGAATGGTAATGACACAGAACGGCAGCAGGAAACTGAGCACCGAAAAGCCGATCAGCGCCACGCGGTTGAAACGATGGAAGGTTTCCTTCTTCAGCAGAAAACGATAGAACAGATAGAAGACGAACAGCGCTACGGCCACCTTGGCTTCATAGACAAGAAGCATCTGCATGGCTATTTCCCCTTTTCAATGAGTTCGATCAGTTCCTTCAGTTCCTCCACCGAAATCTTCTCCTCCTTAACCAGGGCCGACACCGCATTGATATACGAATTGTCGAAATACTTGTCGATCAGGCCCGTCAACGACCCCTGCTTATACTCCTCACGCGTAACCTTAGCGAAATACTGGAAAGTGGGACCATAAGACTTATGGTCGACAAACCCCTCATCCTGCAGCGTGCGCACCTGGGTGGAAAGCGTGCTGAAATGCGGACGAGGCTCCGGATACAGTTCCCGCAATTCCCTGACGAACAGCGGTCCCCTCTCCCAGAAATGATTCATGATGATTTCTTCCTTCTTGGTTAAGCGTTTCATAGGCGTGTCATTTTTCTGCAAATATAACTAAATTTTTTAGCTACGCAACTATTTTTTGTAATTTTCCCACATATCAACAGTCCCCGTTTTTATTAAAATGCTGATTTATAGCATATTATAAACCCCTCCAGACCGCGAGGGGTTCACCGGAAAAAATCCGTGGAAAACTATGTGTTGAATAAGTCTTTTCGAGCACCAAACAGGCCCAATCCGTGCTCGAGCCGGAGTCTAAGCACGTGGCCGGTCAAAATAATAGCATTTTCTTGTCCCGGTAGATGCTGGAGCACGTGCTCGGGCCAAAATACGGCG
>JAEEGK010025151.1_pt1:5000-12257 | contig 12257 bp, 3 predicted proteins | sample 8958771 | NCBI WGS metagenome assembly JAEEGK01 (sample SAMN16246547, study PRJNA631951) | gut metagenome | biome: gut microbiome; feature: rumen; material: SC-attached | host: Bos | place: Iran: Karaj | collected 2018-10 | reverse complement strand
TCAGCCAGGTTGTCGGTGCTGCCCACGAGGACGGTAACCTCGGTGTCGTCGCCGTCAGCCATGGGATAGAAGGACTTGCTGCCTGCGGACTCACCGCTGATGTTGCCGTAGATGATAAGGTTGTAGATAGCCACAACATCGGTGGAGTTAACGTCGCCGTCACCGTTGACGTCAGCTGCCTCCTTGGTCACGCCGGTGCCGTCGATGATGAAGTTGTAAACGGCCACTACGTCGGAGGTGTTGACCTCGCCGTTGCCGTCAACGTCGCCAGGTGTTATAACCTCGGGCAGTTTGGACATGCCTTGGATGACGAGAGTCATAGCCGTCTCAACATCCGTTACCTCGCCCTTATAGGTGGTGAGGTCGATGACACCGGTCTGTGCACCGAAGACATTGCCGCCTGCACCTACTGCTACAAACTGCTTTCCGTCGAAGCTGAGGGCTACGCCTTCGGCGCATGCAGTGTTGTGCAGACCGCCCACGATGCCGTTGGCTACGAAGTTGTAGCTGTGGTCAACTATCTCAGTGGGGAACGGGATGATGAGGTCGTTGGTGTAGTCAAACTCTACAGCGGGGTCAAGGTCGCCAAGTGCGATAATGCAAGGCTCGCCAGCAGCGAACTCGTTCTTTTCATAGAGCTCGATGGTTGTTACGGTTGTTTCTCCGCCACCATCCTCTTCTTTAATTTCTTGGGTTATCTTCTTGACAGCATAGGTGTGGACACCTTCGTTGAGTTCTGCGATGTCCTTCACATTGTAAGGCACAGCCATCACATCAATGTAGTTCATTGGGAAGTCGCTGATGGTGATTGCCTCCTGCTCCTCAGGAATGATTTCCACGAAAGTCCATGCGGAGGCGGGAGTGCCTGGCTGGTGGCAGACAACGTCGCATTCATAGCCCTCGGGCCACAGGCTCCAGCCCTTGGCGTTGGCCTTGGTCTTGGGAGTGAGGGAGAACTGTGCGTTGCCAGTGTAGGCTACCTCGTAGGGTACGGGCTCCTCGCTGACAGGCAGGTTGATGTTGTCGCCTGCGTAGTCGCCGAGGTAGTAACCGGTGTAGAGGTTCTGGATAGCGTAATACCCGGTTCCCTCTACGGCTACAAACTGCCACATGGCACTTGGGTTGCCGTCGGCATTGAGCGTCATGCCGGCCTGGTCGAAGAGACCCCACTTTGTAACGGCGCTGCCGGGATACTTGCTATTGAGGTATATGGCGTTGCCGCCGCAGAATGCATCTTCGGCACCTGCCTCGCCCATGCGCTCTGTATCGAGGTTGGTGATGAAGTACCACTTGCCTGCCTCGAAGGACTTGAGGCCTGCCAGGAAGGCTGCCTTGGCTTCGCTCACTGCTGTCTCGGCTGCGCTGATGGCAGCGATGGAGATAGGAGCAACGAAGGCTGTGGCGCGAGCATCGTCAATGGCTGCGCGCAGTGCGGTAGCCAGAGACGCGTCGCTCAGCTCACCCATGCCGTCGCCAATCTTAACGCCTTGCAGCAGCACTTCGCTCTCGGCAATAAGTTCAGAGAGAGCGGTGGTGTCAGCATACAGTTCCTTAACGGCAGCGATGGCATCCTTAAGAGTCTGGATGTCCTCTTCGGTAGCTGTGTTCCCAGCCACGATAGCGGCGCTGGTGGTGGCCTGCGTCTTCATGGCATCGGCCAGCTCGCTCATGCCCTCGGTGGTGTAATACTGCGAGCTGGCCTCGTCAGGCTTGGCCTCGTACATCTGGAACTCGGAGAGTGTGAAGTAAGCGCCGCCGCTGGCATTCTGTGTTACAAAGAAAGCTACGCGGTCAACGGGACGGCCGAAGTCGAAGGTGTAGGTTGCAGGCAGAGGCAGGTCGCCCATGTCAATGCCTGTGACGATAGGATCACCGAAACTGGTGTCGCCGCCGGAAACATTGTAGCCGTAAAGGTTGATGAGCTTCGGACGCTCATTGGCTCCCCAAGCTTGCCAGTTAGGATTGGAACCACGCCCCTCGGGGTCGCGAGTGTTATATACAAAGGTGATAAACTGCTTGGGTTCTTTGAGCTCGATGCGGAGATAGCCCTCACCCTGCATGTAGGTGGTGTCGTCCTCGTCAATCAGGAATTCATACTTGTCGGCGAAACTTACATTCTGCTGGCGCACTGTGGAGATAGTCAGCTGGTTGTCCTCTGCGGGCTCTTCAGTGGCACCGCCGCTGACGGTGGTGATGAGCTTGTCGCTATAGTCGGGCTTGTAATCAAAGAGATTGCTATACAACTCGTTGGCCTCCTTTACAAGGGCATTCAGTTCTGCGGTGCGGTCTGACTGCTCCTTGATAACGGCAAACTCTGCCATCTTCTCGTCGCTTACGCGCTGGAAGCGCCAGCCCCAACTCCTGTGAGGGACATCTTCCAGAGCCTTGCCGTTGTATGCCCACAGCATGGTGCTGGTGTCGTCGGCTGCGGCGGGGTCGCCGTAGGCAGTAAGAGACCAGAGAATTTCTCCGTTCCATGTCTGCACATACCAAGAGCCTGTGCCGGCCCATGGAGTGAGGTAGGTGTAGTTCTCCGGGTCGGTGTTGGGATAGAAGGAGCCGCAGAACTCTTTGGCTACACCAAGCAAGGTGTTGTCCTTGTAGTTCGTGACAGTCCACTTGTCGTCTTCGTAGGGCTCAACCTTGTATACAAACTTCAGATCATTGGGGTCGAAGGGGCCGTAGTAGTAAGTGCCTGTTGACTCATTGAGATACATGGCTTTTTCCGCAACGGCCCGATTGACAATGTTCTCATCATCATTTACGATGTAGTAGTAGCCCTCCGTCATGGGAATCATCGAAGATGCCATGCCGGCGCGAGCTTCCTGCAAGTTGGTGTAGGCAGCCTGCAATTCGTCGTCGGTGGCGGCAGGATTGTAGCAAAGAGCCATTGCGTTCTCCAGCTCACTATTGAAAGTGTCCAATGCATCCTGATCCATAAAGCCGGGGTCAGTGCCACCAATGTATTCAATGTCAGAGGTGTAGGAGTTGAGCAGCTGCTCAAGGTCATCGCGCAGGTCTTTCTCGTAAGTCACCTCATAGGCATTCCACTGGTTGCCGCTGCAGTATGCCCAAGTAATAGGCCAGATTGCTCCGCTGGAGTACCAGTTGGCAAGGTAGGCAAAACTGTCCGCTGCCGGTGACACGCTGAACCCCACGGAGTTATCGTCCATCTTGGAGTCTGCCTCGTGATACCAGGCAGAGAAAGTCTCGTCGCCTTCTGTGTACCATGGAATCTGCTGTCCGCAGTCAAGCACCTGCCACGGAGCAGCCTCGCTGACAGACTCCGTTAGCGACATGCCGTAGGTCCAGTCCCAATACTTGGCGGCAATGTACTTGTTGTTAGCCACCATCTTGATGTAGAGGGTAGGCGCTCCAGTACGGATGTCGAGCGGACCGTCCTCAAACGTAATGACAGCGGCTGCGCCGACTCCCATGCCCGGGGCTACCAATAGCTGGTAGTCAGTGTGGGCATCGTCTGATACCTGCAGATAGCGGTCAGAGTAAGCCTCCGAGGCCACAAACTGCAGCACCACTGTGTCGCCAGCCTGAAGCTGGCTCGCGTTTTTGCGCTCGCCAATTATCCATTTGGCATCTGCCGTAGTCCATGCAGCTGCCATCAGGGCAATGACGATGAGAGATAGACATTTTCTCATGTTGTTAGTGGTTTTGTGTCCCTGACTCCCAAGCAGGACTGGTTAACTCAAATTGAACTTGTAAAGAAATGGTGTCTGATATGAAAAAAGCGTGGGAGTCCTCTTTTCGCTACCCGTCCCACACCTTGAGGCTCTGGCATCGCCCTATCCGTTTGAACGAGCAACGCCGAAGCCCACGCTGATATGAATGGTCCCTTGTAGGCAGCAGCCTACAGGATGGGATATCCATACCCACTGGACATCTACCGTTGCCTTGCTCTTGACGGATAGTTGAAACTGCCAGATTTCTAGGTGTCAAGACAAGACGCTAAAGTAAACGCCTTTTATCATAAATTCCCGTATCCCTTGGCCCACCCACATGGAGGGCTTCGACGCGAGAACAATGCAAAGATAATGATAATCTTTTAAAAAACAAGAAAAATTATATGATTTTTATATTTTGGGAAGATTTTGAGAAACGATATAATATCATCACTGGCAACAGCTCCACCAATACCACCAACCCCAGACTTTTTCACCCCGCAGGAGATAGAGAGCACCACCAAATCCATTCAGTCGCCAATAGGTTCTTAGGTCAAAATTCTTGCAATCCTTGCAAACCTTGCACGGAAAAGAGCAAGGGTATTTCCCTGCAGATTTATTTCCTTTGCGTAAGAAAAAAATCTAATCGCGAGGGGAATGCCGGTCCCGGCGCGATTAGATTTCGTTTCGGCGCGATTAAATTTGCCGCCAAGGCTCTCAGATTTCCTTTTGTCGGACCGCGCTTGCAGCGCGACCACCGACGAAATCTTCGCGAAGGCTTCGCCTTTCACCTCGGCGTGATTAGTTTTGACTTTGACGGGCTCAGCATAAACTTCGGCGCGATTAGTTGGCCGCTCCGCGGCACGCAGACCAGGGTAATTGATAGTTGAGAATTGAGAATTGATAATTGATAGTTTTTTTTGCCGATTTCGCAGATAGGCCATTAGGGACATAAGAAAACACGGATCTAACGGATCTAGCGGATTTTTGTTTTCGTTTTCGTTTTGGTTTTCGTTTTTTTGTTTCCGTTTTCGTTTTCGTTTTGGTTTCCGTTTTCGTTAACCCCCTTTTTCAGATTCCGGCTTGTCGCGCTGAATATATTAAGGGAGGGACGGCCTGAGCCGCCCCTCCCTTGTGTGGAGTCAGGTGTTGATTACTTGTCCAGGAGTTTGAGCATCTGCCTGTTGAACTCGCGGCTGCCGGCTCCCCCGTCGCCGATGATGGCGGCATAGATGGCTACCACGTCGGCGGTGTTGACGTCACCGTCGCCGTCTACGTCGGCTGCCTCGTGGGTGAAGAGGCTGGCTTCGCCCTTCTCGATGAAGGAGTATACTGCCACTACGTCGGCGGTGTTGACGTCGCCGTCACCGTTGACATCGGCTGGGTTGCGCTTCTTGGCTGCGGTCAGGTAGCCGGGGTTCTCCTCGCCTCCATCGACGTGGGCGTAGGAGGCGCTGGTGAAGGATGCATCGTAGGTGGTGCCCTTCTCGCCGACAAGGCTGCTGCAGTTGTTGAACATGTCGTCGCTGAATGCTCCGTCCACGTTCCAGCCGTCACCGACGGTGATGGTCTTGAGTTCGGTGCAGCCGTCAAACATGCTTTCGACATCTGCTACGTTGGCTGTGTTGAAGCCGCTGAGGTCGAGGGTCTCAAGGGTGCTGAAGCTGCTGGAATAGAACATGTAGGACATGTCGGTTACCTTCTCAGTGTTGAGGGTGCTGAGGTCAAGGCTGGTCAGGGCCTCGCAGTTGGCGAACATGAAGGTCATGCTGGTCACCTCGCTGGTGTTGAGGTTCTCCAGGCCGTTGATGGTGGTCAGGTGGGTCATGTTGTTGAACCAGCTGGCGGTCTTGGTGGGACGGTAGGTGGCAAACGACGGGTCGAAGGTTACGGTGACGACTTTCTTGTTGGTGTTGTCGTAGTACCAGTCGAGGCCCGTAAGGTCATATTTCTCGCCTACGCGCTGGTCGCGCTTGCCGTCGAAGTAGAAGGTGAAGGTCTTGTTGTCGAAGACGGCATAGGCGTCTTTCCTGCTCAGGTAGCCGGGGTTGATTTCGCCCTCATCGACGTGGGCGTATCCTATGCCGACGTGGTCCTCGTCATAGGTGGTGCCCAGGCCGCCCACCAGGTTGGGGCAGTCGGTGAACATGAAGTCGTCGTCTACCACTGAAGCCGTGCTCCATCCTTTGCCTACCAGGATGGTGGTGAGCTCTGAGCAGTCGCGGAACATGAAGCCGATGTACCTCACATTCGCGGTGTTGAAGTTGTAGAGGTCGATTACCTGCATTGACTCGCAGCCGCGGAACATGCTCTGCGTCCACGTCACGTTCTCTGTGTTGAAGCTGCTGACGTCAACGCTCTTCAGATTGGAGCAGAACTCAAACATGCTCGTCATGTTGGTCACGTTGCGGGTGTCGAAGCTGCTGAGGTCGAGCTCGGTCAGACCACTGCATCCGAGGAACATGCTGCTCATATCGGTCACGTTGCGGGTGTCGAAGTGGCTGAGGTCGAGGCTGGGCATTGAGCTGCCCTTAAACATGGCAAACATGTCGTCCACCTCGCTGGTGTTGATGTACTCCAGTCCCTTTATCTCACTAACGTTCAGGCTGGCGAACCATAGCCTTGTGGAGGTGGGGCGGGCGGTGGCCATCGACGGGTCAACCACTGCGGCCTTGATGCTGAGGTAGCCGTGGTCGGACATGGTGTTCCATCCGGGGGCGATGCCTCCTCCAAGGTTATATACCTTGCCTTCGCGCTGCTCGCGCAGGCCGTCGTTGTAGTAGGTCAGGGTGCCTTCGTCATCCAGCACGGCATACACTCCCTTGTAGGTCAGGTAGCCCGGGTTGCCTTCTCCTTTGTCGACGCGGGCATAGGTTGCATCGGTGCTGCTCTCGTCATACACGGTGCCCGCGCCGCCCACGAGGTTGGTGCATCCCGTAAACATATAGCTGCCGCTGTCGGTAAGGCTTGCGGTGCCCCAGCCGTCGCCGACATAGATGGTCTGCAGCGAGGAGCAGTCCTGGAACATTGAGCCCATCAGGACGACATCCCATGTCTCGAAGTTGCTCAGGTCGAGGCTGGTGATGCCGCTATTGCGGAACATGGAGTGCATGCTCGTTGTTTTCTTCGTGTCGAAATGGCTGACGTCGATGCCGGTGAGGGAACTGCAGCCGAAGAACATGCTCGTCATGTCGGTCACCTCGCTGGTGTTGAGGTACTCAATGCCTTCTATCTCTTTAAGGTTAATCATCTGGTTGAACCAGCAGTATGTCACCACGGGGCGTGCGTAGGCAAACATGGGGTCAAAGGCTACCGCGGTAATGTCTTTTTTGTAGGCGTCCCAATCCGGTGGGGTGGTGCTGTTGGTGTTAAGGTCAAACTTGATGCCGCTGCGCTCCTCGCGAGCCATGTCGTAGTAGAATGTCAGCTTGCCGTCGTACAGCGCTGCGTACGGCTCGAACTTTCCTGTCAGATAGCCGGGGTTCTCCTCGCCGAAGTCGAAACGGGCGTAGGTGGCATCGGTATGGTCAGAGTCGTAAGCGGTGCCATTGCCTCCGACGAGGGCGTAGCAGTCGTTGAA
>JAEEGK010025150.1_pt1 | contig 12257 bp, 9 predicted proteins | sample 8958771 | NCBI WGS metagenome assembly JAEEGK01 (sample SAMN16246547, study PRJNA631951) | gut metagenome | biome: gut microbiome; feature: rumen; material: SC-attached | host: Bos | place: Iran: Karaj | collected 2018-10 | reverse complement strand
AATATAATCGTATTGCCTGTACATACTCTCGGCGACTTCATTGTATTCAGCATCACCTAAAGCTCTTAACCTGCCCTCAATGGTTATATGCTGTCCGATCTTCGAATAGTAAAGATTCCTGTCTTTCTCGCTGAGAGCTGAAAGGTCCAGAAGGATCATTGCAACCCTCTCCTGGTCGCCAAAATTCTGCAGCGCCGAATTCTTAATATCCAGATCATCGTAATCGACCTTGATGTCAGTCTTGTAGCTCTTGCCGAGATCTTCCTTGCTTATGTTCCAGCAGTCAAAATCCTTTTTGAAGAGCCCCACGAGCCAGCCTCCGAAGAATCCTGCCAACACCAGCAAGACCCCGATAAGCATTAATAAAGCCGTGATGATTATCGCTTTTTTGTTTCTCTTTCTCATGCGCTTACCCCATACTGACCAACAACTGCGCTGCAAAGTTCAAACATAGGATAACAAACAGAATATCTTTCAATCAACTGTTTGACCATCGTGATATAATCCTGATATTGTTTTTTGAAAAGTACAGGGGGAAATATGGATACATTTTCAGAAGCACTTTTAAGCGGGAAAACAAATAAGATACCGGAAGAATTTGACTGGTTCGCACCGCTTCTCGGAGACTGGGACTGCGACTACTACGACGAGTATGTCAAAGGCGAGAAGCGCCATGTAAAAGGCGAATGGATCTTCAGACGCGTATTGGAAGGAACAGGTGTTCAGGACATCTTCATCTTCCCTTCCAGAGCCACAAAGGAAGACCATCCCGAGCCCGACGGCGAATACGGTTCATCACTTCGCATGTTCAACAGGAACAAGGAGTGGTATGACGTTGTCTACACATGTGCAGGCACCATGAAGAGACTCACATTCAGAAAAGAAGGCGACAGACTTGCCGGTAAAGTATTAGATGAGGAGAGCACCTACTGGATCTTCTCAGACATCACGGAAAACAGCTTCCACTGGGAGTATGTGATGAATAAGCAGGACGGAACCCGCGAACTCGTTTGCGAGATCTATGGCAAGAGGATTTCCTGACGGATTGTCTTAAGTAAACCTTGCAGATCATGTTTTGGAACAAGCCTGAAGTAAAGATCATCAAAGAGATCGACACCGCCGAGCAGTGGTGGTGCAGTTCAGCTGTCCTCTTCTCTGTAAAAAACGGCAAGAATACCATCCGCAACAGATTCAGCCCGATAGACAAAGACTACGAATACTATGCCCAATTACAGCTGAACGGGAAACCGCTGGCGCAGGGCAAATATCCTGAATGCCCCACCTGCAAAGCCATGCTGGCAACAGGTTACGGCATAGAGAATATCGACTGTCCGGAGCTTGAAGCTGCCAGAACTTGTATGAATTCCGGATTCGTGAGCATCACGGATTCGGCAGAGAAGATCAAGCCTCTTCTTGGTCTGTTAAGAGACGGTTATTATGTGCTTGCAGATACAATCTGTTTTCCGTCAGACGGAGACGGCAATTTCTTCTATGAAGTTCCCAACGAGATGAGACATTACGATGCTGCCTGTTACGGATACTATCTGGATTTCCATACCGTTCAGCATTTTCCGTTGTTCCTGTATCCTACACAGTCTTCTTCGCTCATTAACAGTGAGCGTGTAGAATACTATGCAGAGAAGATGAGATCTGAAGAAGAGCCTCCGAGAGCGCTGGCTTTACATATGTACGGGTTCATGAATCTGCTTCTTGACGGGCATCATAAAGCCTGTGCCGCTGCAAGTCTGGGTAAATGCGTCAGGTGCCTTACGATCATTCCCTGTGATGCAAGTAATTATGTTGAAGCCACAGTTATAAGAGGAGTCAGCTATAAGATCTGCAATCCCCAGATAAAGACACTTATGTTTGCAGGCCTTAAGTTCGATGCAGAAGAAGAAATACATTATCTTGATGTTCATAAAGAGCCGGGGGCAACAAGCAATATCTCTTTCCAAAGGTATCCTCTCACAGATACCGCGATCCATTATGGTCCGGCAAGATTTCCGACGGTCAGGGATCTCGCAGTTATCCTGGAGGCTGAGAATGAAGTTAAGGGCCTGCTTCCTGAATTTGATCCCGATGTCCTTTCACGGCTGAATTACGAAGATACGGATGCTGCTGACAGTTATCTGGAAGCTATTCTGCATTTTATTGCATTTATAGATCAGGATTCGGCATACAAACTTGCAAGTTCAATAGTAAAGAAAGGCGACGGATATAAGAGACATAGGCGCGTCCGTGCCGCACTTTTGTACCTCCTGAATTTCAGAAGTGATGAGACTGAACAGCTGTTTGCGGATTTCTATCTTGCTCACGATGAGAAAGATGAGAATTATGAGATTGCCAACTCTTACTGGAAGGACAGCAAATAATTGCCGTTGGACAAGAAGCTGCTTAAGATCAAACAGAGATCACTCTTCGACGTTGACTATCCTTACATAGCGGCTTAACGCGTATTCACCGTCGTGGCATTCGCCCGGGAAGTATGCGCTCATGTCAGAGCTCTTCGTAACACGTATCAGACCGCACTGCGTGAACTTCCCTGCAAGGTATTTTCTCTCATGCTCAGGGCATATGAGACCTGCCGTCTGGAGATGATATCTTCCGGCATAAAGGACCTTTCCGATGTTCTCTCTGGGCAGGGGCTTTACCAGGACATTGCACATCATGGGCGATAATTCGAGTTCGCTGTCTGAAGATAAGATCAGGCTGCAGGATCTTCCGCGGATGACATTGTCGTGCCTCTCCTCTTCACCGAGATAGCTTTTAAGTCTCTGCGTATAAGATACGAGCGTATCCCTTGCCCTGATGCCGATCTCTTCGGATCTGTTGGAATTTGCGGCAGCTTCGAGGAACGGCAGGAACCGCTCTGCGAATGCCTTTACCTCGTTCATGTCAGATGTGTCGACATAGATCACCTGGCAGCTGCTGCAAAGAAGCTGCTTGGTCTGTGCGATATGCTTTGCAAGGCCTTCCAATTCCTTATCGGCATTCTCAACTTCATCAAGCTTTGTGATATAGCAAAAGCCCAGTTTCTGGCCCCATTCGATTATCTTTACTCCGGTAGGTGCAAGACCCCTTACGGCCGCTATAGCCATGTCACTTCCCCATACGCTTATCGCATTGGAGAGTTCGGCCATCTTGCGCATTCCCTGTATGTCTGACGACGATGTATCGAAAACATAGATGTAATCCTTAAGCTCAGGACGATATTCGATGAGCTGCATTATGAGCTTTAACGACAGTCCGTTATCGGCAGACGGGAGCTTTAGAATGTTGATGTTGCCGGTCATGAGACCTTCTGCAAGAGAATAAGCCGGAAGGAAATCCATGTTGCCTGCAGCGATGTGGAATAACACGCCCAAAGGCATCTTTCTGACCCTGATCTGACCAAATCCGGGGATGTGTTCAGTCGTATATTCGAAGGTGTTTCCGAGCTCAGTCTCGAGCTTCTTATGCAGGTGCTCTTTCGAAAGGAGCGCTTCTGCCTGTTTCTTATATGTGTCGACGACATCAGCAGGGAACGATGCAAGGAGTTCATCGAACTTTCCTGCCAGAAGGTCGTTCTTCAAGCACTCGACGGCTTCGATGACAACTTCAGGTGAGAGCTGCATCTTAGCGAGGATCTCAGGGATCTTGTTTTCGAGTTCTGTTAGAAGGCGGTCCTGCTCAGAACTCTCGTAAGTCTTTCCGTCAAACAGGATCATACCTTCACCCCCTGCAGAATGTCTGCCGCACCGGCAGCACAGGTCTTAATGTCTTCCGGAGCAACACGTCCGACGATCTCCAGATAAGGAGATTTAACGCCGCAGGGACAGGTGCTGCCATCGTGCAAGATGCCCAGATCGTCTGTCATGACGGACAGGATCGGCGTGGCTTTACAAAGCGGCGAGATAAGATTTACAAGACCCGTCTTCCCCATCTCAAGAGGCTCTAAAGTGTCAGGATCCCTGATAACGATTTTGCTGTACACCGGCACGTGGAAATGGTGCGCAGCGCAGTCGGTATAGAGGATCGGATGCTCTACGGCACCAAAGAATTCTGTGATGTTCTCTTCATCGATATTGAGTGTCTTCTTTGCAAGCTTATAGAAGGTCTCCTTGTCGGCAGCCTCCTGATAGAACTGCTTCCAGCCGCCGCCCAGCATTATCCTTGAGTTCTTCGGGAGCTTAAATGACAGGCCCCTCTCCTCCAATAATCTGAACAGGAAGAATGTATACGAAGGGAAGCCCATGAAACGCACGGGAGCCTTGCCCTTCTCATATTTCTTAAGTGCTTCGACTATGCCGTCGAAGTCAGGCTTATAGCCGTCAGAAGTGTGCTTCAAGATAAACTTGCGGCTGATCGCGGGAGCCAGGAATGTAGTAAGATATGCCGTTTTCGCGACCGCAGTCTTATTCGAACGGTGAGGCTTATAGCCCATAACGATGTACCGGCAGGGCCTGAACGACATTATGCCGTGATATCTCGTAACCTTTATCGACATGCGCAGCGCCGCCATAAGTGCACCGAATTCGAAGCGCACGTGGCTCATCTTTCCGCTCGTGCCTGAAGACGTTGCCATGACCATGTAGCGGCCCGAACGGAAGTCGTGCTGCTTCATCAGCATCGTAGGGATCACCGGCAGATCTGCCACGCCTGTGATATCTTCAACACCTTTGATTCCAAGACCTTCGCTGATCTTCTTATAATCATCGCAGTGAGTAATAAGGTGACTGTAATTCTCTTTGCATGCGTCAAGAAATAACTGCTCTCTTGTGCAGTCGTAAGGATCCCTGCTCGCGAAAAGCTTTCTTCTGAGCTTCATGTTAAACACCCCGGTAATACAAAGCCAACACTGACATTGTTCATTATAGCATTAGAACCCTGCATCACGTCCGTCAGCAAAATAATATTTAAGAAATACACATAGAATACATATACAAGTGATAATCTTTGAACAGACGGTCAAAAACCAACATGCCGTCTGTGGGGAGAAAGGAGTTGGTAATATGAAATCCCTAAGAAAAGTAGCAGCGTTAACGCTGGCTGCTTCGGTTTTGTTATCGATGGCAGCATGCGGCAAGAAGAACGGCAGCCAAAAACACAGCGGGCAGAAGATCACTTCTGATATGCCATGGTATGAGGCTACGGAATTTGATGTTGACACGGGAAAAGATCCTGACAAAGAGGTTCAATTCAGCTATTCCCAATTGGCCGGTTCTGATGATAAGAGGATCGCTATATTAACATCCGGCAGCTATAAATATCCTGATAATGTTGACTGGAGCACTTTTGACAGCAGCAGCTATCAGATCTCGAACATAGCAATAGTCGACAAGGCTACCAAAAAGACTGTTAACAATTTTGATCTTTATTCGATACTTGGCAGCGGATATGTCGAGAGCGCATCCTACTCTGACGGTAAGATCACTCTCAATGTAAGTGACTATGATATGGAAAAGAATGACATGGTCATCAAATCAGTCGACATCGATCCTGATACCGGAAAGCAGTTGGATTCCAGAGTGAATGATAGCTCTGACTCGGTCCAGAGTATTTACACAGTCGGCAAATACAAAGTTCAGCTTTGCGCCATATGGACTGAAACTGATCCTATCTACTCTCTGAACGTCATTTCAGATAACGGAGAACAGAATAAGTACGAATTTAAGGATGATACTTCAAAGGTCACCTATATCAACACTGTCATTCCGTTGAACGATAAGACCGGTCTGATCATCGCAAGCGCTGACAATTCAAATGCCTTCTATGAATTCGATCTTGCTACCGGAAAGATAACCAAGCAGGACAGTAAGGACTTTGACTGGCTTAGTACGCTGTCCGTCTACAGAATGACAGGCTGTTCTGACGGAAATGTATATTCCATAGAGCCTGCCGGAATCAATAAGCTGGACTTTAACAAAAAGACATCAGAGCAGGTTGCCAGTTTCAGTTGGTGCAATATTGACAGGAACCTGGTAAATAATCTCATGCTGGCCGATGTGTCCGACGGTTCATTCATACTCTATGGCGAGACACCGGAAACCCCGCCGTATTCACATAATTTTTACGGAGTGTCAGGCAAATTCGCTATGTATGAATTGAAAAAAGCGAAAAAGAACCCTTATGCCGGAAAGAGCATTCTTGAATTATATTCTCCATACGGAATCGTTAACGAGGAAATTAATAATGCTATAAACAAATTTAATGATACGAATAAGGATTACTTTATCGAGATCACTGACCGCTATACTTCAAATGTATCGTACGGCGAAGCCAGGAACGATGATGAATCCAACAATATTGCCCTTAATTACATGGCCGATATGAGCAACAAGCTTTCCATGGACATCATGAACGGCGAAGGTCCCGATATGCTCTTGAATGTCGACGGTTACGGCGCGCTTAAGAACAGCAATTACCTTTTGGACCTTTCTTCTTATACAAGCCATATGACGGAAGATAAGTACTTCACTAATGTTCTTGATGCACTGAAGGTTGACGGAAAGCTCTATAACTTCCCCATCAGTTATGGTATATACGGTATTCAGACTGACCCCAAGTATGCAAAAACTACCGGCGTAGGTTTTACTACTGACGAGTATGTCAATTTCCTGAAAGATACACTGAACGGCAAAGATATTATCTCTTCCGGTCAGGCATACTACTTTGCTTCACTTTTCAGCAACATGAACGAGAAGTTCATCATCAACAGGAAAGCGGATTTCTCCACTCCCGAATTTGCAGCCCTTGCTGAATTTGTAAAAGACAACGTTCAGGAGAAAAGCCCTGACTGGACACAGGATGACATGAACACGGTAGTTTACAGCGACGTCCGTACCGAGACACAGAAAGCTCTCTACAGTTCAGTCTCCGGTTACTGGGATTATATCCAGGCTGTCGAAAATACGAACGGCTGTTCATCCATCCTCGGAATACCTTCATCTGACGGCCGCGGTCCTGCTGTCTTCGCTTATGATTCACTCTCGATCTCTGCCCAGGCAGTTAACGCTGATGCATGCGTTGAATTCCTGAAGATGCTGATCTCTGATGAGATGCAGCAAGAACTTGCAACGAAGGGTTACCTGGTATTGAACCGTGCTGCCTTCCGTGAGGCCGGCAACGCATCCGTTAAATACTTCAATACCATAAATCCCGGTTTCCCCGGAGGATTCTATGGCGATGGCCAACAACCCAAGAACCATGTAACGTACACAACTGAACATATTGATGCTTTGGAGAAAGCAATCAGCTCCTGCTCAAGTTCAAGCTCGGAAGATGCAGCGATCTCTATCATATTGGTAGAGGAAATGCCCGCTTACTTCTCAGGCCAGAAGCCGCTTGACGAGGTCATCAGGATCGCTCAGGACAGAGTACAGAAAGTGCTGGATGAAAGGAAATAAGCTTCTTCGCTTTCAACTCCCGACCAAAAAATAAGGGGTTGCCGGTATAGACCGGCAGCCCCTGTTTCATTGTAAATGATGAGTGACCCGACGTGCAACGGGTCACTCAAGTAAGGAGAACAATGAAAACTACACACATAGAAACATGAGGGGGTCATGGGAGGTACATGTTTCTTTTGTTAGTTGGATTATACATGTCCAATGGGGACAGAAATGGGACACAAAATGAGAGATTTTCGAACAATTTTCGCTTAATTGTCCGAAGAATTCTCCGAAGAGCGTTCCGGCCGGCATTTTGCAGAAGGTTGCCGGTATCGTTTTTGCCGAAGCGGAGACCGCTGATCAAATATCCGGCACGTATTCCCAGACAGAGAAACGCTGGGGCTCTTTGTGGATATAATAGCCGCCCACGCGGTATATGTCCTCGCGCCTGATAAGGTTCCAGCCCGGCCTGTCATTGAGATAATAGCCGCTCTGATGATCAACATAATAGTAGAGCTTGATCTTATGAGTAAGCTGCATCTCCAGAAGATTAACGAACAGCTTGAAAGTATCGGTCTCCATCGGACGGTACATAAACAGGACATTATAGTCGTTGTAATCAAGACCGAAGGCATCCCCTTCTATTATCTCTACATTCGAAAAACGCGATGTCCAGCTCTTCGCCACATCAGCGATCGAAGGATTCAGCTCGATCCCGGTGATCCTGCAGGGACAGTTGTTGCTTAGAAGATATGCGACGACACGGCCCTTGCCGCAGCCTATATCTATAAATGAATCTTCAGGCTTGGGGTCAAAGTCTTCCATGACCTTCGCAAGGCCCAGATAAGGCGCCGACTGGCTTCCCGTAGCGCCGTGGCTCTTAGCAAAAGGCGTCGGAACGAACACACCGAGATTCTTCCCGCTGATCTTCTTGTCCCTGCCTGCATCAAGCATACAGGACAGTTTATTGGATATAGCAACGAGAGGATTTATCACTTTGATTTATTCCTTTATACGAAAAGGATTTAACTCTCTTTATGCCACGAGTTCCGCAGGCTTAAGCCGAGGACTGTCCGAAGTGGCAAAGAGAGTTAAATTCGTCTTCACAACCACTTTTTCTTTTTGAAGAATATCAGGCTTATAACTACGATCAGGATACTGAGGACGATCACGACCGGATAGCTGCCCTTCCATTCGAGTTCCGGCATGAAGCGGAAGTTCATTCCGTACCAGCCTACGATCAGGGTAAGCGGCATGAATATCGTCGTAACGACCGTAAGCACTGTCATGATACGGTTCTGCTTGATATCGAGATGAGCCTTATAAAGGTCTCGGAGCTGCATCGTGTAGTCACGAAGAGACATCGATTCCTCGTGAAGCCTCTCGGCACGGTTGATAAACAACCTGAAGTATCTTAAGTTCTCGAGATCGAAAAAGCCGTTCTCGTTCTCCTCGAATTCAGCGGCAAGGTCCATCAGCTGCTCGTAATGGATGCGCAGGTAACGGATCTCATTTCTTATGTCGTTCAGGCGCCCGGAAGGAAGGTTCTCGTCGCCGTCTATTATCGCCTGCTCCATGGAATCGAGTTCATCCTCATATCTTTCCATGAGCCTTAAGTCGTCTTTTACAATGTAGTCCAGGAAGTCATATAAGAATCTCTCGAGACTCGGCATCTTCCACTTCTTGCTCTGCTTGATTCCCTTGATGATATTAAGAGCGGTGTCGCTGTTGTCGATAAATATGACACCCTTCTCGTCTAATACAAAAGCAAATTTCTTGTCATCGGCAGCCGGGTTCTTCCTGTCGGGTATCGCAAAAGTACCTGTAAGAGAATCGTAGTTTACTTCCGCTTTTGTAAGAAAGATCTCTGCAAGGTCAGGATCAAGCTCAATGCCTATCTCAAAGCTGTCCTTGTTCTTCTGCCATTCTTCGAAATTCATTACGGCAACAAACGGCTTACCTTTTATATCCGAGCGGTCTACCGCTTTTAACGTCTCCTCGATAGTGAAAAACACTTTCAATCCCTCCGCTTTAAGATTCAACTCACATTATACAGCGATATTCAGATCCGTCATGGTTTTCTTTCCCAATTATACCTTTTCGCTACCGCCAGAAAAGGAAAGTTCGGCTGTTACTGTAATACATGCCCCTTTTTAGGAGGCAACAATTATATAAAAATGCGTTTTTATATAATTGTCGGCCTTTTTTAGGGGCCGGTATTACAGCTGCACGTTTTTCCCGGGTATAACAAAGGGGTCATCTCATTCCTGAGATAACCCCTGTATCAGTTTTTTCGCGTTAGGAAAGATCAGATCATCGCCTGATAGATCTTCGTGCAGTCGTCTTCATTCAAAGTAACGAAGCCGGAGATCGTGCCGTCACGGCCGTCACCGTAGCAGAGGTTCTTAACGAGTGTGGGAATGTCTTCTTCCTTGCCGCCAAGCTCGCCCAATGTGGAAGGCATGCCGATGGAGATAAGGAAGTTCTTAAATGCATCGATACCCTCTTCAGCTGTCTCAACGCCCCAGACACGGTTTGCAACCTGTGTGAAACGTGCAACATCGTGGTTCATTACATACTTGAAGACTGCGGGCATCGTAACTGCAAGGCCGGCACCGTGTGCGCAGTCGTAGAGAGCTGAGAGCTCATGCTCGATATTGTGGCTGTTCCAGTCCTGTGAACGTCCTACGCCGCAAGAATTGGTGTGTGCCATCGTGCCTGCCCACATGATGTTTGCGCGTGCCTGATAATCGTTGGGATCGGCAATTACCTTGGGGCCTTCGTTCTTCATAGTGATGAGGAGCGCTTCGATAAGGCGGTCTGTAACTTCGACATCCTTGGAATTTGTAAGGTAACGCTCGTAGAGGTGCGCCATGATGTCCGTGATGCCGCATGCTGTCTGATAAGGGGGAAGGGTCTGGGTGAGCTCAGGATTTAAGATGCTGAACTTGGGCCTTATGCCCTCGCCGCTTGCGCCGCGCTTATACATGCCCTCTTCCTTTGTGATAACGGAGTCGCCGGAGCCTTCGCTGCCTGCTGCTGCGATCGTGAGGACCGTTCCTACGGGAAGAGCCTTATTGATCGGCTTGCCGCAATAAAAATCCCAGAAATCGCCGTCGTAAACAACGCCGGCTGCGATAGCCTTTGATGAGTCGATGGCAGAACCGCCGCCTACTGCGAGAACAAAGTCAACGCCTTCCTTCTTGCAGAGATCGATGCCCTCATATACAAGACCGCTTCTCGGGTTGGGCTTAACGCCGCCCAGTTCGACGTAAGGAATTCCTTCGCCGTCGAGAGATGCCTTTACCCTGTCCAGAAGACCGGATCTGACAACACTGCCGCCACCGTAATGAATGAGGACCTTTGAGCCTCCAAAGGCCTTAACGAGCTTACCTGCTTCAGCCTCAGTGCCCTTGCCGAATACGAACTTAGTCGGTGAGTAGAACGTGAAGTTTTCCATACATTATCTCCTTTTTTATTTGATGCTGTTTACTGCTTCTTCCAGAGTCATTCCTGCGTAATCCTGTGCGTGGAAGATCCGGCCGTTGATGCTGTCGTCAACAAACGCTCCGACGATGACGCCGGGGATCGCACTCTCAGGTGCGTTGGGAGCATTTGGGCCGCCGAGATCTGTCCTGCACCAGCCGGGATCCGTGAGGTTCATTGCAACACCGGTTCCGCCAAGCTTGGATGCCATGTCCTTTGTGATCTTGTCGAGCGCTGCCTTTGCTGCAGAGTAGCCTGCCTGCTCGGGCTCTTTGTCGATGCCGCTCGTGGTGTTTACGATGCGTCCGAAGCCGCGCTCTGTCATCTTCGGAAGGAAGTGATAGCAGATCATGGCGGGAGCTATCGTGTTTACATTGAAACTGACCGTGTAGTCTTCCGCAGGTGTCTTGTAGTAATCAGTCCTGTAAGCGATCTGAAGTCCCGCATTATTGAGAACGATATCGACATCAACACCAAGAGAGTCGATATCCTCGAGCATCTTCAGGACTGAAGGGATGTCACCCAGATCCGCGGCAAAAGAATAAACCTCTGCGCCAAGAGCCTTAAGTTCGTCTTCGAGTGAGGCAGTGTGTTCAACGTTTCTGCTCTGAAGGATCAGGTTGCAGCCCTGCCCTGCCATTGCTTTTGCAGCCAGCCTTCCGATGCCTCTCGATGCGCCGGTTACGAGTACCCATTTACCTTTGAGATCCAGCATAGAACACCTCACATGATTTAGTGTTTCCATTCTATCAATCGCAAGTTTAGGGATATTCAGTTTTTCTTTGTTTTTTATTCAGGTCCCGACTATATATGTCACTGTTCCGTGAAAAACACATCGTTGCCGTCGATCAAAACAGCCTGGTTACGCGGATGATTCCAGTTGTAATTGGTCTTGATGATGTATGCCATCGCATCCGGATGCTCGTTGATAAAGTCACCAATATACAAAGTTATGACCTTCTGTCCGCCATAATCCGATTTTTCTTTCGGAAGCGTTTTTACAAGCTCATCGATATCGTTGTACTTAACAGCATGTTTTGCTTCTTTCTCAAGTCTGGCCTTCAGTTCAGATACGTATTCCTCGTCTGCCGTAAAGCTTAAGCAGGCATGGCCCGTTCCCTGAAGCATGCTCGGAAGGAACTCGAAATGCTCGTTTTTCGCAGAATCAGGGATCTTTTCCGGAAAGAAATCATCCTTATAACTAGGCTTGTGTGAATATTTCACCGCGGCCGGATACTGCCACTTGGTATTTACCGATACCGGCATGGTGAACGTACTCGCGAACAGAGCGTAGGCTGCGAAAACACAGATGAAAACGATAGAGCAGACCTTTGCGGCCCTATGCTTCTTCTTTGCAAGATTGACCGTAAGGATAATAAGGAAGACCGCATTCAGGATCAGGAG
>JAEEGK010025149.1_pt1 | contig 12258 bp, 21 predicted proteins | sample 8958771 | NCBI WGS metagenome assembly JAEEGK01 (sample SAMN16246547, study PRJNA631951) | gut metagenome | biome: gut microbiome; feature: rumen; material: SC-attached | host: Bos | place: Iran: Karaj | collected 2018-10 | reverse complement strand
CCACGACGCCGAGGACAAATATAATCAGTTTGTCAATAAACATTTGGAACTCTCCTTTCGTGCCGTGCACGTCAAGATGTTGGCCCCTGCGGGAAGCTCCCGCCCGATCACGAAGCAGAACCACCGCCCATGCGACTGGACAAGATGGCCGCATCCGACGCAGATGTCGCGTCTAGCCTTGACGGGGGGGGTATTCATGATTTTTTTCTCCCCGTATCCGGATCGACGCCGTTCCGATAGCACCACAGGTAGTAGTCCGCCCAGCAGCCCTCCTGGTCGGACTCGCACATCTCGTCGTCAAAACAATTCTCCGCCTGGATGTTGTAGTCCTCCGCCGAGATTTCGCCATTGGCCAGCTCCTCATCCGCGTCGTCCTTGCGGTTCCGACAGTGGCGGCAGAAGTAGTCCTTGCACCGATGGCGAGGGCATTCGTTTTCATCGTACCACGTATAGAACTTCTTGACGAGGAACGCCAGTTCGTCGCGGCTGAGTTTCGGGACGTCCTTCACGGCCAGCGGAAGCGGGAGTTCGCCGTCCGCCTCGTTCAGCCGGCGGAGCCGCTCGATGAACTGCCGCAGTTCGCGGATCATCTGGGGCACGGCCGTCCCGAATTCCCAGTCATCCGGAGGCTCCGCCGCGAAGGCCATCTTCCCTATCTCCTCCATGATTTCCATGTAATGTTTCGTTTTGTCGTTCATGCTTCACCTCTCGCCTTCATCAACACCTTGATAACTCTCTGCGCCAACATGGCTTGATAATCAGGAATGATATTCTTATGCAGTATTTCCTTTAAAAGGTCGTACATTTCCGGAGCGGCAGAGATTAATGCGGCGTCATTAAAGCCGTTGTCTCTTCCGCACTTGCATATATATACCGTAGTCGGGGGGAAATCTGGGCCATCCTTCCCTTTCCATTCAGTTGTAACCCAGTCTTGGTGTTGAGTTCCGTGTGCTTTCCATGGCCCTTTTGTAAACCTAGACTCGTTCATGATTTACCTCCATATAATCGTTCCATCGTTCCCTGTGCGCTGCAACATTTGCGAGGATCCTTCGGGCATTCATTACTATCCTTTCTGTAGCATTCTGGGCACACCTTAACCCGCATCAACCACAAGAAGCAGCTCTGGCAATCCGACGCAATCCCTTCGCATCCGTCGCAGTGCCTGTTTGCCTCGAACAGGTTCTGGCAATGGATATGTGTGTTCCATTCGTAAACATCACCACATTCAAAAGACACCAAATGATTGTACTTCTGACCTGGCTCTATCGTATCAAGGCACCAGTCGCACTGACGCGGTTTTCGTGCCGTCCTAATCTTTGGTTGAGCATATTCCATTAGTCACTCCTCATAGATGTCTCGCTTATAGTGATCTGGATGGACAGCCTGGTCAATGTCAAGACAAGCATGGCCGATGCCTACCAGAAGAAAATCAACTGATTCAATCGCCGTCGGATGCGCTCCATCTTTTTTCAGCTTATCCAATAGTACGCCAAGCTCATTTCCTATCTCATTCAGACGTTTCTGGATTTTATTGTAATATCTATCGATTTTCTTGTCTTCATCCTGTGTCATCTGTCAATCCTTATGCTTCTCCTCTTTCACAGTTTAAAAAATTCTTGGCCATTAGCCTGTTCACGTTCAATCCGCCTCCGAGCACGTGTCGCGGCCGCATTCCGGCGATGCTGCTCCCTGTCCAAGTCAAGATGGCATTTTTGGCACAGAGCTTTCAGGTTGCCGTAATCGTTGTTCGTCCTGTCGTGGTCCAGATGGGCGATTGTCAGAACAACTTTTACAGGCTCCGTCAGCATAACGCCTCCAGCTCCGAGCGGACCAAAATTGAAACGCATGGCAACGCGGCTCCGCATCACCGTCGAGCCATTCTCGACACCGCACATTTCGCAGCGGTTGTTCGCACGACGGAGTATGTCAGGCCGAATTCGCGTCTTCCAGTCGGGAGGGTATTTCTTGTAGTCAATAGGCATGATCTAGTTCCTTGTCCTTAAATAATTAAGCTCACAACAAAAGCTAATAACATCAAAAATGCTGCGAATAACATGAAAATGGCCAAAGACTCACCAGCTGATTCCTGGCTGCGTTTTCTTGACGATTTTCGTTTAAATTCAGTATCAACATGGACATAATGCCATTTTCTTTTATGTTTGTATGTATAGTAATAGAACCAGGCGCACATGTCCTTTACATCTCCCTCTCACTTCGACCACATATCCAAATGCTGATAGTGTGCTTGCACGTCGAGGCCGTTGATAAGGTTTCCATCGGCATCAATGAATTGCATGCCAAGCCCTTCGGTGTATCCATTGAACGTGTACGGCCGACCTTTGAACTTCAAGACCGCTCCCGGAACGAAGCCAAACTTGATAAGCTCGTTCAGAGCATCGAATAAAGTATTGTCCAAAAGGCGGTTATAACGTTCGATGACGTCTTCCATGTTCGATATTCCGTTCTGAAAGTCGCTGACAGCATCCGCAATCTTATCTTTCAATGATTGTATTTCGCTCATTATGCTTCACCTCTCGCCTTCTTGCATATTTTCACAGCTTCATCATATATTTTCTGTCCGGCATCGCCTAGTATTCTGCAATAACACTGTCCGGCGAATGTTTCGAAGAAATTTATAAAATCATACATTTCAGGGGCCGCGAGAATCAAATTGACGTTCGCCCTCCGCGTCTCGCTGTCCAGCCTGTAGCGAGGCGTCCCATAATACGGATTTCCATTACTGTTGCAATGGCCCTTTCTGGGAGCGACAACTGCGATTACATGCTTTCTGTCATTGACTTCTCGGATGACAGGCGAGTTTTCGTCATTGATGCACCACGGCCCCTTCGTAAACTTCGGTTCGTTCATGCTTTACCCCCTAAATCATTTTCAGGAAAGACGAACTTTCCAAGCTGCGCAAAAGCCGCCGATTCAATTTTCTGTTTAAGCCAAGTCGAAGACGGAGTCCAGCAAAAGCATGGATTCACTTTGTATTTATCAATCCAATCACACCGCTTGTGAAAAATGCAGTTGTCGCAACGTGGCTCTATTGAAAGGCTTACAATTTGATATGTCTCGCTCATGCCTTCCCTCCGTTCTTTTTCTTATCCTTCCACCAGTCCCTCAACTGGCCGACGACGGACAAATCCAGAATCATGTTCGGCGTATGAATCGCCCGCGTGAAACGCTCCTCCGCCAGGCGGTCTAGCTCCTTTATGACTTCGTCCTTCGTCTTGCCTTCAAAATCCATCGGCTCCTTGTCCAGTTCCTTGCGCAGCTCGTCGCACATGCGGACCAGCTCCTCCCTGGACTTGAACTGGCAGAACCAGATCCACTCATCGAAATCCATGTAGTTCATAAATCTTAACCTTTAATTAATTTTGCCCATTGTCCTCGGAATCACGCCGCCAAAGCGGCCAGATACAAAGCCCTGGCCAACGGCGGAGGAACCGCGTTCCCGATCTGCTTTTTCGCCTGCGTGTCCGTCCCCGCGAAACTGTATTCATGCGGAAAGCCCGTCGCGTCCGACAATTCCCGCATCGTCAGCATCCGGTAGGTAATGTCCAGCTTGAACCGCTGCCCGTCCGGCAGCGTCAGCACACGACCTTCCACCAGACCGAAGCGGTCCTTCGTCGTGATCGTGGCCAGCGGATCGCCGATGGCCGTCGCCCCGCGTTCGCTCCCGTAGTATTTCAGAAGGAACGGCTGGACAAGCCCGATGGCCCCGGCCGTCGCGATCGTCGGCGTCGGATTAGCGACGGGCTTCACGGTTCCGGCGGACTGCTGCGGGATGACAAGAGGCTGGATCAGGCTGTAGCGGTTCCCGCAGTCGATCACCGGCAACGGCGCCCCGACATCGTGGTTCCTGTTTTCGCCGCCATTGTATCGCGTGACGAACGGTATCGCCCAGGCCCAATTATTGCGACAAGTAATCGTTCCCATAGGATCTCCCAAGCCACGGCATCTCGCCGCACTTTTCATATCCCCCGGATGGCTCATGTCTATCGCTATCGGATTGATCAGCGCGACATGCCCGCCGCCAGCCGTCAGCGTCGGCAGCGGATGGCTCAACGGAATGGCCGTGCCCGGAATCTGCGAATCCTTCGTCCCGCGAAGGACAATCAGGAACGGCTCCGCCCAGTCGCCCCAATAGCGCCTGATACCCGCCTCGATGCGCCTCATCGTGTTTTCCTTCAAAGGTTTCTGCCGCTCGAAAATGCTCTCGCCGGGGATAGACCAGTCGATGATCTCCGACGCCGCCCGCCATGGCTGTTCGTTGAAAAGCCCGGGATGCTTTGCATGCGTCGGCTCCGGCCAGACGATCTTCTCGCCGGAGGACTTCCGGACCGCCTGGACGATCAGCCGCCGCCTCGATGTCGCGGCTCCGTAGTCCGCAGCGTTCAGGATCTGCATGTCCACCGTGTAGCCCGAAGCCTTGATCTCGCGATACCAGAGGTTGAAGAAGACGCCCTTTTTACGCGGATCCGGCTGCCCGGCCTTGTATCGCTTCCCCTTCCAGACGATCTCGTCGTCCAGCAGCGGCCCCCAGTCGCGCAGTTCCTTGACGTTCTCGACGAACACCCTGCGGCATTTCGTCAGCCGCAGATATGGCAGCAGGCACTCCGGCTGGCTCCGCAGCTGGTTGCTCTTCGGCTTCCCGCCCGCAGCATTACTGTGATGCGTGCAGCTCGGACTCGCCCACAGGACATCGATGTTCATCGGATCGATGTCGAATATCTCGTCCGGCAGGACGCTCTCGACGGGCGCGCAGGCCCGCCCGAAGTCGGGAACCAGTTCCGGATGATTGCTCTGGATCGTCCGCACCGCGATATCCCAATGGTTGAAGCATCGGCCCTCGTAAGCCATCCCCGCCTCGGTCAAGGCCTCGACGGCCCCCGTCACGCTACCGCCTCCCCCGCAGAAAAGATCGACGAAACGGAAACTCATGCCGTCACCTCCCGGCCCGCCAGGACCTCCTCCACTTCCTTCGCGGCGTCGGCCTCCGCCTCCGCCAGTTTCATGCCAGCCGACAGGCGCTTGTTCAGCAGCCTGCACCAGCAGGTGCAGCACAGCCCGTGACGCGGCTCCCAGTCGTTGTCCCGCCGTCCGCAGAACGCGCAGTGGATCTGGCGCTTCTGCGCCTCCTCCAGACGCCTGTTCAGATCATCCATCCTCTCGGCCCACAGGGCGCCGCGCGGCCGACCTACTTTCAAATATCTTTTCATTTACTGCTCCTTCATTATCTCCGCGACCTTCCGGGCCGCCGACTTCGCCTGCTCAAGTTTCGCGTGGTTGTAATGGGCGTCGATCACGCCGACGCTCGCCCAGTTCCCCTGGTCCTTCAGGACATCTTCCGAAATGCCCCGCCGCAGGGCCTCCGTCGCGTACGTATGGCGCAGCGAATGGAAGCACTTCAGACGGACGCTCCCGTTCCGACGCTCGCCATCCTCGGCATCGCGGTCCAGACGGATGCCCGCCCGCCGCGCGATCTCCGAGAACTCCCGCGAAAGGTTCCGGAGGGAATTCGCCTTCGCCGCCTTCGGCCACACCGCCCCCGTCAAACCCTGCGGGGGAAGCAGCGAAACCCACGGCAGGCTTTTGCTGTGGACCGCCACGCGGTCATCGCCCCACCGTCTCGTCTTCGACGGCGTCAGGATCAGGAAGTCGTCGTCCTCCGAAATCTCGCTCCAGTCCAGCGTCGCGATGTCGCCCAGGCGAAGCCCGGTGTAGTATCCCATCTCGATGGCCGCAGGCCAGAACCCATCCTCCGTCTGCGTCGAGCGGAACGCCGCAGCCTCCCGCCGGAGGGCCGCCATCTCCCTCGCCGTGAACGGCTGGTACCGGACGCTCTTCCCGCGATCCCGGCGGATCGCCGACCACGGGTTGACATCCAGCTCCATCGGCGCATGGATCGCCGACCACACCATGTTCAGCATCGACAAATTGTTATTCCTCGCGGACGGGCTTAATTTCCTGCTCTCCATGTGCTTCCAATACTCCGTCGCGATCTTCAGCGTCACCTCGCGGACCGTCCGCACCTCCTGATACGTCCGGCGGCACCAGATAATGAAACGCTGCAAGGCATTATAGCGGTCACGGCGCTGCCGCTCCTCCCCGCTCACGTCGCAATGCCCCGCATACCACTCCCACAGTGATTCGAGCAGGACGTCCTCCGGAAGATCCGCCATCCCGGCGGCCCGAAGGATATCCGTCACCCGCCGACGCGCGAGACGGCGCCCCTGCGCGTCCTCCACAAGCTCCAGCATCCGCTGGGCCTCCTCGAAGTTGTCCGTCCCCGTCGATTTCGTACGCCACACCCGCCGTCCGGCGGCGTCGCGCTCCACCCATCTGATCTGATAGTTTTTCACCCCGAAGGGCTTGAATACATAAGCCATGGCGCTGGCCTCCTTTACTTAATGAAATCCTTGAAACTCAAAAGGCTATGACGTAGCCCCGCCTGTAGAAATGCGTGTCGTCCGGAAGATCGACGCGACGGTCCGGGAAATCCCGCCCGTTCAGAAAGTCGATCGCCGCCGCGACGGCCACCGAAGCGGGCATCGACAGCGGCCGGTCAACATCGACCGGCTTGAACTCCCCGTCCGCCTTCAGCAGCCAATGGTCAAGCCACCGGTCCTTCGCCTCCGCCTGGATCGTCACGACTTCCATCTCACACCTCCATCCGCCCGTCGCCGTAGGCGACTTCCCGAAGCAGCATCTCACGCGTGATATCCGGCTGCGGGTTGTCCCGCCCGCTCAAGAGACGGCGGATCCGCGTGTACGCGTACAATTCCTTCTTGAAATAGCGGCATTCGCCTCCCGCAGTCTGGTATGTCTTGAAAATGAACTCGTGGGGCGCCTTGTCCCACTTCCCCATCCGCCACGAATACAGCGTGGACGGGCCGATCTCCAGAATGCGGCTCGCCTCCGCCTGGAGGCACGTATCCGTCTCGACTTCCGAGAGGACGCGCCGCACCTGGTCGCGGACCGCCGGGCTCACGTTCAAGTCCAGCTGCAGAACGGAATCCACCGCCTTCAACGTCATTGGATTGGCTGGCATAAACACGTCTCCTTCAGCCGTCGGCAGTAGCGGCAGCCGTCGGCCAGCAGTTGCAACAGCATGGTCAGATGCCTGGGCGGCTCCTCCGCTCCGGAGTCGTAGGCAGTCAACGAGCGGGGCGAAATCCCCGCGAACTTGCAGAACTCTTCCCGGTCCGCATATCCGGCCTTGATCCTCAGCTCCCTGAATCCCATCGCGCACCTCCTGTCACGCATCGCGGCGCACAAGCCCCAAAGCCTCGTACGCCTGGTCAGCCACGCTGGCATCGACATACAGCCCCCACCAGGCCTTCCCCTCACGGCGGCTCTCCATCCGGCGGCTGTCAACACCCGCCTGCATGAGAACCTCCATCCGCTCCGCGACATCGATCCACGTCCCGCAGAACACCTTTTCGCGACTAGCATCATTTTCCTTGCACATAACCGCCTCCTTGATTCAAAAACTCCGCGTAACCGTATTTGCCCGAGGCCGCCGCCCGCGCGGCCATCCGCCTCGTCCAAGACTCCGACACGGACGCCGCAAGCCCCGCGACGTCCTGCCGCCCGACATCCACCGAAAGCCAGTAGCGGTAGTAGTCCAGCCCCGGACCGTCCGCGACCGCCTCCACCGCGTCCGCCACGGACACCCCGCGAGACGCCGCATACCGCCTGATGTGGCTCACCTGGGCGAGCGCCGCCACCAGACCGCCCGGCAGATCCGCCCACGGGATCCATGACTCCCATCCGCCCAGCTCGGCGCCGCCCCGCAGCACCGCCGCCAGAAGCACCCGGTCAGGAGACATCGCCGTGTCGATCTCCGCCTCCCGGCGGACGACCGACGCCTCCGGCTGCCGCCTGTCCTCCGGCCTCGGATCGCGGGATCGCCACTCCGTCTCCGGAATGCCGCTCAACTCCGCGAGCCGCCCCAGCTCCCGCCAGCGGATCGCCGCCAGAGGCTGCGCCTCGATGACCGGCAGCAGCATCCGCGTGACCGTCTTCAGCCCCTCCTCCGGCGTCATCCCCTCCGTCAGCCTAGAATAAAGCCAATCAACCAATCCATAATACTGATACCGGACAGGAAGCCCCATCGCCCGAAGATCGTCAGGATCCTTCACGGGCTCCGTCACGGAGTCAGGAACCTCCAGTTCGCCTACGTAAACCTCCGCCTCCTTGTCACGCAGGACAGGTGCGTTCGACAGGACCGACTTCAGCCCCGCCTCGTCCGGATCCGGGCAGATCGCCACACGCTCCGAGACGCCCACCGCCAGAGCGGCCTGCTCCGGCGTGAACGCCGTCCCGCCAGCCGCGACCGCCGGAAGCCCCGCCTCGTTCACGGCCACCGCCTTCAGCTGCCCCTCCAGGACATGCAGCGGAAGTTTCACGCCGGACTTCGCCAGGCCCTTCGCCTCCCTGATGCCGAAAAGCGTCCGCCCCTTCCGGAAAACCATCGTCTCGCCCGTGTTCAGATACTTCGGACGGTCCGCCGATCCATCGATCAGCCGCCCCGTGAACCCCAGAACCCGCCCCGCGTGGTCGCAGATCGGGATCGTGACGCGCCCCGCCAGCGGATCGTAGAAATCACCGCCCCGATCACCGACCTTCAGGACGCCAGCCGCGACCAGAACCTCCTTCGAGGCCACCGCCGCCACCGAACTCCCGAACGCATACCCGAAACGCCACCGCGAGACGACATCCGCACCGAAACCACGTTTCTCCAGATACTCCATGGCCTTCGGATTCTTTTTCAGCCGCTCCTGGTAATGGCGGCAGGCCGCCTCCAGAGCCTGGAGGACCTGCTGACGCGTCGCCTTCGGCGATCCGCCGTCCTCCGTCCTTCCGCCTTCCGCATACTGGACCTCCACGCCGCTCTCCGACGCCATGATCTCCAGAGCCCCGGGATAGTCGCAGTTCTCGAACTTCATCAGGAAGTCCGCCAGGCTCCCGCCCTCCGAACATCCGAAGCAATACCAGCTGCCACGCTCCGGATCCACATGGAAACTCCGCCCGCTCTTCGACGGATGGAACGGGCAGCTCCCCTCCAGATGACCGCCGCTCCGGGCGGACTTCAGAGGAACGCGGCGACCGATGATGTCCGCCACGTCCGCAGCCCGCTTGATCTCGTTCTCGTTCAGAATCCTCGGCATGGCCTAGCCCCTCATGAAAATAACCATCGCCACGAGCATCGTGAACATCCCGAGCGTGAAACTCAAACCAGCCAGATAAATCTTGTCCAGCAATTCCTCTCCGCGATCCTTTTTCCGATAGATGATCATGTTTCTTACTCCGTAACTAACAACTAACCACTAACTAACCACTAACCACTAACCACTAACCACTAAAAATTCCTCGCTGCGACGAATGGGTTCTGCCTCTCCGCGAGGAGGAGAAGGAGATCATCCGGGCGGCGGATCTCTTCGCGGCCCGAAGGCCGCGCCCCGTGACACCGACTCCGGAACGGCCCCGCGCTTCGTCGCCGACGCGGCGCAAGGGAGCCGCCAAAATGACATCACGGGGTTCGCTCTACCACCGTCACGGACACCGCCAGGACGCGGCGCCCTTTTTTAATCAGATGCACATGATGGGAATGCCTCATTTTCGGCCCCCTTTCCGTGGTCTGTATGATTTGATTTCTTCGTAAAGAGCCTTCCAGCAATGGACCGTCATGTAGAACTGCTTCACGACATGCCCTTTGTCAAAACCGATCTGGCCTTCGAGATTCGCCCGGGCCAGCAACCGGCGGACCGAGGAAACCGGGATGCCCGTGACCAAACCGATCTCGTTCAGATTGAACATCCCCTCCACAGCCCCTTCCGGCAGGCCTTCGCGCTCCTTCGGATCCGGCAGCGTGCACATCCGCCCGCAGCGCTCGCACGGATCCTTTTTCTCCATGAACTCGTCGAACGCCTTCGCGCAATCCGCGCACAGGTCGTATCCGACGCAGTCGTCGCAGCGTTCCACGTCGATGCCGATGTTCTTCGTCTCGTCATGCGGAATCTCGCGTCCGCACCGATCACAGATGATCTTCTCCATTTTCCGCTCCTTTTCTTGCCTGTTGTTCCGCGCCCCGCACCGTGCGGAGCGCCCTAGCATTAAGCATTAAGCATTAAGCATTGAAGATGCGGTCTCTCCCGCCGTCACCTGCTTGTCCCCCGGGCCGTGTGAACCGGGGGAAGGCTCGGTCAGGTCGCCGAGCACCGCGCGTTAGAACAAAACAAAACATCCACGCGGAATTAAAACTCCGGTATGTCGGAGACGTCCGCCCTGGCCGATCCCGCCGCCTCCGGCGGGGGCGGCTCGGACCGGTTCCCCCTCACGATGTCGTCCAGGATCGCGGAGTATTCCGCGTTCCTCTGCTCCATCTCCGTCGTATGACGGTCCCGCGTCTCGTCCCAGTCGCGGAACTTCATGCAGTATCCCGTCCAGTTCAGCTCCTGCTCCGTCAGCGCGGAGTCCCGCGACTTCGGGATCGACAGCACCCCCCAGTTGAAGCCCGCCTTCCGGCGGTCCGTCGAACTGACCTCCGCGTTCGCGTCGCCGCCCTGTTTTTTGTCGCGGCTCGGCCGCCACAGAAGCCCGATCACCGACGCGTCCTGCTCCAGGGCGCCCGACTCCCTCAACTGGTCCATCGACGGCTGCCCAACCGCGTCGCGGTTCAGCTGCGAAAGCAGCAGCACCGCCGCGTTCGTGATCTTCGCCGTCTCGCACCAGTAATGGCTGATCTCCTGAAGCTCCTGAAGACGGAACTCCTCCTTCACGCCCCGCCGCATATGCTCCAGCTGGACATAGTCCACGATGACCAGAGGCGGCTTCGGATTCCTCCGCTTGTTCGCCAGATACATCACCGTCGTCCGGCATTCCGACGGCAGCGCCCCGCCTTCGTCGATGATGTCGATCGGCAGCTTCTGGACAAAGCCGAAAGCGGCGCTCATCTTCGCCTCCCCCTTCGGGGACAGCGCCGACTTCCGGACATGCTTGAAACTCAGGCCCGCGTGCTGGCAGACCATTCTCGCCATGATGTCGTCGGACGTCATCTCATGCGAGAAGAAAATCACCGGGAAGCCCTGCTTCGCCGCGTTCAACGCGATGCAGCTCGCGATGGCCGTCTTGCCCTGCGACGGACGCGCCCCGATGATGGACACGTTGCCCGTCGGCAGGCCGCCGACCACGGCGTCGATGCGGTGGAAGCCCGTCGGCACGCCGAAGGCGCGGCCCTTCCCCGCCTTCCGCAGGGCGTACAGCTCCGCCATCCGGCGGACGCAGTCCGAGGCCGTCGAAATCTCAAGCCCCGTGCCGACGTTGCTGTTCACCAGCTCCACCGCCTGCGTGATGAGAGACTCCGGATCCTGATCGTCGCTCGTCAAGAGCGCCCCCGCCTTCGAGACCAGGCCGACCAGACGCTCCTTCCGCCCGATGGCCGCCAAGTCGGCCGCCGCCTTCTCCAACGTCGCGTCCGATTCGCCGGAATGCCGCGACGTGATGCCGCTCACGATCTCCTCGATGTTGCGGACGCCGTTCATGCGGGCCGCCCCGAAGACGTTCGCGGGCGTCGCGTCACGCTGGCCGTCCCAGCAGTCGGCGATGGCGTCCGCCACGATGCGCAGGCTCGTGTCCGCGAACAGGCTGCCGCTCCTCCACAGATCCATCGGGATGCGGTGGAAGGCCGTCGCGGCAAGCTGCGGACGCCACAGGATGCTGGCGAGAACCGCTATCTCCAACTCAAACTTGTTGTCCATGTCTTATTATATATAAGGTAAAGAACTCATCCCAAGCGCTCTTGAAGGTCGTAGATGTTCTCCAGACTGCCGTCCGGCTTGACCTTCGGCTGTTCGGCGGAGCCGTCCGACGGCGTCGCCGTCTGCGCGGCGGCGGCTCTTTTTTGAATATCCCGTTCATGTGCGTAGCGGCTACATGCCTTCCAGATGACATTCTCCGGATTCTTCATTGTGCCGCCACTGGCCGCGAAGTCGTTGATGAGCTTCTGGACGATGGCCATGTATTCCTCCGCCGACAGCTGCCAGCGCTCCATCTGCGTCTTCACAACCCGCTCATTCATTCCTGGCAGGTTGACGGTGGGGATGGAAAGATTAGCGTAACCAATATCAAATCTAGTTGATACATCAACATTCTGGGGCAAAAAATTTTCATACAGCCGCGTAAGAGCAAGCCTAACAAGGTATGCCGTGCTGTTTGTTACATAACGCTTTTTTAACTCATTGATAAGGT
>JAEEGK010025147.1_pt1 | contig 12259 bp, 6 predicted proteins | sample 8958771 | NCBI WGS metagenome assembly JAEEGK01 (sample SAMN16246547, study PRJNA631951) | gut metagenome | biome: gut microbiome; feature: rumen; material: SC-attached | host: Bos | place: Iran: Karaj | collected 2018-10 | reverse complement strand
GTGCGACTTGACATTCAGCGGGTCGACAATCTTGACGTCGATAGGACCGTAGCCAGCCTCATAGGTCGGGTGGTAGGCAATCGGGTAGTTGGGATTACCGAAGCGGTTGGTCGAGTCGTTAGCCATGGGCTTGCTCATGATCTCGTCGATGGTCTCTTGCGACAGCTCGAGTTCGTTGCCGCCGTTACCAACACCGACCAAACGGGTGATAGCGGGTTTGTCACCATAGGTGGCGTTCAGCACCGTACCGTTGACGATCTTGTGAGGCACTGCCGAGTAGACTTGGATGTTCTTTCTACCTTCGAGGTAGGGCTTCTTCTGGCCGAGGAGGCCATTCTCAACGCCAGGCTCCTGCGAATAGGTCAGGTAGTTGTTGTAGGCGTAGGCCACTGCCATGAAGTAGTAGGTCTGGTGGTTGACGAGGTTCGGGTTGTCGCCTTGGGCGAACTTGTCTTCCGTGATAACGAAGCTGTGGGTGATGCCGGCATCGCCGCCATTGACTTTCAGCTTCGGCACGTTGGCTTGCAGCGATTCGTCGAACTCATAGTTGAGGATGCGGCCCACGTTGTTGCGGATGTCGCACTGGAACACCAGACGGGCTTTGTCGGTGTCGCCCAGCTCGTCGGCGCCCACTTCGGCGTTGGCCAGCTGATACACCTTATAACCTTCGAAGCGGTACTCCCTGTCGCACTCCATCTCGATGGAATGGTTGGCAATGGGCACGAGGAAGATGGTGTCGTTGCCGTTCGGAAGAGTGGCGTGGATCGAGTCGTAAACGACTTCAACCGAGGTGACGATGGACGTCGGGATCTCAGGATCGACTTCCACATAGCCTTCCTTATAGTTGTTGGAGATAGCGGTGTTCGACAGATAGATGATGAGTTCTTGGTCGAGCTCGCGGATGGTCAGGTCAGGAGCGTTGGGGCCGTCGATGACCTTGAAGCAGTTGTCGAACAGAGCTTGGCACTTGTCGTCGACCACACGCAGCAGTTCGACGGAAGCCCAGGCGCCACCAGAGGTAGCACGGGCCCACGGCACACCGAAGGTGATGTAGTTAACAGCACCGGGTTCCAGAGTGAAGGGACCAGCCGACTGCATGAAACGACGGTCGTTAGGAGCGTTTTGGCACTGCTCTTCCGACCAGTACAGACCATCGGTATTGTAACCGCCATTGGGAGGTGTACCATTGGTACCCCAGTTCCACGGGTCAGAATCGCCAGGGAACATGAAGTCGCAGTCAGGACCGACAACGTCACTGCCCGTATAGGCATTGCCGCCGTAACGCATCTTGGCACCGTTCTTCCAAATACCACGCAGGTAGTTGTAATATTGAGGAGCCGTGCTCGGGTCACCGTTATCGGCAGAGCTGTTGTTGTGATACACGAAACGGCGCATACCGAAACGTTCGTCGTCGATGATGCCGTTACCGAAGTTCACACCGTTGATACTTTCGTCAACCACTTGCACAGCGGTGGATGAGTCATTGACAAAGATGGAGTCACCTGTGACAGGATCAAGATGATCGAAGACCTGCATGAAGGTGTACTTGGGGTTGTCGATTCCGTCAGCGTCCATATAGGGGCCCTGGAAGAAGTCGATACCGATCGCCGGAGGCTGGGCACCGTAAGCTTCGGGCTCACCGCTACCGTCGATAGCCGAACCATTATAACCGTAACCGAGACCACGAGCAACGTCGCAACCTACATAGTCGTCCCAGCCGTAGCCGAGGTCAACGTCAGTCCAAGGCGAGAAGTAAGTGCCCGTCAAGGTATAGGTTGAACGGTTGATGATTTCGTAGCTATAGAAGGTCATGTTGTTGATTTCGTCGTTGGTGGCGAAAGCAAAGGCTTGGGCACGCACCTCAATACCGATGGCTTGACCGCCGGATTCGGTGTGGGCAGCACCTTTATCGTTGAAGATCCACCACAGGGTTTGGTCACCTTTCAGCACCTGGTCGGCAAGGATGGAGCCGTGCATGGTGCCGTAGACTTCTTCTTCCATGGTCGGAATCTTGGTGTGGCAGAGTTCGTTTGTGATGTCGTAGTAAGGATAGTCACCGCTGTTGGGATTGTACTCACCATCACCATCGGCATCGTAGAAGGGAGCCAGATAGTAGGCGATGCCTTCCGGGTCGTCGTCGGCGCGGGTGGCAGGCCAATTCTTGATGATGGAGGGGATCTCGTAACCCTCTTTCAGTGCACCCGTGTTACTGTCGAAGGCACCGAGGAACTCGTCAACTTCGGCACGGGTAATCTTGTAGATCTTGTCCCACTTGGCGCAGGTCTCCGGCGTAATGGAGGCCTTACCATCGACAGTCAGAGGACCAGTGTAGTAGTCGTTACCGACCTGACGGAAACGCAAGGCGGCGCACTTCAACTGGTTGTTGACGTCGACACCGGCAATCCACAGCGAACCGGCAAACAGGGAGGTTGCGGAACCGTTGGCGGGGATGTAATACTTTGAACCAGTACCAGCGGGAAGGTCCCACCACATGTCACCACCAGAGTTGATACGCGTTCTAACGTTGTTGATGTCAAGCCAGTCGTAAGATGACGAAGGCGTACATCCGGCTGCGGTCTGAGCGCGTTGGCCTTTGCCGCCATCTTGCTCATACTTGTACATCTCAGCCTTTCCAGGAATCACAGCGCCAATGATGAGCAGCGCCGCGAACAAAAATCGAAATATATTCTTCATAATACTTGTAATTTATCGTTGTTATGAATTTCCTTTCATCTTAGAAGTTGAAGCTCAAACCGACTCTGATGTGACGAGGCATCGAGTAGTTGTAACCGCTATTGACAATCAGTGAGTACATCTGGATGAAGGCCTGAGGATCAACCATGCTGTTGATTTCACGTTGCCATTCAGGAGCCGAGAGGTAACCGTCGTCGTTGGCATTACCGGTAGCGGGATACACATAGGTGATGTTCTGCGAGTTGAGCAGGTTCAGCACTTGCAGGTAAACGTTCATGAAAGCGGCGCGGCCCTTCGAGCCTTCCTTCTTGCCACCCATCATGAAGTTGAAGTCCTTGTCAACACGGAGGTCGAAACGGAAGGAAGCAGGCATTCTGGAACCGTTGTAGGTACCTTGCAGCAGGTTGTTGCCACCGGAAATCGGGGACGAAACCGTACGTGAAGCGGTGTAAGGCGTACCAGAACCACCCATGACCACTAACGAGACACCCGTGTTCGACAGCAGTTGAATGGCTGAACCATCCTTGCGGTGGATGACGGGGCCGTCGTAGTTCTTACCATCGGCATAACGATAGTCGAGGGTCAGGTTGAAGCCGTGACGACGGTCTTCATTGGTCGGGAAGGTGGATCTCAGGTTAGGCACACCAGCAGCAATCAAAGCGGCAGCCGTCGAGGTTGAAGAACCGGTATTGTCGGCATACTGCAACGTATAGTCGGCACGGATACGGGCATTCTTCGTACGACGCAAGTCATAGCTGGCGGTCAAACCCTTAACAGTACCGAAGTCGAGGTTGCTGTAGGAGTTGTAGGCCTTAGGATAAGCACCGTTGAAACGGTACATCTGAATCTGGTTACGGATCTCACGATAGTAGGCCGTGATGGTCAATGAAGAGGTGTTGGTCACCTTCTGCGTGAAACCGAGTTCATAGTCGATGGTCTGTTGAGGCTTCAGGTTGGGGTTAGCCAACGTGCTTGAAGTTTCATTGAAGCGGTAGTAGTACAGCGGGCTGCAGTAGAAAGCACTGGTAGGACGCTGCGTCAACACATCGTAGTGGGCGAAGAACAAGGCCTCGTCAGAAATCGGGAAGGAGAAGGAGATACGCGGCATGACGCTCCAAGCCGGATCGTAGTCCTTGAACGACTTCTCGTCAACCGTCTGCTGGTTGGCATCCTTCAGCCAAGGAGCAGAACCGGCACCCATACCGATGGCGGTCGGGTCGTTGATTTCGGCACCGACTTCATTGTACCAAGTGTTGCCGTTACGGAAACCGACGATGGAGGTCTTTTCCGTAAGCTTGTTGACATAAGGAACATAGTCATCACCGATATTGTCAGGAATGACGTATGCTGAGTTGTCATCAAGATGGAGGTTGAGGCTCTTCAAGTCGCCTACAGTATAGAAATCGTACAAAACGTACGGGTCTTTCAAAACGCTTTGGTTGGCATCGAAACGGTCGACACGGACACCGATGTTGAAGATCAGGTCCTTGAAGGCGAACTTATCCTGGATGTAACCAGCCATGTAGATGGGCTGTTGAGCACCAATCGGGCGGGTCAAGATGTTGTCCGCATCCTTTGTAATGAAGAAGTCGGTCAGCGAAGGACGCTCCGTCCAACCATACTTTCTGTTGCCGTCGTAAGTGTAGCCATAATAGTAAACCGTATACTGGGCATCGCGGGTCAATTCATCGGCACCGAACATGCTCAGGTTAAGGCCACCATCCACTGTGGCGGTTCTCAGCTTACCGTTGACATCATAATATTTAATGGTGTTGTTGTCGAAATCGTAAGTATCGGTGAGGATCCATTCCGTTCCGTCAACCGGCAGACCCATAGCCTGACGCAAGCGGGCGTCAATGGTGAATTGGGTGCTGGCGTCGTACATTCTGTTGTACATGATGGTATCAACGAAACCGTCATAGCTGATGGCGTAAGGATGCTCAACATCCAACTCAGCGATATGGGCGTTGACCATCTGGCGCATGAGCGTCCAGGGGCTCCTGTTGTATGAAGTGACGTTATACTGCATGGAAGCATTGTTACGTTGCTCATACTGGAAGCCCAACTTGATTTCGTGAGAGTTATCGCCTCTGCCGAGAGTCATAGAACCGTTGACATTGACGGAAATCTGGTCGCTAGCCGACTTGGCATAACCGGTTTGCACCGTACCCGGCACAGCATACAACTGATACACTGCAGCCGGCGACATGCCGTTGACCAAACCGTTGTTCAGGATAATGTTGGAGATATTGTTGAAGTATCCATAAGCACCATAAGGCTCATACAAATCGTAGTAGTTATTGACGTATGTAGCCAGCAAGGGGTTGAATTTGCCTTCTTCGAAATCAACATAGGTGTCAAAGTAGTTATCCAACACATAGGCATTGCTGATGGACTTGTACTGACCGTCAGGCATGAGCACTGAATCGATGGCCACTGACGAGAAACGGAAGTTAGGCTCACGCGTGGTGGTGAACTTACCGATGTGACCGTAGCCGAAGATATTGTTCCAAAGGTCGGGGTCGCCTTGTTCTGAATGGGTGTGCGTGTAGTCAGCCTGGACGCTGTAGTACACATTGGAAATCAAAGAAGTGCTGTTGGGGTCAGAGGGGAAGCGCTGGCTGAAGCGGACATAGCCACGATAGGTGCCCGACTTCGACAGGTAGTTCTTATCCGTGTTGAAGAAATGCTGACCACTGCCACCGTCGTAGTGACCACCGCCTCTATACAACGAACCACCGAAGGTAAGGTTACTGTTCTTACCCGTACTCACGTCGATCTTACCCGTGACGTTGATGCTTTGGTTGGCTGTGTTGTTGAGGAAACGGGTGTGATACAGGTTGTCGTCCTTGCGGGTGAAAGCAGCCGTTTGATAGGTGCTGGTACCGAGGCCCGAGAGGACCAAGGGACGTTCACTGATGGTCTTCATCCAATCCTCGTTGGCACGCCAGTAACCCACGGCAGAGGTGCTACCGTATTCGTTACGGTTGAGGTCGAAAGCCAAGAAGAAACCGAGGAGGGCTTCCTCTTCTTCACCTTCTCTGTGTCTCTTGATGAGCGGTCCTTGCAAGCTACCGCCGAGACGTCCGTGGCCGTAACCATCCACCGAATACTCGGCTTCGAGGCTACCACCCCACTGACGGCTGGGGCCCTTGGTGGTCATGTTGATGATACCGCCCATGGCGTCACCGTACATGGCAGGAGTACCACCCAAGATAACGTCGACCTGGTCGATGGCACCTTGCGGGACGCTACCGTTACCGATGACTTTCACACCGTCGATGTAGTAGACGGCACCTTCACGGGAACCACGGATGGAACCGACTTCACCGTCGGACGAGAACACGCCACCGACGCTGGCAGCGACGCCTTCAGCCGAACGGACCGGCAACTTCGCGATTTCCTCGGCGGTGATGGTAGCACCCGACTGGGTGTTATCCGCCGAAATCAAAGGAATTTCGTAATCGATGACCACAACTTCGTCAATCTTGATTGCGCCGCTGGCCATCTTAATGTTGTAGAAGGTGATCTTGTTGGCCGGAATGACGATGTTTTTCACAACAAACGCATTGTAGCCGATACAACTCGCCTTGAGGTCATACGTTCCCGGAGGAATCGGGTTGATGTCGTAGTTACCGTCAAAATCCGAGGAGCCGCCAGCCACTTGCGATCCGCCTTTTTCAACAATGACGTTAGCAAATGGTACGCCTTCTCCTGTTTCATCGGTAATCTTGCCTTTGAGTCTTCCTTGCGACTGGGCCATGGTCATCGTGCAGGTGGCCAGGACGATGGCAAGGGTCATTAGTAAATTTTTAAACATACCTTGTAATTTTATGTAATACTACTTTGTTTGGTGCATAATGGTGCATTAAAAGTCGTCAAAATTACAACCTTATTTGAAAGTACGCAAGAAAAATGTGCATTTTCAGCGTTTTTTTTTCAACAAAAAGCAGTCCCATTCTTTATAGTTTTGATTTTCAGTCATTTGCAAATAAACCATTTTGATACGTTTTTTTGCCGTTTCAAACACGATTTTTCGTGACAAAACGGTCTTTGACCTCATACCTTATTAATTAATAGACGACGCGCTTGATCGCCCAGTCAAAAGAAAGGATTGCTGCGCTTGTGGCGGCGCATGCGCTCGGCATGGCGCCTGTCTTTCCTAATCATCCGCTTGGTCTTCTTGGACTGACGCTTGTAGTGGGCAGTCTTGGCCTGGTCGTATTGCCTCGAAGCTTCTCGCTCCTGTCTCGCCATCTCACGCTCGGCCTTGCGTATGGCCCTCGACTTAGAAGATGCGCACCCGCTCAAGAGCAGAAGCAGCACTAGCAAGAAGGAAATCAGTTGGGTAGGTTTCTTCATGATGACTTATTTTGAGTGCAAAAATAAGATTTTTCCCGAAATGGAATACGTTTTTGGAAAAAACTGCGTTTCTTTGCAGCATGAATCACGCGAAACCATACCTATTTATATTAATGGCACTCCTACCCTTCCTCCATGGATGTGAGAAATACCCTGAAAACCCCAACAGACCGCTGCTGCCATACCCCATCACGGTTTATCTAAGGGATGCTCATTTTGTGGATCCAAGCACAAATCAATGGCATAGTCTGACCAACGATTACGATTGGGTCTATATCAATGCAGACATTGAAAGCACCAGCCGTGGCATTATCGTCTTTCACACCAGCGACTACGAGTTTTTCGCCTACGATCGCATGCCACCCAACGACCCTGACGCTTGCACAGACCAACAAGGCAACACCACAAGACTGATTGTGGATTATCCTTTTGTCGTTGACCGCTGCAACAACGCTTATTATAACATTCTGAATGGTCAGATCATCATTCGAGAGCCTGACATGGTTCCTAGTTTTCCCCCAGATGGAACACCAGTATATAATTTGATCCAATATCACACCATGTATGATGGCAGCAAGTTGGTCATCTCCAATTAAGTCTTTATTATACTTATAACCAACAAATTACATTCAATTTGTTGATACTTGTTGAAAAAGTGGAGATGGTTTTCCTTGCCCAGTTTTTGAGGCAAGGCTACTTTTGCAGCGTAATCGTAATACTACTGAATTTGGTGCATCAAAATATACGCGGCGGCGTATAACGACAAGGCTCGTCCCCAAGGTCGGGCCTTAGTCGTTTTCCATGATACGGCTTTGTCGTTCAATGGATGCCTGATGGATGGTCTCGAACACCTTATTAATTAATACAGGCGACAACCCCAATTCTTGTCCCATGGCTGTCAACTCGTCGAGGACATGTTTCCATCTGTCCATCTGAACCACCGTGACATTGTTTTGCTTCTTGTACTCTCCAATCTGAGCGCTAACCTCCATGCGGCGTGCCAACAGTTGCAGCAATTCCGCATCGATGTCGTCGATTTCTCCACGCAACCCAGCCAAGTCACGTTCAACATGGCATGACTGCTTCAAGCGAAAAGTCAATTTCGCCAGCAATTGCTTCAATTGGTCTGGCGTGATTTGTTGCTTAGCATCGGTCAAAGCGGCATCGGGATTAATGTGGCATTCTATCATTAATCCGTCTGAAGCGAGGTCAAGACCCTTCTGGGCAGTGGGCAGCAGCAACTCGCGATTGCCACAGATATGGCTCACATCCGTGATTAGCGGTACGCCGAGCTGCCGCGTGAGTTCAATGGGGATCTCCCACATGGGAAAATTACGATAGGGCGTCTCCTTATAATAGGAGAAACCACGATGGATGGCCGCCAGATGGGACACACCAGCTTTCTGGAAACGCTCGAAGGCACCAATCCACAGCTTCAGGTCGGGCGAAACTGGGTTTTTGATGAACACGGGGATGTCAACACCTTGGAGTGCATCAGCAAGTTGCTGCACCGAAAACGGATTAACCACCGTGCGTGCTCCAACCCATAGCGCATCGAGACCATACTTCAAAGCCAACTCCACATGCTCAGGCGTAGCCACCTCCGTGATGATAGGCAAGCCCGTCTCTGATTTCGCTTCACGAAGCCAGACGAGACCTCTCTCCCCCATGCCCTCGAAGGCGTCAGGGCGAGTACGCGGTTTCCAGATGCCGCCGCGCAGCATCGTCACCTCAGGGATTTGCGCCAAGGCTTGCGCCGTGGCGAGGATTTGCGCTTCGCTTTCTACGCTGCAAGGGCCGGCGATGATGATGTTTGTGAGAGCAGGGGATGCCTGCTTAGTCCCCAAACGCAAATCGTTCGTCATACTCGATTCCATAGGCTTTCAACGTTTCGCAATATTCGTCATGATACGTCTTTGTCTTATGATGCTCCGCCTGGCCGAAAATGTATTTTGTCGTCCTAGCCATAACGATGGCAAAAATACGGCATTTTTGACTACTATTGTGCTTTTTTTGTAACTTTGCATTTTCTTTAATAGGCAATATAGAATAGCATTATACAATGAAAAGAGTTGAAATCAAGCAAGCCTTGCAAATGCAAGCCTCTGACAATGAAATTACTGTAATGGGATGGGTGCGCAACAAGCGCGGCAGCAAGAATGTAGCCTTCATCGCCCTCAACGATGGCTCCACCATCAACAATCTGCAATTGGTCATTGACCTGAACGTCATCCCCGAAGAAAAACTGGCATTAATGCACGCCGGCGCCTCGCTGTGGGCCAAGGGCGTCCTCGTCGCCTCGATGGGGAGTGGCCAAGCCGTGGAACTCTCCGTGAAGGAGATCGGCCTGTTCGGTCCCGCCAACCCCGATGAGTACCCACTGCAACCCAAGAAACACTCCTTGGAGTTCCTTCGCGACATCGCCCACCTGCGCTTCCGCACCAACACCTTCGGTGCCGTCATGCGCCTGCGCCACGCCATGGTGTTCGCCATCCACAAGTTTTTCACGGAGAGAGGCTTCTATAATATCCACACGCCATTAATCACCGCTTCAGATGCTGAAGGCGCTGGCGAGATGTTCCAAGTGACCACCCTGGACTTGAACAACCCGCCCCGCGACGAGCAAGGCAACATTGACTATAAACAGGACTTCTTCGGCAGGTCGACCAACCTCACCGTTTCGGGTCAACTCGAAGGCGAGTTAGCAGCCACGGCTTTGGGCAAGATTTACACCTTCGGTCCCACCTTCCGCGCCGAGAACTCCAATACCACACGCCACCTGGCCGAGTTTTGGATGATTGAACCTGAAATGGCCTTCTACGACATCAACGACAACATGGACTTGGCCGAAGAAATGCTGAAGTATTTGATCCAGTATGCTTTGGACAACAATATGGACGACCTTCAGTTCCTCAGCAAACGCTTGCAAGACGAAGAAAAAGGCAAAAAAGAAGAGGACAAGTCGATGGAACTCATCAGCAAACTGCACTTTGTGCTTGAGCATGAATTCGTGCGCCTCACCTACACCGAGGCCATCGACATCCTACGCAACTCCAACTACAACAAGAAGGGCAAGTTCCAATATCCCGTGGATGGTTGGGGCGTTGACCTGCAGTCGGAGCACGAGCGCTACCTCGTGGAGAAACACTTCAAGAAACCTGTCATCCTGACCGACTACCCGAAGGAAATCAAGGCCTTCTACATGAAACAGAACGAAGACGGCAAGACCGTCCGTGCCATGGATGTGCTCTTCCCCGGTATCGGTGAAATCATCGGTGGCTCGGAGCGTGAGACCGACATCAACAAGATCCTCGACCGCATGCACGAAGTCGGCATCCCCGAGGAATCCATGAACTGGTACCTCGACAGCCGCCGCTTTGGTTCAGTGCCACATTCAGGCTACGGCCTCGGTTTCGAGCGCCTGCTGCTCTTCATCACTGGAATGACCAACATCCGCGACGTCATCCCATTCCCGCGCACACCGAAAAACTGTTTATATTAATATAGAGTGAGGAGTTAGAAGTTAGTAGTGAGGAGTAGTATTCCGAACTATCAACTCCTAACTCCTAACTCCTAACCCTAACTGAAATGCCAAACCAACGATTGACTCAAACCCAAAGGCAGGAGTTGAAACTCTCGCCACAGCAGATCCAGCTGATGAAGCTGTTGCAACTGCCATTAATCGAACTCGAACAGCGCATCAAGGAGGAGATGGAAATCAACCCCGCCCTTGAGGACAACCACGAGAACGACTATGACGACAACGAGCCGACCGTTGACGAACCCGCCGACGACAACGGCGAGAATGACGACTACAATGACGAAGACGTCAACTTCAGCAAGGATGATGAATTCGACATTAGCGACTACCTTTCGGAAGAAGACCGCGACGACTATTCTTACCGGCTTCAAGCGAACAACTACAGCAGCGATGACGATCCCTACGAGACCCCCATCGCCAACGAAGAGACCTTCCAAGACTATCTTAACCAACAGTTGGCCTATCACGACCTCAGCGACGAGCAACTTGAGATTGGGCAATACATCATCGGAAACCTCGACGACAACGGCTACCTCAGTCGCCCCATTCCAAACATTGTCGACGACATGCTGTTCACAATGAATGTAGCCACCACAGAGGAAGAGGTGTCCGAAGTGCTGAGCATCGTACAGCAACTTGACCCACCCGGCATCGCCGCCCGCGATCTGCAGGAATGCCTCATGATACAACTTCAACGACTTCAAGAAGAGAACCCCTACAACGACTATAGCCTCTCCATCACCATCGTTAGGAATTTCTTCGAAGAGTTCACAAAAAAACACTACGACAAAATTGCCAAGAAGCTGGAAGTCAGCAACCGCGACTTAAAAGCCGCCTTGGATGAGATCCTCAAACTCAATCCCAAACCGGCCGACGCCTCCAGCGCTGGAACTAAAAACATCCATTACATCACCCCTGACTTCTTTGTCTTCGTCAGAGACGGTCAAGTGGATCTTTCACTAGACGGCCGTAACATGCCCGAACTGCATATCAGCAAACAATACCTCAAGATGCTGGAGGAATTCTCAAGCAGCAAAGACAACCGCAGCAAGCAGGAAGCCGTGCAGTTCGTCAAGCAGAAAATTGATGCTGCCAAATGGTTTATCGACGCCATCAACCAACGACAAAACACCCTGTATGTCACCATGAAAGCCATCGTTGACATCCAGAAAGAGTACTTCCTCTCCGGCGACGAAACCAAACTCAAACCCATGATCCTCAAGGATGTAGCCGACAAAGTCGGGTTGGACATCTCCACCATCTCCCGCGTGGCCAACAGCAAATACGTGCAGACGCCCTATGGCACCTTCCTCCTCAAGTTCTTCTTCAGCGAAGGCATCACCAACGTCGAAGGCGAAGAGGTGTCGACCCGAGAAATCAAGAAAATCCTGAAAGACGCAGTAGAAAACGAAGACAAGGCCGACCCCATGACAGATGAGCAACTCATGCTGGTCCTCAAGGAAAAAGGATATCCCATAGCGAGACGCACCGTGGCAAAGTACAGGGAACAGCTTGGGATTCCTGTAGGCAGAATGCGGAAGAAGATGTAACCTTTTGAGGATGAATCCCCAGTTTAATTCGATTGGATTGCAAATCTGACCGAACATGGGGCGCATAATAATTTGAAAACATTATCGTTTGTATCCTTGTGAAAACGAATCT
>JAEEGK010025146.1_pt1 | contig 12259 bp, 15 predicted proteins | sample 8958771 | NCBI WGS metagenome assembly JAEEGK01 (sample SAMN16246547, study PRJNA631951) | gut metagenome | biome: gut microbiome; feature: rumen; material: SC-attached | host: Bos | place: Iran: Karaj | collected 2018-10 | reverse complement strand
CGTGGATCCCTTATGACAGTAGGGAATGTTTTCACTGTGTTCTCTGCACCCACAAAACGGATAGTCGCGAGAGTCTTGCTGCATTTATACAAACACTTCAGAAGCTGTACAAAGATGCAGTGGCTTTCCCGCTTTAACTTCGGATAGAACTCACTATCACATTATCCCGACAAACGGGATTTTCATCTCAATAAATGTCTGTTTCAAACTTCATTCCTCTGATTATCTTTCCCTACTTAAGCGTCGCTCCATCCTTAAATGCATCACCCACCTTTTCACCCACGCCGAAATATGCATTTCCAAATGGATCAAAACTGATGGGCTTTAACTTCTTAATGTCTACCACGCCGTCCGTAACTACGCTCTCGTCAGCAGAAACATTAACGATCTCCCCGATCAGGATCCCGTCCTCGAAGCTCTTTACCCTGCACTCCATTGCAAGCGGAAGTTCATCAATCAGCGGTGCATCCACGAATTCGCTCTTTGTAGCATGGAATCCTGCCCTCTCAAACTTATCCGGCACCTTTCTTCCGGACTCGATTCCCACATAATCGCAGGGAACAACCTGATCTTCCGTAGCCATGCTGACGGTAAAAGCTTTTCTGGCCTTAAGGTTATCTGTAGTCTTGTGCTCGGACAGACTGATAGTGATCTCCTTGAAATCCGTTGTGATACCCCATGCTGCATTCATTGCATTGGGTACGCCGTTTTCATCATAAGTTCCGATGATAAGTACCGGCTGTGGGTACATAAGCGGTTTTGCTCCAAAATTCACTCTGCTCATTTTGCAATCCTCCTCTTCATTTTATCAAGATAATTACATCTGATCAGGGCCTCTCTGTATTCTTCAAGCATTATCTTGCCAAAAGCTCTTTTCCATCCCTTAGTGTCCCGCGGCCTCTCAAATGAATTATTTATGATATTTGGTCAGTATTAATAATTTTTCGTATCTTTTATCTGCTCATTTCCGTCTGGCTCCCGGTGCTCTTATGCGCCTTTATGACTTCCTCAAGCTCATTGCGATCCGAAGAAGGAAGGTCGCCGGGTATCGTATTCTTAACAGCGCTGGCAGCATCGCCGAACTCAAGGGCTCTCAGATAATCCTCGGGATCGGAAAGAAGGCCGTACAGAACACCACCCACATATGCATCTCCGCTTCCGATACGGTCCACCACCTCTATGCCCTTATAAGGCTCTTCGGTGTAGAATCTGTCATTCTTTGAACTGTAAATGACTGAACCAAAATCATGCACCTTCGGAGAATGGACGGTTCTCTGTGTCGATGCCACAACCGAGATCGGGTATTCGGTGGTGAAGCTCTTCATGATATCCTCAAGAGAGCCCGTCTTTGCAAAAGTAAGCTGCGCCGTGGATTCGGAGCAGAAGAAGATGTCAACCAAAGGAAGGATCTCTTCGATGCATTTTCTTGCCTCCTCACCGGTCCAGAGATTGCCTCTGAAATTGACATCAAATGAAATGACGGCGCCTGCCTCTTTAAACCTCTTCATCATGCCAATGGCGGTTTTTCTTGCATTTTCGCTTATGGCAAGAGTAATACCGCTTGTGTGGAAACATCTGGCAGCAGAATAGATCGAGTCGTCATAATCATCCAGACTTATCTTGTTAAAGGAAGTGTGCGCCCTGTCATATACAACTCTGGGCTTTCTGGGATAGGCAGCGCTTTCATAATAATATATCCCCATCCTGGCATCTTTTTCCCGATCATAGACAAGATAATCGTCGCTGACTCCGCTGAAACGGATCCTGTTTTTTACAAATATGCCGATATCATTATCCGGAAGTTTGGAGATCATGCCCGAATGAAGCCCCAGAAGCGACACCCCCGTCATAACATTAAGTTCCGCTCCCCCCACCTGCTTTGCAAACTGGTCGCCTCTGACAAGTCTGTCACCGCCCAGGGGCGATAATCTAAGTAATGTCTCTCCTATTGCCAAAACGTCAAAATTTTTGCTCATATATCCTCCTGAATTTTAAGGTTCTTAATGCCATGATCGCTACCTAAATTATGTTTGTCTCTTTTCTTATATGCTTGTTTTTCCGGGTCGATCATTCCTCCCTCTCCATATTTTATCATAAAGCACAAATTTATAAACAGCATGTACGCTTGCTGCATATTCCTTTGCAACTTTAGCTGTTTTTCTTAACAGTTTCCTTCATCGCTTCATTTGCTTCTTCATCCCGGACCGTTCTTTCCGGCCCGAGAGTTCCGTACATGGTATTCTCAAAAGAATAGCTCATCTTTGCAGTCTTGATCAAGCGTTCATTTTCAACATCATCGCTAAATGATAATACGTCCTCTGCCATAGATCGGTATGCGCCTCCGTGGTGACCTCTATGCAGTCCTCTTTCAGAACATAATCCCTCGGCGCCCTTGTCCATTTCATCTCTTCGATCTTAAACATATGCCTTGCCCTCACTTCGTCATCTCATAACTCATATCCAGGAGATTATAAATCTCATCGTCATTTACGCTCCCGTTTAAAAGGATCGTCAGCCAATGTTTCTTGTTCATATGATATGCCGGTGCAAATCCAGTCTGCGTAGATAATGACAGGATCATATCCGGTTCACATTTGATATCTATAATATCTATGACTTCATCCGTCTCCAGACCTACCTTATTCCCGGGTACATCCATCAGGATCGCATACCACTTCTGATTCTTTCGGTGTCTGAGCACTTCATACTCGGGATACTTTGCCCACAATCGTTCCAGATCCGTATTATATTTTTCTTTGGCATAGGCCAACACATCCGCTCTCGTAACCATTTTTACCCTTTCCGGACAAACAACCCTTCCGAAGAAGAAAGCTCCCTGATAAGATCAAGCAGTTCCTCGTCAGGATTAAACACCGTCATATGCGTATCATCCGGCTCGGAAAGGATCATTGAATCTCCCAGCATAATATATACATAGCGTTCCATCATAATATCCCTGATCTGTTCCGGTGCCGGGTTCTTCTCCCCGTCGATAGAGATGTCCACATAGCAGTTCAGCTTCAGGATCACGCTTATATGCTTCTTCTTGATCTCTGTCAGTTGTTCTTTGAGAAAAAAATCCTCCATTGCAAAGTACTGTCCCGGGCTGTCCTTTGGAACCTGCTTGGGAAGGATATCTATGATCCAGTATGGTTTTTCAAGTAATTCTTCTATCGTCACTTTTCTGTCTCCAATCGCTCTTTTAGCAGCGTGTTTCTCTTTGTTACCGTTACATTTCTGACAGCATATGCCAGTGCCTTTTTCGTTCCCACCATCATAAGCACCTTATCTTTCTGCCAGTGTCTTTCCCATCTCAAATGCCTTCCTACGCTCCCGTGGGAAGACTGTCTCACGACGCAGCTTTTTCTGTTCCGGATCAAATATCGACCAATCCCAGTCAAGCTTACTGTAATCATTTATCTGCAGCGTCTCACCGCTTACCAGCACTTCGCATGGACCTACAAAAGAACTGAAAGTCTGCTGATAGCTGCTCACCAGATCCGAATACATCGTATCCGGCGCATTACTCGTCATGATAAAGAGAACCGGTATATCACGCTCTTTACAGCAGGGATTCTCACGATTATAGGTAAGATTCTGAAATATCAGCCTTTCATAAAGTGCCCGAAAAGATGCCGTTACATTCGAGAGGTAATTGGGGGATCCGATAATCAGCCCGTCCGATTCCCTGATCGCATCAAGTACCGGAGTGAGTCCGTCCCTGCAGATACAATGTCCCTTGAACTTTTCTCTCTTACATCCAAAACAAGAGATACAGCCTGTGTATCTCTCTAATTTGAATAGATCAAACCTCTGTATCTCAGCTCCGGCACTTACCGCACCACCCATTGCTTCCGATAACAGGATATCCGTATTCCAACCCTTGCGGGGACCTGCGTTAACTACTACGATTTTCTTTCCCATCATTTACCTCTGCCTTTCCCGATTACATTCATAAATTGTCCTTTCAACGCATAACCCGGTTACTACCGCACCGCGTCCAAGATACTCTTCTTACTTTTATGCTCCAACAGAAAATGTGGGCATGCTATCATATACTTCCGTAAGTGGGCTCCAGTTCTTTAAATCAAAACCATCATCGTCCTCATCTTCCGCATCAGAAAAGACGTCTCCGTTTTCTTTACCCTCTTTATCTCCCTCTCCAAATGTATTCGGGAGTTTCTCATAAGCACCGGATTTATGAAACTCTGTTGAAATACGATTGACTGCTGCAAAGATATACTCCCTATCAGGATCATTTTTTGATATGCCGCTTAGGGCTGATGATATAATCCGGTCAGCCTCTTCCTTGCTCTTTGCATGCTTTAGCTGTTCTTCTACTGCTTCTGCCATTCTTTGTACCCTCAAAGCATGTGCGTACATGATGGGATTAGTTTTTCTTAAATAATCCATTTCCTTCTGCGAAAGCTTTTTCCCCGACTGAAGCTTGGCAATTATCTGAGCATCCATCCTTGAGCGGTCTTCTTCAGTCATCTTTTCTACGTCATTTCCGCCTTCTAAGATAAACTGAGCCAGTTCTTTTGTTGTCGTAATCTTTTTAGGCTCTTCCTTTTTTAGATTCAGGCAAATATTCATAAGGCTTCTCCAAATATAAGTAATACGATGTTGATCCTCAAAAGAAAAAGCGCATTTTTCAACGAAATTCAATCCATTGAAAAACACGCTTCCATCGCTATTTGTTATATCGGCAGATTATATGGTTTTCTTAATCCTCTTTATTGTGCTCAAGTACATCATCCAATGTAAGATGCTTATACAAAGTATCTCCGCTCATAACATCAATTGACGCTCGACCTCCGGGATAATGATCTATGATCTCGACCGTGCCTTCAAGAATCTCATCTATGTCAGAGCCGTGATATCTGATCTTGAACTTCACATAATCGCCAACCGTATAATTGCGGATATCCATTTTCGGATCCGGCAGTTTCTCAGGCTCTCCGTTACCGTCTGCAAATCCCCATTGTTTTGAAACAGTATCCACCCAGATAAATCGCTGGTCTCCGATAGGATTCCCATTACGGTATGTTGAGAAATTATCTACAGTAACCAATTCACCAAAGAAATCTGTTTTCCGAACCGGTGTGTGTCCCACAACCTGCAGATATCCTTTGGGGTACATTTCGATACTGCCATCCTGCGGTCTGACCCAAATCGGAGAGGCATCGCACCACAGTTCATCTCTTCGGAAACCGTTTATCTTTTCAAGAAGCCCATCTATATCTTCGCAGAAATCCGGAAGAAAATGAGAAACAAACACTTCCGTCAATCCAGCATGACTAAAGAGAACATTATCAATCCGATGGATATAAGCGATATTACCGGCTGAAACACACTTTTCAAGTTTTGATAATCCTTCGAGCACTACCGGTCTTGCATAATCAGAATATCCTGATTCGCGAGCCTCCCAGATGTAACTCACGTCATGATTTCCATAGCAGAGCAGAAAGTTCGGATGTCGATTTATGAATCTCTCAAGCGCATCAAATGTCTCCGAATACAATCCCAGGTTCTTTTCCTGATCCCAGTCATCTACGAGATCTCCCAGACAGACGATTTTGTCATATTTATTTCGAGAAAAGAGATCCTCGGCCTTGTCGAACATCCAAGGCTTCAGATGAACATCCGGGATTACAAAAACCTTACTCATTTCGCTTCATCTTCCTTTCCACCGCACGATCTATTGTCACACGATGAATACTTTCAATATCTGACAGGATACCATCCTTTATGATCTTTCCAAGATTGGCGGGCGTATAACCACATACATTGGCAGCAAGATTGATATGTTTGCAACCATCCTTGTATGCTTCCATATTATTATGATCATGTCCGTGTATATTCAGACACCACGTAAGTCCATACACCGGTTCATGAGATAAAAGGATCTTATCTGATATAAACAACGGTCCGGCATATACTTCACTGAACAGACCTTTATATGCTCCACGCGCGTCATGATTTCCCAACAACAGGATCTTCTTTCGTGCTTTGATCATCGGAACATACTTTGGATCACCCACATCACCTAAGCAAACAAAGGTATCGCTTTTGCCTACCATATTATTGATTATATCAAGCTGTTCCTCCGGTGTGATCCAATTCGGGTCCATTAATTTGCAATCATTGTCCGCGAAATGCAGATCTGAAATAATATATACACTCCCGCCTTCCGACCAATGACGGAACGGTTCATACAATGTTGTGATCATCTATATTCACCTGCCCTCCAAAGAAATCTACTATCTGCTTCACCGAAACATTCCGCTTTGATTCTTTTTACATTTCTTGCATCCTCTTCCGCCACTTCGATGATTTATCGTATCTTCCCATTCATTTCCGCATTTTGAGCAAACCCAATATACCTTTTTGGATTGTCCTCTTGTTACTTCTGTCGGTTTCAGTACATTTTTTCTAGGATGCCATTCTCTCGCTAAATCAGGATCTGTTGTTGCTAAATCGTTTTTCCCTGCTACAACCACTCTATTGGCACAGCAAGGGCATCCTTTACCATTTGTTCTATTATATATCTGGGCTTCCCACTCAAAACCGCACTTATGGCAAATCCAAGACACTTCCTTATGGCTTCCCACTCCAAGCGTAGTTGGATCAATACCTTTATTCTTCATCTTGTCCCATTCTTTCATGAGTTCAGGACGTAAAGTAGCCAAGTCTCTTTTTCCTGATACAATCACTTTTCCTGAGCATAAAGGGCAACCATTTCTGTAATCCCTTGTGCGATCACAAATAACAGCTTGCCATTTATGCCCACATACATGACATCGCCAATTTACTTTTTCTCCACTACCATTTGTATAGTAATCCGGAGTGTGTTCATTTAATTCATTATCCCAATCAAGCAAGCATATTTTATTATTTAACACCTGTCTTTTTGACAAGAGTGTTTTCTTTTTGGTTTCAATCCTTTTTTGCGTTGCACATTTATCACAGCCATGTCCACTTGTCCGATTCGAGATTTCAGTCTTCCATTCATTTCCGCATTTTAGACATACCCACCAAACTTTCTCCCCACTTTTGGAGCTGAACACATTCGGAGTTAACTTTCCATTTCTGGTAGAATGCCATTCTTTAGCTATGTCCGGAAACAAAAAAGCCAACGAATCTTCATATTTGAGCGACTTATACTCTAGTATTTCTTTTTTATCTTTTTCAATATTAACTTCAGGAAGTTTAACGCCTCCCATAGTCAAAAATTTTAAATACTCAAAAATATAATAATCCAAAAGATTCCGTTCACATTTTTTAGGTATATACCATATTCTATCTGCAACTTCATCAAATCCCTTGAATTCTCCTTCCTTGATTCTAAATAGTCTTATACCATTGCTCTTGCAAATCTGGTATTTTTTTCTTTCATTTGCTACTGAATGAGCATTATGCCAAAAAATTCCATCATACTCAATTCCTGTTCTTATTGATGGAATATAAATATCCAGTTCCATCTGATTTTTGAAGATTTCTTTATAGCCATTTATTGCGTCAGGATAGACTTTTTGAGTATAAAAGAAAAAGCACTGTTCTGGAAATGAAGTCCTCAATGCGCGCGAGCAAATCTTACATCCCTCCCCTGCTATAGTACGCCGATATATTTCCTTCGTATATTTGTGTCCTTTCGGACAAATCCAGCTTGCTTTCTTATTGCTTCCAAGCGTTAATTTATAAGGATTTATACCTTCTTTTTCATTTTCTTTCCAATCCCATTCCGCCATGAGTTTAGCATTACTAATTATGTGCTCGGAGTATCTTTTCATAACGCTCTACCTCCTCCTTACCGTTCATGATATTCCTAGATTTCTCTAATCACCATTGCTATTACGCAAGCCTTGCATCATCATTTTTAGTGAGGCGTATAGAACCCTTGAACATCACGATCATACACCAGATCAGGTATTTCATCCGTTTCAATCTCTTCAAAATGAATCATGTCGCAAAGGATCCGGACAAAATTATCTTCTTCCTCATCATGGATTTCTTCGGCCAGCTCTATGCTTCTTTTCAACTCTGAAAAACTGATTTTACCGCCCCATAATTTTGTATCTTTTTTGTAATACTCTATTTCGATCAGCATTTGTAAACCCTAGGTATTTATAATCCCATAATAATATATTTTATATTTCCTACTTTCCAGACTCAACGCATCTCACTTTAGTCTCATAAAGTCTCATCTGAAAAATGAGACTTTATGAGACTAAAGTGAGACCAAATAACACAAAAAACGCTATGTAAAGACATAACGTTTTCAGAATCTCCTTCTACGCGTGGCAGATGAGCTATATTCAATATAAGCATTTAAAAACAAAATAACAACTGCTTTTTTCTCATGAAATTCCGTTCAGATTATAATTTGGCATATGGTTGAACATTTTTTTCAGTCGTTCAGCATATTCCTTTAGGCAACACAGTGCTGAATCACGATCCTGTCCTGCCTCATACTTAACTTCTGCCATCGGTTGATCTGGTACTAAAGGTACCAAAAGATCGTCCACATTTTTCCCCAGAATTCTGCTCAATATGAACATATTCTCAATATCCGGAAGATTATGACCATGCCGCCACTTGTTTATAGATTGGACTGAGAGATGCATGATTCTGCCAAGCTGTTTATCATTCATCCCGCTCTCATCAATAAGTTTACCAATCTGTACAGCAGTAGCATTCATATCTAGACCGATACATTTTTTTGTCGCTTCATAAGGCATAAGCTCATTCTCCTTTTGCCAAACTCCTCATGTACGGATAGCCGAAAGGCATTCTTTTTCCCTGTCAGCCTTTTTCATATATCATAATATCACTATTCTCGCCAATTTCCATCATATCTTTAGAAATAAGGCATAAACAAAAAAGCCCGCAACATAGCCATGAGGATCACATCCGGTCAACCGGTTTATCACCTAAACCTATTTCATGGATTTCAACATATTTCTATGTCTGCAAAACGTTAGCAGTTTTCAGTTCAAGCGTAAAGTAATGACATTGATCATTAAGCATTCAACGTTAACCCAAAACGCAAAACAGTTGATATCATTGGGGCCATTACAAAGCTGGCCTGCCTGTTATCCCATTATTGGGGTTCAGAAACGGGATTTGAACCCGCGACCTTCAGATTACGAGTCTGACGAGCTATCCTCTGCTCCATTCCGAATCTTCACCAATATTTGCCGTATTGGTATTTTTGTAACGTAACCCTGTTACAGGGAAACCGGGTTTGAAGTTTTCATGTTGTGGGCAATAACCGCTATACTATTCTATTTCAACAAAGGTTGTTGCATTCGAAACTTTTATCTGCGTATCCAGTTCCGTAAGGAGTGTATCCCTTTTTTCTTGAAGATCTGCTATCTTCTTCTGAACATTCAAGGGATCTACCAGTTCTGTGGTATTCTCACGAACATAAGCCTCTACAACTTCAAGTGGCTTTTCATCTTTGACTTTGGTATCTTTACCCAGTATCGAAAGCCTCATACTCTCAGCAGTATTCTGAAGTTGTCTGTTCTTCATTTCTACAACGTCAAGTCGTTTTGAAAGTTCATGTGCCATCTTATTTTGAAGTGCTGACTCAAAATCTGCATCTCCATCATAAGCACCGGCACCACGGAGTCGGCTGCGAAGAGAAATTGCTCCTGCCACAGTAAACTCACCATATGATGTATTGATTCTTGTTATTGCATTTGATGCAACAATAGCCGCGTCGATCTTCTGAAAGCGATCGATCAGATCAATGATCTGCTGATAAGCACTTTCAGCATTTTTTGTGAATTCTTCGCGAAGCACTCTGGCTTCCAGCACTTTCTCCTCATTGGGCTTTATGGTATCCACAAAAGTTGCCTTTGATATCTTATCCTTTATCTTCTTAACGAGAAGATCTTTCTCGTCAAGTGCCTGTGTAACCAACATTTTATCTGCCATATTTATTACCTTATCGCAGGCATAGTACGCATCGGTGTCGTGCCTGCGGCGGGACCGATGAAAGTTTAAAAGCATAACTCTCAAACTTTTATGTTTTTTCATTCTGTTTGCTATGTTATCAGTATAAGGTGCAATAATCTCATTGTCATTTAACTTGTGGTTTAAAAAACAATAAAATTTCTTAAACGAGCGCCTATCATTCTTCTCCGCTATCCTTCTTATTCTCCGTATCTTTTATTGTCTCCGCAAGCTCCTTAGAAAAATGGTACAAATCGTCATTTATCATCAACGCTCTTACCATTTTATAGATTTCGCCTTTCTCGGTATCTACCCTCATCAATGAATAATATCTGCCAAATGATTTCGGATCATCTTCAAGATTCCTATAAATCTTTTCCCAGTCTTCTTTTCTTATCAAAACACATCTATTCTGTGAAACAACCCATTTATACTTTTCATTTGTTGATTCCTTCAATAATTCAGTATATTCAGGCTCGCTCAGTATCTCCTCAAGAAATAGCATTGACTTTCCAAGCGCTTCTGTAAGCCCCTTTCTGACCTTCTTTCCGGATTTATAATCAATAAGATCATCCAAATCATTAATGTCATAATTTGAATAAGCTAAAGAAACAACATTCCTTGTAGTTTCCATCATTTGGCTAAATGTTTCTGCCGAGTCCTGTTTAGCCGCCTGCTCAAGTTCTTCCTGCGTAATATCAAAATTATCCCTAATTTTTATTTTACTCTGTTCCGATTCAGCCTTTAAGTACTCATCAATAATGGGATCAACATCTATCTTTCCGGCCATTCCCTTTCTCAATGCCGATCTTATATCTTCTATCGGAACATATCTGTCAACCTTATTATTCCTAGCTCCCGCAAATCCAAACTGCGCAAACAAAGTCCATATACTATATGGCTGTTCTTCTTCCTGATCTATCATCAGAGGATCTTTGCAATTCTTTTCCTTAAGATGAAGCTTCGCATCCATTATCCTTTTTACAAATTCTTCATAATGCGTGTTACCATCAGCATCTTTAAAAATGATATACTTACACAATGTGTCGATTTCAAATCCCCATAAAAGATATTCACCGACAATGTTATTAAATCCTACCGTTCCGATTTTTGAATGTTCAAATCGTTTTTCCCAATAATCGTTAAGACTCTCCTTTGAAAAGTATTCTCTCATTGTCTCTCCGAAAGAAGCATCTTTAGTACCAAGATAAAAAGTTTCAAAAATATCTATCTTTTCTTTCTCCGAAAAATCCAAGTTTCTGACTCTTTGCATCAACCTGTCAACATAGCAACGATCCGGCATATCAATCTTGTTTTCCAGAATTTTATTTGCAAGATCAACAGCCTTCTTGCACTGTCCTCTTGTAATATCTCCATACACAAAAGCTTTCGTTCCGAGTCGTGCTTCAATTAGGCAAGCTATCGCCAAAAGATATAAATGATATGGTTCACCCTGCGTTTTACTTCCCCATTTATGATAAGCATGTACAAATCTGTCGTCCTCAAAATCATAATTCAGATATGCCGGACAAGCGCCAAGGATTGCATCGCCCGCCTTTTCATCAACTGTTTCTTCTCCGATAAGATCCCGTGGTAAAAAATATTCTTCGGCGGTTCTTAACGTAACCAAGTCTCCGTCAGTCGCCCATCCGATTTTTTCCTTGTCTCCCCAACTTGACGGAAATATGTGTTCCGTTGTTTGTGCAAGGCATATAGTATCCACGCCATGAATATCAGCCTTTATTCTTTCAGACAAGGGAAATTTATCAACGAGTACTAATGTTTCATTATAAACGTCTTCCCACTCTTTTCTTGTAATAGATTTTGATATTTCCAAATGTATAAATATTCCCATAACGATCCTCCTCTTATTCTTCATTCTTCAAAAGATACCTATTACTTACTACCTTCATAGACAGCGCCGCGCTGATCCTCTCGTTATATATGGGTTCTGTAGGTCGGATTACAATTCCTTCTTTTTTCCCGCCATTCGGATATTCCCCGTCGGCTCTCTCAAGTAACGCTTCCACAGTCGGATACTTAGCAGGAAGATCTGTCCCGACCTCTTCTATCGGGACAGTCTGTAATCCCAACGCTTCACAAATTTCCTGCATTGCTCTTAATCCCTGTCTCTTCCCGTTTATTCGGATCGTAAAAACATACCATTCAGGACGAGATAGCTTCAACCTGTTCTGCTGGATTCCCGGCGCACATAATTCTCCCTGGATAGTCATCAAAGGAATACTTTTTGCTTCACAGTATTCCCGCATTTTCCTTTCGATTCCCTCCTTCTTTA
>JAEEGK010025145.1_pt1 | contig 12259 bp, 11 predicted proteins | sample 8958771 | NCBI WGS metagenome assembly JAEEGK01 (sample SAMN16246547, study PRJNA631951) | gut metagenome | biome: gut microbiome; feature: rumen; material: SC-attached | host: Bos | place: Iran: Karaj | collected 2018-10 | reverse complement strand
TTGATTTCTTCTGCCATGTTTTTGTTCTCTGTTTTAAAATTTTTCGGATTCCTTGACATCTTATTTTGTCATGCTGAGGCGAAGCTGAAGCATCCAGTTAAGTATTCTTGATGGATTTGTACTGGATCCTTCACTCGCTACGCTTGTTCAGGATGACGCTGTCCGCGCATCTCGTCCCGCGCATCCTGCTTCGCGTTTATTCCTCTTGTTTAACTTCACTGGATCCTTCACTCGCTACGCTTGTTCAGGATGACGCCTGACTCCTAAAATCCCTCTCGTCAATCCTCTAAACAAACGCTACAATCTTCTCCTTGAATTTTTCTGGAATTTCCTTGTCGAGCATCTCGCGGATGTGTCTATCGGAATACTTCATCGAAAAATGGCTCAAGATGATTTTTTCGCACTTGATTTCATCGTCAAGTTCATTGAGCGCGTGGACGATGTCTTTCAAGTGACTGTGCCCTTTCTTTTTGCTCATCGCTTCTTCGCCATCGTCGAGGAACGTGCATTCCGTAATGAGCACCTTCGACTGGAAAATGCGGCTGTTGTCGAGCAGGCTTTCGCCCAGACAGTCTCCCATGAAACTCACAAGCGGTTCATAGACTTCGCGTGTGATTTCGACACCCTTCTTGCGCAGTTCGATTATCTCCGTAGCGGTTTTTCCAAGGAATTCGTCCTTAAGTTTTTTCTTGTAAAAATAGAGCGTGCCGCCCATCGTCGGGATGGAATGCTTGACTTCGAACGGTTCGAGCGCAAGATCCTTGCGGTATCTCAAGAATTGCAAATCGCCTGCGGAAACGGGCTCAATTTCTGGATAGCGGAATTTCGTCTCGGATACGCCTTCGAACAAAGCTTCTGCCTTGATCCACGCCCTTGCGTTTTCGCTTACGCAATCGGGCATGTAATAGACGCAGTCGCGCTCGACGCCCATCATCTTGCGCAGGCTGTGGTGACGCATCAGGCAACGCGCGTGGTCGCCGTGGGCGTGCGTCAGAAACACGTGGTTGAGGGGAATAGCCGAAAGCGGGCATTCGCCCATGTCGATGCAAAAATCGAGTTCAGGAATTTGGATGTACGTCGCAAGCCCGGAAATCGAGAAACCGGAAATGTGCGAGCAGGGCGTATCGACGTGAATCTGCCGCAATGCGTTATGTATGTACTTGTTTTCGTTCACTTTTTTACCGCAAGACAATTTAGCAAATAACGTTGGATGAAAAATGACACTTCGTTTTCGAAAAACAAAAAAGCAGCCCTTTGCGGGCTGCTCTTAGAAAACTCAAAACGTCGATTACTTTGCTGAAACGATGTTGTCGAATTCGGAACATGCCATCATTTCGATGTTCACGCCCATAGCCTTGCTGCGAGTCCTGTCGTTACCTTTCTTTTCAGGAATGCGGAAGCAGAAATCGTACTTGTTTCCCTTGTCGGTCGGAATACCCATCTTGAATATGCGAAGCCGTTCATAACCTTTGCGGGTAATTTCGTGGTAGTCGTAGGTGTTCTTGACGCGTTCGAGACGCTTCTCTTGGCTGAATTCAAGCTCGCTTGTAATCGGGCCTTCGAGGATAATCGGCAGGGAGTTCTGGAAACGGAGTTCCAGTTTGCCGTTCGTCTTGACGATGGATGTCTCGGCCGGCTTGATAAGATAGCGCTGTTGCGGTATGTTGCGGTATGCCATGTTGTGGCTTGCCTTGCGGACGCCGCAGACTTCGCGCATGTCGGGGTTGGCGACAAAATCAATATCGCGGCAGATGGGGGGGAGGTCGGTCGGTACTTCGAGGTCCTCGCCCTTTTGGGCGGAACCACCGCAGCCGGCTAACATTGAAATTGCAAGGAGGCAAGAGGGCAACATTATTTTTTTCATCATGACATAAATATAAGATTATTAACCATCTTTGTGTGCTTTTTTTTGAAATTGCGTAATATTGTTTGAGCTTTCTGCGATTTTTAGATTTAAATGTAAATAAAATTTAACCCAAAGTCCCTATAGATGGGTTTTACCCTTTGGAGTTTGAAAAAAAATTCTATCTTTGGCGTTGAAATAGAGATTGGGGTCAAAATGAAAATCTACAGCTGGAACGTCAACGGTATTCGTTCCGTACTGAAAAAGGGTTTTGAAGATTGGTTCACAGCGACCGATCCCGATGTGCTGTGCCTTCAGGAAGTCCGGGCCGAAAAGAGCCAGGTTGCCGAAGCTGCAAGCCGTGAGGGCTACTATACCTACTGGAACGCCTGCAAGCGCAAAAAAGGCTATAGTGGTGTGGCCGTCTATTCCAAAATCGAACCCGATGCGGTCAACTACGGTTTTGAAATCGAGGAATTCGATGACGAGGGCCGCGTGCTTCAGCTGGTGTTCCCGGACTGGGTGCTCAACAGTATCTACTTCCCCAATGGCGGACAGGGTGACGACCGTCTAGACTACAAGCTCCGCTTTTATGACGCTTTCCTCGAAAATTCCAAGCAGTGGCTCGCCGATGGCAAGCATGTGGTGACCGTCGGTGACTACAACACTTGCCATAAGGAAATTGACATTGCGCGCCCCAAGGAAAACGAAAACGTGAGCGGCTTTTTGCCGATTGAACGTGCCTGGATGGATAAGTACGTAGAAAATGGCTTTGTCGATACGTTCCGCAAGTTGCACCCGGATACCCGCGACGCATATTCATGGTGGTCGAACCGCTTTGGTGCCCGCGAACGGAATGTCGGCTGGCGCTTGGACTATGCGTTTGTCGATGCGGCGCTTATGCCGAACGTGGTGAGTTCCGAAATACACAGTAGCGTGACTGGTTCGGACCATTGCCCGATTTCGTTGGAACTGGAACCGCCTTTTGCACCGATTCCTATCAAAAAATCCGAAGATATTTAGGGCCCGAGCGTACGGACGGGGTCTGCACAGTCGATTTACATAAAACTGGTTGAATGTATATTTTTATAAAAGAACTTGTTTGAACAAGTTCTTTGAATTATATTAGACATAACATACAGCAAGGAGATGAGTGTTATGTTAAAAAAAATTATTCTTGCGGCTCTTATTGTGACGAGTGCCGCATTCGCGCAGGTTCAGATTAAAGTCGGTGGACGCGCTGCCTTTAACTATGGTACCATCTGGGGTAACAATACGGATATCGCCAAATGGGGCCCCGGTTTCAGTGCCGGTGTTTCTGCCAAAAAGGACATGACTCCGTTGGTAACGCTTGTTTCTGGATTGGAAGTCGATCTCCGTAAAATTTCGGTTGATCCAGTTCTGTACGAAGAACAGTCCTTTTCTTTTTGGTATATAGACCTGCCTTTAATGGCTCGCTTTAACGTTACGCCACAGTTCTTTGCTGATGCGGGCCTTAATTTCGGATTCAATTTCATTGCGTCGGAAAAGGTAAAAACGGCTTTAGGTACAGAAAACAATGATATTGATGCACCAACCGTAGCTCTCGATCTTATCGCCGGTGCGGGTTTTACCGTGATTCCGAATCTTGACGTAAACCTTCGTATTTTATTTGGCTTTACGAATATGTCCGAAGATGAAGATTTCGATTCCAAGAACTTGCGTTTCCAACTTGGTGTAACTTACTGGTTCCATGAGTTTGAGTTTTAAATAGCTTTAAAATCCAAAAGGTTCCGGCATTTATGATGTCGGGACTTTTTTTATTCCTTCAATTCTATTTTGAACTTTTCGGGATTAATGAGCTTTTGCAAGAATGATTTTTGCTCGGTGGACGAAGGGTTTTCTATTTCGAGAATTGCGCTGAGATAGAGGTATATGATTCTCTGGGCTTGTTCCCTGGCGCGTTTCTTAAGTTCGTCGTAATTTTCCTGCTCGTATTTTTTTTGTTCATAAACAAAGAATTTCTTAAAATCCTCGAATTTTATGTCATTGAACCATCCTGATTTTTCCATGACGACATCGATACTTTCAAAATCGATGCTGTGACTTAGAATTTTAGGCTCGGGCAGAGTGATGGTAATGGTCTTTGTGATTTTATCGACAAAGATTTGTATATCCTTCATGTCGTACCCGAGCTTGACATCGCCTTTGTAGATAAGGACAAACTCCTTGACGGACTTGTTGAATCTCCAGGCGGGGAGCGATTCGACAAGTTTTGCGACATCCTGGTACGATGCCATTTTGCGGTACTGGTGGTGAAGTGTGCCCAATTCCGATATTTCTTGTATTTGATGTTCGATAAATTCGCTTGTAATGTTTTTTTGCGAAGTCCCGAACAAGTCGAACTTGTTGACCAAGAAAAGGCTCAAAATGAAGCAGAAACAAATCGCTGCGCATAGCAGAACTATTTTAACGGGCTTTTTCATTTTTCACCTTCTTTTTTTGAATAGAGCCTTTGTTTTTTGAAAAACCGTGAAATTACTCGTCCTGGTTCTTGATGCAACGGATGCGTGCAGAGTAAGTGTCTAACCACCTAAATGAGTATCCTATGTCTTCAGCATCGTATTTTTTGTATTCATGGATGATTATGATTGTGGGGTGTGTATGAGATTGCTCTTCTGCTGGCCATTCAGTCCAATAACTTGTGTAGTCCCCATTTTCTTCGTATGGCGTTATATCTAGCCCCAGTTTGTTTGAACCATAAAGGAACCTATGCCATACATCCACGGCCTTGACCGCTTCTGGAAATTCATCGACTGAGTTTACGTAATTAATTAAGATTTCCCATTCATGTTGTGAGGGAACGTGCCAGCCCGCAGGACACAATGTATCGCAGCCTTGAAATTGTTCTTTTTCATATCTTCCATTTAAATTTGGGTCTGCCTCGAAACGTAAATCGTCTGCAATCCATGTCTGATTCCCGACGACGACGGTGCGGTATTCATTCCCGTCTCGTTCATCGACCAGTTTTCCGTATTCACCGGTGTATCCAAAGTATTGGATCGTGTCATTAACGCAACGAACCGCGGTTTTCATGTTGTTTTTATCGTCCCATCCAAAAGTATTGTAGCAGTTTTTACCATTTAGACGATTGTAGATTTCTAAACAGAAATGACCTCCAACATCTTTATCTTCATTAAATAGTGTATCTACGGAGGTCCATAAGTATGCGGCTCTATTGACTTCTTTGAAATCCTTTTCGTATGCATAACCGGAGGGTGTTGGCGAAAATCCAATATGGGTTAAGTCATAACGGAATCTGTCATAAGAATGAGCCATAACCATTAAGTCGTAATACTCTTGCCTGTTCGGGATATGCCAACCTTCGGGGCAGACTACTTGGGCATCATGCCATGTGTATAGCCGTCCCTGTGCTTTGCATGCCGCAGAATCGTTCCTGTAGCATAGACTTGTTTCTGTGGCGAGATTCATATTTTGGGCCAACCATTTTGTATGCCCGATGTTGGCGGTTCTATATGTTTGACCGTCACGGGGGTCTGTGTATTCGCCATAAGAAAAGTCTTCATTTATGCCGCTGTTGTAGTGGTATGCACTTGAGCTTCTGATGATACTGCTGGACGAAGAGAGTTTCTGCGAGGAAGAACTGATGCTTGATGAAGAAATCTTTTGCGAAGATGAACTTGCTTTTGATGAAAGATTTTTCTCTGTTGCAGAAGATGAAGATTTCTTGGAGGATGAACTGCTTTTGGCCTTAGATGAAGAACTTGACGATTCTTCGATGCTGCTGGAAATTGCGTTTTCTGCATCGTTATCCGGTTTTGCAACAGATGCTCCGTCATCGCCACATGCAATAAACAACATAACGGCTATCGAAACGATAAACTTGTTGTTCCAAAAACGCATTCATTACTCCTAAACAAGATCAATCCTTATGGACAATATATAAAAAAAACACTCCCGTTTTTTTCGAGAGTGCTATGCTTTTTTGAATCCGCTTTTACGAATGCAGATATTCGATGATCGCGTCGTGGATCGTGGTGAACACGCTGCGGAGTTCGTCTTCGTCTTCTTCGAGGAGCGTCACGCGGAATCCCTTCAAGTCCGTGCAGAAGCTTGTACTCGGAACCACGCAGATTCCCTTTGCGCCCAAGAGGTAATAGACAAAGCGGTAGTCGAGGTTTGTCGTCTTGCTGCACCATTCTTCCACTTTCTTCTTGATAATCGGGTTGTCGATTTTCAAGGTCTGGTGGCTGTTGAGCACGCCTTCGCGGAAGATGATGGTGTTGTAGAACGCACCGTAAGTCGGGTTGAAATACAGCTCCGGAATGTCGGAAAGGATTTCGCTGATGATAGCGCTGCGGCGACCGATCTTTTCGTTGAGTGCCGTGCGGTGTTCGGCAAAGCGCTTGTCTCCAAGCACGCGCGGAATTGTCATCTGCGGGAGTGTCGTCGAGCAGACTTCCACCATCTTCGCGTTGTCGAGAGCGCGGCAGAAGGCATCAAACTGTTCGTCCTTGTCGCGGTTGTAGTATTCGGCCCAGCCACAGCGTGCACCCGGCCACGGGTATTCCTTGGAAATTCCCTTGAGGGCTATACCCGGAACGTCGCCAATGTATTCGGCAAGCGCGTAAGCGTGAGCTCCGTTGTAGACAATCTTGTTGTAAATTTCGTCGCAGATGATGAACAAGTTATAGCGCTTTGCAATATCTACCATTTTCTGGAGAATTTCGAGCGGATAGACCATGCCTGTCGGATTGTCCGGGTTCAAAATCAAGATGCCCGCGATGCTCGGGTTGTACTTCACCTTGTTTTCGAGTTCCTCCAAGTCCGGATACCAGTGGTTTTCGGGCTGCAAGCGGTAGGTGATAGGCGAGGTGTGGGCGTGGGCCGCTTCGGCAGAACTGTGCGTGCTGTATGCCGGAGCCGGTCCGATAATGCGGGTGGTCATGGAGAGAAGGCCGTAAATGGTGGCGATGGCGTCACCGAGGCCGTTGAAGAACAGGATGTCATCGACGTTAATCTGTGCGCCGCCGAGCTTGTTGTTCTCTTTCACCAAAAATTCGCGCGTTTCGAGCATGCCTTTGGAGGGGCAGTAGCCGTAGCTTCTGTTCGTCTTGACCAAGTCAATTACGATGTCCTTGATCCATTCGGGAATTTGGCACTTCTTTTCGATCGGGTCGCCGATGTTTTCCCAGTGGATGGTAAGGCCGAGAGCCTTGAGCTGGTTCGCTTTCTTCACGATTTCACGAATTTCGTAAGAAAGTTCCTTAGCACCTTCGCTCAACAATCTTCTACGCATTTTTATCTCCTGTGGAGGTCTCGAAAATTCTCAAATTTTACTGCGTAATTATAGAATAATATTTAGCTATGTTATTTCTGCAATATTGATTCTACGTCATCCTGAGCCTTGATTTTCAACTCAGCGTCATCCTGAGCCCTGTAAAGGGCGATATATGAAACTAGGCACTTTAGTGCCTTAGTTGAATTAGGTTCGAAGGAGCAGGATCCAGTACACTACTAAATAAGAATTTCCGTTTCCTTGGTTAATTGTTAAAGTTTAGGGTAAATAATTAGGGCAGCCTGTGAGAGGCTGCCCTTGAAACTTTTGACCTGGTTTTATGCGTTATGCTTTCCAGACCTTAGCTTTCTTGGACAGCCCAAAACAAGCTCGTGCTGCTGCCGGGCTTGCCGCAATTGCTGCTTTTGCTGCTGCGATGTTCTGTCCAAAAATCATTTTCATGTTCCGAAATATAGTTCTGTAGGTAGCGAATGTCAAGAGGAACCCAGTGAGTTTTTAAAAGAAACAAGAGCGATTGGTGGATTATAAGCAGTGAATGATTGACAATGGGTTTGGGGGATGGGGTATGAGGTATGGGCACGCCCGTAAACTCGCTATGAGGTCGCTTCGCTTTGGGCTATGACGTTTCTGTCTACAGACTACTAAGCTCTAAGTTCTAAGCACTACCAACTAAAAACATCACTGGATCCTATCGGCTGACGCCTCCAGGATGACGCATTCTTCCTACTTCTAACTTCCTACTAAGCTCTAAGTTCTAAGCTCCACCAAATTCCTACTAAATCCTTCTTCTATTTGCGGGGAATCGTGCGTAGAACTTTTTCTTGTCTTCGTACATGCGCACGTCGGCTTCATGCATCGCTTTTCGGATGTCGCAACCCTTGTCATCGTAGTAGAATCCCAGCGCAAAACTGACATGGTTTGGAATCATGGATTCTTCGTGCAGTTTTTGGACTTGGGCTTCGATGACTTCTTTGGGTTGGTCGAGGACGATGACGAGGAATTCGTCGCCGCCGGCGCGATAGACTTCGCCCGTGGTGAAGTTGTCCCTTAGTATAAACGAAGCTTCTTTCAACAAATTATCGCCAGCATCGTGACCCTGGTTGTCGTTCACGGGCTTTAATCCGTTCAGGTCGGCGAATATGACCGCGAGGGACTTGTGCGGAACCTCGCCATTTATGAACTGCGAAACTCTGTTGTTCATGGAATTGCGGTTCATGACGCCCGTCAAGAGGTCCAAGTTGCTAAGTTGTTCGAGTTTTCCCACAAGCTGGTAGTTTGCTATTTCCGAAGCGATGAAAAATGTGGATAACTCTAGAGTTTCCCTAATGCGGACGGCTTTTGACGTGTCGAAATTGGTCACCCAGATAAAGCCAGAAATCAATTTGTTGTATTCCAAGGGCAACAGTACAAGGTTCTCGACATTGGCGTCTGTTAATGATTTGTACCAACGCGGGTCTTGTTGCTTAATTAGCTCCAGATCGTCGTTGTTCTTAATGATAAGGCAGTTGCTTTTGGCCAGTATTTTTATCCAAGTTTTCGCATAGTCGAGAAAGTCGTCTGACAAAAATTCCCGTAGCGAACGCTGGTTGGATCCGGTTTTGACGGAGTCGCTGAACACGGAACAAGTGTGCTCGTTGAAATCGGTCAGCAAAATGCAGCAGTAGCTTGCATCGCAAATTTCACGAATGTCCTCGATGACTTCGTTCATTGTTCTTTGCAAATCTTTTGCGCTGCGGAGCTTCACGCATGTCTTCAGTACGCTCGACGAAGTTTCTGCCGAAAGTTTAGACATTTCTTCGGGATTGACTTCTTGCGAGATTTCGGACGAGTATGTGCAATACCCTTTTTCTGGGTCATCTATGTCCAAGGGCAGCATAACCTGGTTTATGCAAAAATCGAAACGCTCTGGACGAATATAGGCATGAACCGGTTTTTTGTTAATCGCGCATTCGTAACAAAAGTTTTCAAAATTCAATTCCTTTTGCATGTACTTTTCGTAGCTGCTGCCAGGAATAAATTCTCTCGAATAAATCACCTTGTTGTTTTCGTCAACATGTTCCATGGCCTTGATGTACTGCTGATTCGCCGCCTCGATACGAATCGAGCCTATTTTTCCATCAGTCCGTTTTTCGACCGATATGATGCAGGTCGTTGAATCAAATTTTTCAACAATTTTTTGCAAGTCCATCATTATCGCTTCCTGCTTTCAGGGTGCATTTCGTAGAACATTTTTTTATCTTCGTACATGCGGGAGTCAGCTTCGCGCATGGCCGCGCGGATGTCGCCGCCATTTTCTTCGTAGTAGAATCCCAGTGCAAAACTGACCGGTTCTGGGTCGTTTGCTTTTTTCCGTAAAGCTTCGATTTGTGCTTCGATAACGTGTTTCGGTGTCTCCATGGCGATAATCAGGAATTCGTCACCGCCGGCACGGTAAATCTCGCATCCGTCAAAGCATGATTTCAAGGCGACCGCGGCGTTTTTCAGCAGGGTGTCCCCAGCGTTGTGCCCGTCGTCGTCGTTGATATTCTTTAGACCGTTCAAGTCTGCGAATACGACACCGAAATTTTGAGGTACGCGTTCACGTCCGGTCACAATCTTGAGCACGCGGTTGTTCATGGCATTACGGTTCTTGACGCCCGTCAAAAGGTCTGTGGAACTGAGCATTTCGAGTTTTTGCAAAAGCTGGTAGTTCGCAATTTCCGAGGCGATAAAGAATGTCGTGAGTTCAAGAGTCTCCTTGATGTGCTGCGTATCTTTCGTATCGAAATTTGTCGCCCAGATAAAGCCTATGTTTTCGTTGTTGTACTGCAGCGGGAAAAGTACCAGGCTGTTGATCTTGGCCTCTTGCATGGAGGCGTGCCAACGTGGATTTCGGATTTTGATTTCATCCATGTCGTTTTGGTCTTTGATGATGAGGCAGTTGCTGCCTGCGATGGTGTCCAGCCACGATTTTGCAATATCGACAAACGATTCGTTCAGGTAATCCTTTAGCGAATGATGCCCGATGCTGGGATCGGTGCTTTCGCTCAGCAATGAACAAGAGTGGTTCTTGAAGTCGGTCAGCATGAGACAGCAGAATTTCGCTCCGCAAATGTTGCGGATGTCGTAGATGACTTCGTCCATCGTCTTGAGGAAGTTCTTGGTGCTGCGAAGCTTGATACACGTTTTCAAAACATCTGAGGTCGTCTTGGCGGATAGGTTCGTCATCTGGTCTGCGCTGGCTTCGTTCGAGAGTTCCTGCGTATAGGTGCAGTAATACTTGTTTGGGTCGCCAAAGTCTAACGGCATGCTGAATATGTTGAACCACATGTCGAACCGGTCCGGGTGGATGTAGGCATGCATCATTTTTTTGTTGATTGCGCTGTTGATGATGAAGTGCTCGAAGTTCAGGTCCTTGGGCATATAGTAGGTGTATTCCTGGCCAGGGACGAACTTCTTGCCGAAAGGCATGTCGATATCGGGATTTTTTTCAAATGTAGCGCAATATGCTTTATTGCCGACTTCGATACGCATCTTGCCCAAATTCCCGTCAGGCAGTTTTTCAATAGACATGATACAAGTCATCGAGTCGAATTGATCTACATATTCCTGCAAATCCATGATATCTCCTTCTACGGCTTTTGCAATGTGTATCTATGAATACAACTCTACTATAAAAAATAATATGAAATAATTAAAATTGTATGCTTTTTGTCCGTATTTTTGCAATTTTGACGGCTAATGCGGGTTTAATCACAGTTTTTATCCCTTTAAGGGTTAATTACTATATTCAACACATGATTCACGATACAATATTTGACCCCATCCGTAAAAAAGAAGTGCCGTTTACACCCGAGGAAAAGGTTCGCCTGGAGGCGGTCCGTTACCTGGTCGATGTGGTGAAAGTTCCCGAGCACCTGATTGCGGTGGAGTTCCCGCTATCGACGATTGACCCGAAAACGGCTGACCGTGTGGATATCGTGGTGCACAATTTTAGGGCGGGGGCGCCTCTTGAAAAGCCTTGGCTCTTGGTGGAATGCAAGGCTCCGGGTGAGTACACGTGGCCAGTTTTGCAGCAGCAGTTGAACAAGTATTTGCGTGTTTTGACGCCGAACTACGTGATGCTTGCTCTTGGGGACGCTGTGCGCTATTTTGAACTGGATCCCGTGACGCGCCGCTTCAAGAAAATTGAACGACTGCCGGAGTTTGGCTAAGTGCTGCTGCTGAATGCTGCGCTGTAATGCGGAATTTTTGTGTTTGTTAAAGCCATTTTCGCGAAAATGTGCTACCAAAATTCCTAAAAATGGCTTTTGGGTAACACAATTTTTATATAAATTAACTCATTTTGAGCGAAAAAATGCTTTTGGGGTGTATTTTGTGCTACCAAAATGAAATAAATGTCAAGTTTGGTAGCATGACTTCGCTACATGTAAATGAAAATGTGACGAATAAAGTAAAAAATATGCTACCAGATTTAGAAAAAACTGCTATTTGGTAGCATAAAATCGTAAAAATGCCCTGAAATTAGGCCTGAGTGTTATTTCACCACTGACAGAACGTCCCCGTCTGCGAGGCGGGTCTTGATGGTGTCGCCGCTTTTGAGCTGGCTTGCTTTGCGGATGAACTTGCCGTTTTCGTCTAGCGTGAGTGAGTAGCCCTTGGCAAGAGTCGTCTTGGGGTCTGCGTTTTTGACTTTCTCGTTTACAAGTTCGAACTGCGATTTCGCGAGGTCGAGGATCTTGCGGGATCCCTGCTTTAAACCTTCGCGGTTGCGGTCGAGGCGATCGTGCTCGGACTTTATATAAAATGCGGAGTCCTTCTTGATCGATGCGGCAATAAGCACGTGCTTCGATTTCTCGTTCTGAATGAACCCGAAAACTTTTTGCTGGAGTTGATTGCCTAATGTTCCGAGTTGCTTGTTGTTCTCGGTCAAGAGGTCGCGGGCGCCGTCGGCAATGCTTGCCATCGCTTCAGTCATTCGGTTCCAGCTATCCGTGACGCGTTCCACGAGACGCTTCGCGCAGTCCGTGGGCGTGATGCACGAGAGGTAGGCGACTTCGTCCAAAAGGCAACGGTCGATTTCGTGACCGATTCCCGTAAAGACGGGGGTGGGGTAGTTTGCGACCGCACGGCAAAGC
>JAEEGK010025141.1_pt1 | contig 12260 bp, 8 predicted proteins | sample 8958771 | NCBI WGS metagenome assembly JAEEGK01 (sample SAMN16246547, study PRJNA631951) | gut metagenome | biome: gut microbiome; feature: rumen; material: SC-attached | host: Bos | place: Iran: Karaj | collected 2018-10 | reverse complement strand
TTTATATTTTCTTTATTATTTTGATTATTTTTATACTTTTCTTTATTATAATTTTTAATATTTATGATATTATCATTTTCATAATTATTATAATCATTATTATTATTTACACTTTTTACTTTATTACTTAAATTATCTTCTTCATATAATTCTGTATTTATACAATTATAATTTAAAACTTCAGCAATTGGAGTAAATTTTTCTTCTTCTAAACTAACATATTTATTTTCATTATTAATTCTTATAAATCTTGCTTTTTCATACAAATTAATAATTTTTCTTAATTCACTTAAATTTGTTTTATTAATATCATATGAACTATCAATTTCATTAAAATTACTTTTATTATAATAAATATAATATTTTTCTAATTCATAATAATAAATTACATTTTCATCATTAATTTTCATTGAAATACTATCGATTGTAATATTTTCTTCAGAACCAATAAAAATTTTATCTTTATTTTTATCTAAAAAAATAGTATTATTTGAAAAATTTCCTTTTTTTCTAATTTCACTTAATTTTTCATTTTCATTTATTGAATAAATTTTTAGCCTTTTATTATTACTTTTATTAATTAAAATATAATTTTTATTTTTATTTTCAATTTTTTGAATGTTTTGATTATTTTGATTTTTATTATTATTATCATAAAAAATAAATGAACGTTTTAAATCAATTGTTAAATCTAATATATTATTTTTTTTTAAACAATCAATTGCTAATTTAAATTCTTCTTTATTTATATCAACTATTTGATTAAATTTATCTAAAAAATAATTTGAATATTCAATTTTTAATTTTTTACGAATATCAAATAAAGTATCAAATTTATTAATTTGAATATTTTCATTATTAATTAAAATGTTTATTTTCTCATTTTCATTATTCATTGAATTTATTTTAAAAAAATTATAAATTTTATTTTTACTTTTTTTTTTGAATATAATTTTATTTAAATTCAATAAGAAAATAATTTATTTATTAATCTTAAAATAAAAAAAAAAAAACTAAAATTATAATAATAATATTAAATTTTAATTATAATTTTATTAATAAATTATAAAAAATTTTCTTCATCTTCAACAATTTCAGATTTAATAATATTACTTGGAACTCTATAATTTTGATATGATAATGAAGAATATCTATCATTAGAAAAATTATTAATATTTTTAATTAAATTATTAAATATTTTTGATTCATTTAAACTCGCATTTTGTTGAAAAAAATTATTCCAATTTTTAAGACTTTCATTATCAAAATTATCATCCAAACTTTTATTAAAAGATTGTTGCAAAACATTACTCATAATAATACTCATATTAGAATCTTCAATAATTTTATTCATATTACAAGAAATTTTCGTTTTTTCATTAATAATTTTTACTATTCTTTTTCCATTTAAATTTGTGTATTCAATTTTCGCTTGAAAAACAATTTCTTTCATTTTTTCAATATTAATTTCATTCATATTTGCAATAACATTCGCTTTTTTAAATTTATATTCAAAATAATATTCAGAATCTTTTTTTACATTTCCTATTTTTTTTACTAACGTTGATTTATCACATTTTAAATTTTCTTCTTCTTCATTTTTAAATGTCAATATTTTATTCACATGCAAAGAAATTTCAACATTAAAACCAATCGAATTATTATCTAACAATAAATTAAAATCATTTAAAATATTATTCACATTCACTCTAATAATTTCACCTCCAGTTAAACGAACCATTTCTAATAAAATTTTAATATTACTTTCCTCATCATCAAACGTAATTAAATTAATAGTTATTCCAAATTCACAAGCAATTTTTCCAATGTTTTTATAAATATTTTTTTTCTCTTCTTCACTCATATTTTTTACTAACGATCCAATTCCATTATTAGCTATTCCATCAGTGCATAAAAATATTGTTCCACCTGTTTGATTTCCTATCAAATGAATCGCTGAATAAATTCCTGGGCCTAAAGCAGTACTTCCGCTTGTTTTAATATTGTTTAATTGATTTAAAATATTTTGATATGAATCTTTTATTTCAAATGATAATAAATTTCTATTTGAATAGGCCAAATTTTCTAAATTAATTAAAGAATTCAAATCTTCTTCTTTTGTAATTTTAAATGATTTTTGAGAACAATCTCCGTAAATATTTACAAATGAATCAAATGTTATTAATCCGATTTTTGTGTTTGGAGAATTTTTTAATGTGGTGTTTATGTTTTGTTCTATTGATGATAAAAGACATTCTAAACGAGAAACTTCGTTTGGTAAACTATTTCTTCGATTATGGTTATTTTTTTGATTTTTTAATATTTTATTTAATAATTCGTTTGAAACTAAATATTTTTTTGATGCCATTGAACTTGATGTATCAAAACAATAAATAATTTTAGTTGAAAAATCATTATTAATTTCTATTTTATTTTTATTTGGTTTTATGTATTTTTCATTTAAAGTGTATTCAAATTTTAAATATTTATTGTATTTAAAAATGTCTTTTCCTTTGTAAATATTTTTATATTGACAAAATTCACATTTCCATTCATATTTTTCTATTCCGACTATTTTAATGTTACTATATTTATTTATTATTGCTTCACAATTTATGCATTTTATTAATTTATTTATTTTTTGAAAATCTTCGTTTAAAATGTCAAATTTTAATAATATAATATTCGTATCTTTATTTTCTATTTTACTGTTTATATTTGAATTTCTTGATTGTTTATCAAATGGTGGAGCTTCACTAAAATTTAAATTTGATAAAATTGTAAAATTATTATTTGAAATATTATTATTATTTATTGAAATATTATTATTGTTATTGATTATTTTATCTTCTTGATAATGATTTATTATTGGAGGAGCATCTTTTAATTTTTTATTGGATTTTTTTATTTTTAATATTTTTTCGTATTTTTTTTTGGATAAATATGAAATGTCTTTCCCCGCAAAAAACATATTTTAATTTAATATTTAATTATATAATAAAATTAAAATATTAATAAAAAATGTTTTTTATTATTAAAAAATTTAAATATTAAAATTATTTAAATAAATAATAAAAAATAGAAAATATGTAAATAATATAATTTAAATCATATTTATTATTAATTTAATAATGAATATTTTATTTTTTAAATAATAAAAAATTAAAATTTTTAATTTGAAAAAAAATTATTATAAATATAAAAAAAAAAAGTTTATAATATTCATAAAAATAAAATATTTAATAGATTATAAAAATATAAATAAAATCAAAATAAAATATAAAATAGAAAATTTTAAAAATTTACCTTTTTCAGATGAATCAACATCAATATTCCTACTTACATATAAATATTCTTGTGCAGTATAACCTTCAATACAAATTTGATAAGTTCCTTCATTATAAATTCTAAACGCACAAATAATTCTTTTATCTGAAGTTTCATTAACAACTCTACAATATGCATTATATTTATAATATTCAGACACTAAAGTAATACTATTTCTATATTCTGAAATATTTCTTTCAAAAATTAATGTTAAACTTTGTTTATAAGTTGAATTTTTAGCATGTTTTGGAACTCTACTTGTAATTGAAGGATAATCTTTACTATTTATAGTAATTCCTTCTTGAATATCATCATCTATATAAATATTATAGTCGCCTTTATATTTTGTGTATCCTCTACATTTTACAAAAGTATCATTTATATTTTTACAGTTATCAAATGTATATTCATAATATAATGAACTATCTGTTTCGTTTGACATATCTTTTACTAGTTTTAAATTCACTTGATCTATACCTAATATTTTGTCTACTTCTAAAATATAATATACATAATCATCTGTTATTACTTTTTTTGGGTAAATTGATATTATTTTTGATGTTAATGGTTCTGATGTTACGGTTATTGAAACTCCCTCTTGAAGTGTATCGTCTATGTAAAGATAATATGTATCTTCGTTGTAAAATTCTACTAAATATTGAATGTAAACGTAATTTAATCTTTTTTCAACTGTCATTTCAGCATTTCTAAAATTAGAATTTAAAGGTCTTAATTGAATAGATTTTGTAGTATACGCAATATTCGAATCAAATTTTATAGTAACATATGTTTCAAACGAAGGTGGATTCCATTTAACAATTTGAGGTTCAATAGAAAAAGCATATGACAAAGAAACATCATAAACATAAACAGTAACATCTTGTTCAACTCCATTTAAAATCACCGAATAAACACCCGGACTATTTACAACTCCATAACAATAAATAGTAATATCATCTAAAGTATCATCTATACAATTTCCCAATTTAATTTTTTTATTCGTAGTTTGTTCCTTCAAATAAATAACAGAATTTTCAATATTCACAGAGAAATCAACAGTTATAGTAAAAGTTTGATTCAAATCATTAATAAGCATTTCAGAAGGATCAATTTCATTAATAGACCCAATTTCAAAAGGGTCACTATAAACAATAAGAGAAACATTAGCTCCATTTTGTTGTTGAAGTTTACCATTAACATAAAAAACATATAATCCAGGTTCAATTAAAGTTCCATAACAAATAATATAATCTTCATTTTTACCTTTTTCACAATCAGATAAACTTTCAGAAACATTATTATCTTTTACTAAATTAATTTTAGCTACTTCTATATTATAAGTATAATCAACTTTTAATTCAAAACTTTGTCTTACAGAAGTATTGTAATATGTTCCATAGGCATAAAAAATTGTTGAAAAATTATCTGGACTTTCGACATTAAAAATAATTCCTGTGTCCTCATCATTTAAAGTTATGTTATGTTGTCCGATGTCTGCTACTGGAAATTCTACTGGGCATTTTAAATTATTTGTTTCATCGTCCATTAAGCATGATAATTCTGTTACTCCTATTGTAATTATTGTATGAGAAGAATCGTAATTAATCGGGTTTGCAATTGATATTATTAATTCTACTAATTCTAATGCTTTTGCTTTTGGAGGTTCAACTGAAATTATTGAAATTAAATTTTGTGAAAAGGTTTGTTTTATTAAAAATAATAGTGTAATTAAAGAGGAATAAATTATCATTTTTTATTATTTATTTTAAATTATAATAATTATAATAAATTTTCATTTAAAATTATATGAATTTTTTTTAATTAAAAAATTAATTTAAATTAATCATTTTTAATTATAATATTTTTCTAATTTTATTTTAAATTATTTTTATTATTATACAAAAATAAAATTATTAAATAATGGAAGCAAATTTTGAAGGTTCAAAAATATTTAAAAATAATTTAAAAGAAGAAGAAAAATGTCAATTAAAAACTTCAAATTTAGAAATAAAATTAAAAAATTTATCAAAAATTAATAATTTAAAAGAAATTCTTGAAATAAAACCTTCAAAAAATTTATTAATTCGAGCTAGAAAAAGTTTAATTAGAAGACAAATAATTCAAAAACAATTTGGATTATTTTCAGAAAGAAAATCTAATAAAAGAAATAAAAAAAATAATTTAGATTTTCAATCTTTAAAATATAATAAAACAAATGATGTTAAATATAAAACTTTAATTTCTTTAAATAATGATGAAAAAAAATATAATAATTTTGTTGATTTTATTATTAAAAAAATGGAAAAAGAAAAACAATTTAATATTGATGAAAATAAAAAAATTTATAAAGAAATTAATAATGAAAAAATTGAAAATAATTCAAAATTTTTATTTCATAAAATTCTTAAAAATAATAATAGTAATAAAAAAGTTTTGAACAACATTTTTAAAGATTTAAAAAAAATAAACAAAAGTTTTTCAAGAAATAATAGTAATTATAAAAATAATATTTTACTGCCTCAAATTAAAAATAATAATATTTATAATAATACTATTGAAAATCAACCTATTAATTTATATAATAAATTAAATATTAATAATAATAATAATTCAAGAAATTTAAATAAAAAATATTATAATTCTAAATCTACTTATTTTCATAGAAAAAATGTTTTAAGTGAAAATATAAAAATTTCACCAAATTTACAAAAAATTTATATAAATAATGTTATTTATAAATAATATTTATTTACTAAAATTTTATAAATGTGTAATATAATTATTAAATTTTGTTTTTTATTTTTAAATTTTTTAATTTAAATAATTAAAATAAAAATTTAATTCAATTTTTTTATAATTCTAATAAATTACAATTAATTAATAATATAATTGAAATATTTTATTTAATTTTTAAATAATGAAAAAAAACCCAAATCAAAATACAGTTAAAATAATTTTAGTTGGTGATTCAACAGTAGGAAAAACAAGTTTATTCAATTATGTTTTTAATATAAAAACAGAAAGTTATTTACAAACAATAGGAATTGAGAATAGTCAAAAAGTTATTAAATCAAATATTAATGAAAAAGAATATGAAATTACATTAATAATGTTTGATACAGCAGGACAAGAAAGATTTCATTCAATATCAAAAACATATTTTAAAAAAGCAGATGGAGTTTTATTTATGTATGATGTAACTAAAAAATTAACATTTTTAAATATTAATAAATGGTTAAAAAATATGAAAGATGCAACAAGCACTGAAGATTTATTTTGTGGGATCATAGGAAATAAAATAGATTTAGTAGGAGAAAAATATTATAATCAAAACAATAATTGTGAAGAAACTTATTTTAATGAAGTTAGTAAAGAAGAATTAGAAAATTATAAAAATCGTTTAATTGAAGATGAATTAAGAGTAGAAGTTCAAGAAATAAGTGCAAAAACCGGAGAAAATGTTAATGATTTTATACAAAAATTTGTTACTAAAATATTTGAATATAAACTAACTAAAATAGTACAAATAGAAAAAAAATCATCAAGATTTATTAAACTTTCTAATCCTACTAAATTAAAAACAAACAAAAAATGTTGTAAATAAAAAAATAATTAAAATAATATTTTATATTTATAGTTGCATTAATTAATATTTATTTAATATATAAATAATAATATACTAATAATAATAAAAATATAATTAATGGGAAATTCAAATAATATTTCTGAAATTATTTCATGTTTAAATTATGATAATTCAGATAAACTTCAAACAATAATAAACAACAACAAAATTCCTTTAAATCAAACATTTACAAATCATAATAGAACTTTAATTCAATTATCATGTTATTATGGAGCAAAAAATTGTTTAAAAACATTAATTGATTTAGGAAATGACATAAACCTTCCAGAAAAACAAAATAATGACACTCCTTTAATAATATCAGCAAAATTTAATTACATAGAATTAGTAAAAATATTATTATCTCAAGAAAAAATAAATTTCAATACTAAAAATTATAATAATTTAAATTGTTTAGATATGTCAATTTGTCGAGGAAATTATGAAATTGCTTTATATATTTTAGAAAACACAACATTAAAAATAGAAAAAACATTAGAAGAATATATTGAAATTAATAATAAATTACATTATCCTTTATTTGAAATTGAGCCATTTTATTCATGTTTAATAGATAAAATTTCTCTTGATAAATGTCCAAGTTTTAAATTGCAAAATATGAGAAAAAAAAATATGATTGGAAAATTACCTGATCCAAATGAATCATGGTCTGATTTTTTTAAAAGATTATGGCGATTAGAATTATATTTACCTCCAATGATAGATAAAAATTTAGTTCATGATAGAAATAGTTTGTATATGAGAACGCAAACTAAATTAATTGAAGATGAATATGGAATTGATTTAGATTTACATAATAAAAAAGATCAAATTAAATATGAAAAAATTAATAATAATAATATTAGTGAAGATGATGAACATAAAAGAAGATTAAATACGTTTAGTGGAAATTATAATATTAATAATTTAATTTTAAATAAAAATGATGAAAAAAATAATGAAAATAATAATACAGAAAATAAAAATATTATTGAACAAGAATTAGTTGATGTTCCAATAAAAGAAAATCAAAATTCTGAAGAATAAATTTTATTATTTTTGTTTTAAATAAATAAATTTATAATAATAATTATTAAATTTTTATATAAACTTTTTTTTTTGAGAATTTTTCAATTGCTTTTTCAATTTCAATAATTTTATTTATTAAATTTTCTTTCTTTTTTTGATTCATTAATGAATTATTTGAAATTGGAAAATGTTCTAATAAATTTTCTAATTGATTTTTATTATCTATTAAATCATTTAATATTTTAATTCTTTCATTTTCTGGTAATAATTCCATATTTTTTGGTTTATTTTTTTCTTCTTCTATTTGTTTTAAATATTCTTCTTCTTCTTTTCTATAATTTAAAATATATTTTGGAATTTTACCATAATTTTTATGTTTTTGAAAATTATTTTTAATTTTTGGAATAAATTTTTGAAGAATTTTATTTTCTTTTACTATATTAATATTTTTTCTTAAATAATTTTTTTGAATTTTTGGTAAAATAATTCCAAATTTTTTTGGTAAAGGAGGTTTTATTTTTGAACATGATTTATAAATTTTTATATTATTATTAATATTATCATTATTATTATTAATATTATCATTATTATTATCATTATTATTTTCATTATCATTATTATTTTCATTATTATTATTATTTTCATTATTATTATTATTTTCATTATTATTATTATTATTTGAAATATTTATTAATTCATTTTTAGAATTATTAAAAATATTCCCAACAGAAAGAGAATTTTTATTATTTCTTTTTAGAATTTTATATTCTTTAATTTTATCTTTATAATATTGTTCAAACATACTTTTATTTGAATCATAACTTTTAAACATTCCATTTGGATTATAATAAGGACTTATATAATTATTATTCGTTGGTTTTAATTCATTATTATTAATTTTAATAAATTTTCTTTTAGCAGATTCTTTTTTTACCCATTCTTCAGTATTTTGATACAAACAAGAAGGAATTTTTTCAAATTGTTTTAATTTATAAGGAACAATTTTTTCAGCTTCTTCTTTTTGTTTAATTTCTTCTTGTTGTAAACTTTTATTTAATTTATTTAATTTATCTAATAAAGATAAATTTCGAATGTGATGTTCAAAATCCATTTTTTTTTGAATTTTAGGATAAATTAAATGTTGAATTGTGCTTTGTTGTTTTTTTGGAATATAATTATAAATGTCATATTGAAACATTTTTTAATATTTTTATAATATTAATTAATTTATAATAATAATAATAATAATAATAATACAATAAACAAATTATTATTTGAATTAAAATTATTAAAATATTATTATTTTAAGTGATTTTTTTGAAAATTAAAATGAAAAATGTTGAGAAATTAATAAAATAATAATATTAAAAAAAATTGAAAAAATAGAAATAAAAATATAATAATAATTATATTTATTTAAACAATTATAAATCCAAATTATAAATTTACATTTTTTATTATTATCACAAATTTCATTAAAAATTTTAATTTCTTTTTCATTAAATTTAAATATTTTTGAAGGATCAAAATTATTTTCAAAAATAATAACAATTAAATTAAATAAAAATTTAGAAATTGATAAAATTCCAGAAATTTCAATAATAAATTTATTTTCAAAAATTTTTATTAATTTTATAAAAAAAAAAGTATACAAACTATTTAATAAAATAAATTTAAAATATTGAATAATATGAATAATAATAATTTTAAAATTATTATTTTCAAAATTTATTATGATTAAAAATAAAATAATATTAAAAATTAAATTTATTCCAATTATAATTCTAATTCCAACATTAAAAAAAATATTTTCAAAAATTAAACAAATTAAAAAAGGAAAAATTAATTTAATTAAATTTAATAAAATTAAATTTAAATTTCTTTTTACTTTATTTAAAGGATAATTATAATTAATAAAAAAACTAAAATATGAATCAATGTTTATAAATGTAAATAATGAAAGAAAAAAAATTAAATTCATTATTAAAATTTTTTTGTTTTTAAATAATTCATAAAAATTTTTTTTATATTCTTTAAATTTTAAATTTTTTTCTTCGTTAAATTTATTATTTAAAGATTTTATTAAAATTTCACTTTTTTCACTAAAAGAATCATTAATAATTTCATTATTTAAATCTAAATTTTCATTGTAAACATAAATTAAATTTAAATCATTTTTATAATTTTTAAATTCAAAAAAGAAAATAAAAATAATTTCTAATAAAAAAGGAAAAAAAATTGTTATTAAAAAAAATGTTTTTTTAAATTTAATATTAATATTTAAATAAATAATTTCTATTAAATTTAATATAAAATTTCCAATTGTTATAAAAACAAAAATCATAATAATTTTTTGAGGAAAAAATTTATTTAAATTTATTAAAGGAATGTAACATAAAAATCTAATAAAAAAATATAAAAAAAAATTATTATTTCAAAATATTTTAAATCAAATTTATTATTAATTATTATTAAAATTGGAAAAAAAATTATTAAAAAAAAATGAATTTTAAATGATTCTATTTTATTTAAATAAAATCCTCCAAAAATATTTGAAATTATAAAATAATTTTTAAATATTGTGATTGATTCTTTATTAAAAATATCATTTAATTTAATATTAAATTTATTATTATTTTTATTTAAAAATTTTGATAAAATCGAAATTAAAATATTATTTAAAATAGAAAAAAATAAAGAATTTGAAATAACAAAAATCACACTAAAAATTTTTTTTGTTTTTGTTATTATTAAATATTTATTATTTGAATTTAACATTTATAAATTAAATAATTTATAATAAATAAATAAAAATTAATAAATTATTTTTTAATTTTTTTATTAATTTCATTTTCAATTTCATTATTATGATTAATTAACTGTTGATTTTTATATTCAATTTTATTTAATAAATTAGTTAAAATGTCTTTTGCAGTTGGTCTTTCATCAGGATTGTCACTATAAATTTTTTTTTCTAATTCATCTAAATTATCATAATATTTTTGTTTACTATCATCAAATTCAATGTCATTGTATAATAAATGATTACTTTCTTTTAATTCTTTTTGACCTTTTTTAATATTTTCATATAATTCAGAATCATCATATTTTTTATAATCATTATTTTCAATTTCTGAATTTTCAAAGAATTTTTCTTTTTTAATTTCTCTGTTTATTTCATTATTTATTTTTTCATTAATATTTTCTTTATCTTCGTTTTTATAATTTCCGATTTTATTGTATAATTTTCTTTGAGCTAATAATTTTCTATCATTTTCGGATAATTTTTCGAAATTAAATTTTCCGTTTTTTTTAATTTCATCTTTTATCATTTTTTGTAAATTATTATAATAAATGTCTTCTTCTGAATTTTGAACTTCCGATTTTGGATTGTAATGTTCTTCAATTTCTTTTTGATATTTCATCATTTTTTCTGATAATTTTTCACTTAATTTTTCGCTTGGGTCAAATTTTTTATTATTATTATTTTTTTTTGAAGGAATTTCTTCTTTTTGAGTCAAAAAATTTAAAACTGGATTATTAATCATTCTTCCAATTTCTTGAAAAATTTTGTTTGTGTGTTTATATTTATTTCTGTTATTTGAAACCATTTTTATTGTGTTTATTACTTTTTGTTCGTTTTCTTTATTTTTTGGATTATTTTCTTTAAAATTTATTTCTTCGAATGTGTCTTCGTAAATTACATCATCTGCGTTGAAATTGTATAAATTTTTTGGTTGATTTGATGAAGGTTGTTTTTGAATATTTTTATTATTATTTTTATTATTATTATTATTTTTATTATTGTTATTATTATTATTATTTTTATTATTATTATTATTTTTATTATTGTTATTTTTAATGTTATTTGAAGGTTTTTCTTTAATTTGTTTTTTTAAATCGTTTTTATTGTTTTTTTCTTCATTAAAATTTGTGATTGGTGTGAGAATATTTTTATTATTTTGATTTTCATTTATGTTTTTGTGATTTTGATTATTTAAAATTTGTTGTTGTTTAAATATTTTTTGTTTAATATTCATATTATTTTTTTGTTCTAATTTTTTTTTATTGTTATTATTAAAATTACTGCCATTTATTCCTAAAGAGTCAAATTCTAATACTTTTATATGTTGGTTTAAATTATTATTTTTATTTAAATTATTTAAATTTGATTTTTCATTAGAAATTTTTTTTCCTCTCATAAATATTAATTAAAATTATAATAATAAATATTTTTTAATTTAAATATTATTTTATAATAATTTATATTTTCATTTTA
>JAEEGK010025140.1_pt1 | contig 12261 bp, 1 predicted proteins | sample 8958771 | NCBI WGS metagenome assembly JAEEGK01 (sample SAMN16246547, study PRJNA631951) | gut metagenome | biome: gut microbiome; feature: rumen; material: SC-attached | host: Bos | place: Iran: Karaj | collected 2018-10 | reverse complement strand
TCCCCAATCCCCAATCCCCAATCCCCATTTTTCTTGCCTAAATTTATAATATTATTATAATATTAATAAATTTTAATTTAATTTTATCATTTAATATTATTTAATATTAAATTAACAATTAAAAATATATTTTAAATAAAATTAATTAAAAATGTCTATTTTATCAAATAATTCTGAAACTGCTTCAATAAAATTAAAAAAAATATTAGAAGAATTAAATGATTCTGACACACCTTTAAATATATTTTATGAGCAATTAGAAAAAGAATTTGGAAATAAATGTAATTTTTCTAAATATAAAATAAATCTTGAAAATTTTTATCCTCGTCAAAATAAACTTGATTTATTTTATTTATTAAATGATCTTCATTTAGAAGAAACAGGATTAGTAAATTTAACAAATTTATTCTCTAAATATAAAACAATTTTAAATATTCAAATTTTATCACCTAAATTATTATTGTATAATATTGCTGATAATTTACAATACATTCAAAAAATAAGCACATTAGAATTTATTTATAGACAAAATTTAAATTTAAATAATGAATTAAATATAAATGAATTTTACATTAATATTTCAAATAATCTAAATTTAAATGAATATGAAAATATTTGTGTTTTTAAAATATTAGATATCAACAAAATTAATAAAGTAAAAATTGAAAATTTTGTTATTGTTATTGATAGTTACAGAGATGATAATTTTTTTTATGCCAAAAGTGTAAATGAATTAAAGGAAAAAAATCAAATTATGAATTATAATATTAATGATAAAATTTCAAATAAATATAATTTAAGTGATGTTCAAATTTTTTGGATTAATAAATATATTCAATTATTAAATAAAATAGAAATAACTGAAAGAATGGCTTTTGATAGTGCAAAAGAAAATGATAATAATTATGAAAATAAAATAAATTTAGATAATTTTAAAAGAAAATTATTTAAATTAATTCCAAAAAATTTAACTAATGCAGTAGAATTAAATAATATTGCTGATGCCTTTAACATAAACGGATCAAGAGAAATTACATTAGATGATTATATGGCTGTAATTGATTGTGTTAAAAACGATCAAAAATATTCTTTATTATTACAAAGTAATAATAATACCTATCCTTTATTAAATTATTTTCTTTCAAAAGGAGAAGATGTTTCAAAATTACCTTTGAGAAATAATAAAAATTTTATATATGAAAATAATATTAATGACAATAAATCAAGTGAATTTAAAATCGCCAATAATGAAAAAGCGACGAATCTTGCAGTTGAAATTCCAGAAATGGAAAATACTTTTAATATTAATAATAATATTAGTAATTTAAATGACGATGATTTTGCAAATATTTTTTTTAAAAAACCAAAAATAAGCAATGATTTAAAAGAATTTTTAAATGATTTAGATGTTTTTGAATCAGGAGAATGGAGTTTAATTGAATTATTTGAAGATTTTATAATATTTAATAATCAAGCATATGCTCCTTCTTATGAAATTTATAAATTATTAGAAGATAAATATTATCCAACAATAAACAAACAAAAAATTACTCATTGTTTAAATAATATTGATTTAAATAATAATGGTTATGTTTCATATTTAGATATTATTAATTTTTTATTAAAAAATTTAAATTATAAATCAAGTAAAATAGGATGGAGAGAAGTAATGAGAAAAATAACATATGAATTAAACATGAGTAGTGAAGATTATTTTAATAATAAATTCAATAATAATAATGATAATATTATTAATTTTGTTACTTTTACGAAATTTATTACTAAAGAATTTAATATTCCTCCTCCAGTTAGTAGAGCAATGTATAATGATTTACAAAATATTAATTATTCACATAAAATAACAAAAGGAGATTTAATTGATATGATTAATAGACAAATTGAATATAATCGAGATTTAAATAACAAAAAAAAAAGTAATGAAAATGAAGAAGATGAAAATAATAATAATATTAATTATATGAATTCTATAAAAAAAAATTCAGATTTTAATTCAATTTCTCTTTTAGATAAAAAATATTATGAAAATGAAATGAAAAATTTTGTTAAATGTCTTCAAAAAGGTTTTGTTACAAAAAATACACAAGAAGTTAAAGAAGAATTTATAAATAATATAAAATCATTTTATAATCTTCCAGAAACAATGAAATTAAATCAATTCAGAGAATTATTTATTAAACCAACAGCAATGGATTATTCTTTAGGAATTTCAACATTTCAAGTTTGTAGAACATATTTAAAAAAATCAAATAATGACATTAATATTTTAGAAAAAATTCAAACAAAAATTTTATTTGAAATTTTAACTTCTTACATTGATTACAATTTAAATGAATTTGATCCAAGATTATTTTTATTTTATTTAGAAAATGGAAAATTTTCTAGTTTAAAATTATGTTTTGAAAGTATTAATTATAATTATAAAGGAATTACATGTATAGATTTATATAAAACAATGGAAATTTTTTATCCAAAAATTCCTTTAAAAATTCTTAAAGAAATTGTTATTTTAATTGATAAAGAAAAAAAAGGTATTTTAACATATAAAAATTTAAGTGATTTTTTATATGAAAATTCATTAAAAATTAATAATAAATTTTCAGATGATTTAATATTAAAATTTTTAGCTAGTATTTGTGATTTTAAAATGGTAGAAACAGAAAAATTTTTTATTAAAAACTTTGGATTACGAAATGATAATAAAAAAAAGATTATTAATATAAATAGACATAATGAATATTTTATAAAAACATTAAATTATAATTTAGAACAAAGTGAAAACTTTTTTTTATATTTAAATAACATAAAAAATAAAAGTTCATACACACTTTCACATTTAGTAACTTTAATAAATAGTATTCGTACTGAAAATAATAAATTATCATCTATAATTTATCCAGAATCAATAATAGTAAATGATTCTAAAAAATTAAGTAGCAATTCAAAAAAAATATCAGAATTATTAAATATTTTTCAAAATAATATTTCATTATGTGATTGCTTTCACAATTTATTCATCGATAGCTCATTAGCAATTTCAGTATTAGAATTACATAAAAATATTATGAATTTTTATAGTCATATTTTAGATGTTGATAAACAAAAATTAATGTTATTTTATAAATCAATAGATAAAAATAAAACAGGTTTAATTTCATATAAAACATTTCATAAATTTATTAAAAATCATTGTTCTGAATATGAAGGTTGTTATTTATTGCATTTAAAATATTGGGCAAATTCAGTTAACAATGATTTTAATGGAAAATTTAAAGAATATTTAATTTATAAAAATTTGGTTGGTAATAAATATTTAAATTATGATAATTATTCAATGTGTTTTAAATTAGAAGAATGTTTAAATGACGATGATTTAATTAAAATTACTTTTAATTATTTAAAAGAAAAAGATGGAATTCATGAAAATATGGTTTATGTTCAAAATTTAATTGATTATTTAAAAATTTTGGTTGGAATTGATGAAGATGGAATGTTTAATAATTTTGAAGAGGAAATTTTTGAAGAAGATAATTGCGAATATGATAAAAAAAATATTATTGAAACAATAAAATCTATTATTAATAATGTTGAAGAAAATCAAAATTTCACTGATATTTACGATGTTGTTAATTTTAGTACTGAAGTTAATAGTTTTTCTAAAATTAATTATAAAAATATGAGAAAAAAATTTATTGACGAATTTGCATTTACAATAGAAAGATTAAAAATTTTTAAAGATTATTTTTGTAAAGTTCCTTTATTATTTGATTTGTTTAAATTATGCGAAATTTTACAAAAATATTCAAAATTTTCATGTAATTTAAAAGAAATTAAAAACAAAATTTTAAAAAAAATTCCAAAAGAAAAAACATCAAAAAATTTTTTTAAAGAATTTAATTTAAATGAAGATCAACCATTAAATTTATGTGAATTTGTTTTATTTAATTCTAAAATTTTTGATTTAAAAAATTATGAAACTTTTTATTTATTTTATAATTTATTTTCAAATGAAAAAAATTCAGACATTGATATTTTAAAAGTAAGAGAAAAATTTATGATAGAATTTTTAAATTTAGACAAAGATTTTAAAGAAGAAATTGAAGAAGAAAAAGATTCAAATTATATTTCACCTTTGCTTGATTTAGCATTAAAAAGATTAAAAAGATATTTAATTAATACAAATACTGATAATAAAAGTATGAAAAATTTCTTTAAAAATTATGATGAAAATAGTAATAAAAAATTAGAACGTGAAGAATTTTTTAATTTATTAAGTGAATGTAAAATAAATGGTTTAAATGATAATATGAAAGTAAAAATTTTAAATTATATCGATAGAAATGGCGATGGAACTATTGATTATAAAGAATTTATTAATTTTATTAATAATTATCCTGATGATGACGATGAAGATTTTGTTAATGAAGAATTTAGTGAAGTTGGTGATAAAAATAATTTTGAAGAACAAAGTTCACACGAACCATTTGAAAAATATCCAAAAGATGAAGAAAATAATAAAGAAGAAGAAATTAATACAAAATTAAAAGTCCCTAAAAAAATTAAAAAAGAAAAAGAAGAAGAAGAAAATGAAGAAGAACAAGAAAATGAAGAAAATGAAAATAAAGAAGAAGAAAATGAAGAAAATAAAGAAGAAGAAGAAGAAAATCTTTTAATTTCTCTTAAAACTATTAAAGAAAATTACAATTTCAACAAAACTCAAATGAATAGCAAATTAGTCCCAAATTTAGATAAAAAATTAACAAAACTTCAAGAAAATATTATTAAAAATTACCCAAATCACATCGAAAAAGACATTAAAAATTTCATAGAATTAAACTCAACAAAAAAAAACAAAAACAAAAAAAATAATGATATTATTAATTTAAAAGATCTAAAAAAAATCATCGAAGAAAAAACATCAATAAAATTTTCAATAAATGAACTTAAAAATATAAACGAAGACATTAATAGCAATTCAACAACATTAGAAAACTTTTGTAATTTCATTCAAAATTATTTTTTCACTCCAGTTCAAAAAAATTCTGCTATTCAAGATCTTGCAATTCACACAAACGCAAGACTTTCAATTTCTCAAAAAATCAGCAACACATACAAAATTTTCTCTCATTTTTTAAAAAAAAACGTCAATGATAAAATTAATTTCGATGAAAATAATTTAAATAAAATTCAAAAAATTATGATGAAAAATTTCGCTTATAAAAGAAAAATCGATAATAATTTAATTAATAATAAAAATAATGAAAATATTTATGGCGTAAAAAAATTAATAAAAAGAATCAGTCAAACTCAATTAAATAAATTATACGATGATTATCAATTTAAAGAAAGCGATTTTTATTACAAAATAAGAAACGGAGAAAAAATAAAAATGGAAACAATTTTAACAAACGAAAGAGCAGCATTAAAAAAAATAGAAGAAATAATTTTTAATTTAGATTCAAACAAAAACGAAAACGAAGATGAAAATTTCAACGACGATTCAAATAAATTATTCACTGATCCAGAATTTGGCGGAAATGAAAAAACAATAGAAAGTATTTATTTAGATGAAAATGAATTTTCATCTGATTTAAATTACACTCCATTAACAGTCGAATGGTTAAGATTAACAGAATTAATAGAACGTCCATATTTTAAAAATTACTCAAATTTCAATAACGAAAATAACGAAAATAACATTGTTACTAACAATGTAAATGACAATTTCAATCCAAGCATTATCATCCAAGGAAATTTAGGAGACAAATGGTTTTTAAATGCTTTATCAATAGTTTCAAGTAAAAAATATTTATTATTCGGAGAATGTCAAGAAATTTTAAACGATGGAAAATTAGACAACAGAGAAATGAAAATGTTAAGTGTTGGAATTTACCCAGGAATTTTTCATAACTATCGACAAAGAGGTTTATTTTGTTTTAAATTCTACAAAAATTCCAAAACTTATTATGTAATAATCGATGATAAAATTCCTGTTGATAAAATCAATAAAAATTATATTTTTTGTAAATGTAAAGATCCAAACGAAGTTTTTGCACCTTTGATTGAAAAAGCATATGCGAAATTACATAATTGTTATATGAGTTTAAACAGCGGTTTTATTGAAGATGGAATTCGAGATTTGACTGGTTTTGTTAATAAAAATATAATTCTCAGCAAACCAGAAACATTTAATGTAGAAAAACTTTGGCAAGATTTATATGACATGACCACAGATTTTTTTTCAACGAAAATTGTAATAAATTCAAAATTTGAAAAAAATTATAAAAAAAATTTAATTTTAGGTAAAAATAATTGTTTAGTTTCTTGCGTTTGTGAAGATTTTCATAATAAACATTTTAGTCAAGATGTAATTTTTAATGATAAAAAAATAGGAATAAAAACAAATGTTGCTTATACAATTGTTGCTTGCTTTGAATTAAAATCACATGAAAATGTAAATGAAGAAGAAAATGAAAAAATAAAAGAAGATTTTAAAAAAATTAGAACTAAAACTTTAAATACGAAATTAATTGAATTAGCACAAAAAACTGAAACAGTGAATACTTATAATATAAATGACTATAGAATTTTAATGCTTCATACAAGCATCGGAACAATACTTAAAAAATATCCAATTCAAAATAATATTATTAAAATGATTAAATCAAATCCAAAATATAAAAAATTGTATGATAATTATGTAAAAGATAATGAATCTAATTATTTTTTCATTCCTTTCAATGATTTTCTACAAATTTTTTCTAAAGTTTTTATGGATAAAATTTATACTTCGAAATTTCATGGAAAATATTTTGAAGATTCTTGGAGTAAAATTAATAATACTAATGGTGGTTTGCCTTTAAATTCAAATAATAATGAATATGAAGAAGAAAAAAAAATTTTTGGGAAAAATCCTCAATATTATTTTGATTTCAAACAAGAAAAACAAACTATTTATGTTCAAATTGAACAAAAAGATGCGAGAATGCAATACGAAACTGAATTTCCTTATATTAATAATTTATACTCAAGTTGTATTATAATTCTTAAAACTAATGTGAAAAATTTAATTAATAATTTTGATGATATTAAAAAAGAAAATATCATTTTCATTAGTAAAATAAGAAAACATTGGCATAACGAATATGAAATTGAATTAGAAAAAGGACAATACATAATAATTTTAGCATGTAAAACAGAAGATTTAAATAATAACAACATTAATACTCTTAACAATGGTAAATTTAATTTTATTTTCTTTACAGACGCAATGCTCGACACTTTTGAATTTGAACGTTTGAATTCAAAAAAAGATCCAATTAATTTAGATTTGACTATTGAAGAAATTCAAGAAATGAAAAATGAAGAAAAAAGAAAAAGAAAATTAATTTATATGCAAATTAAACAAAGCATAATTTTTAATAATTTAGAAAATATTTTTAATGAATTTATTGAAAATAATCATTTGGAAGATATTAAAGATGAAGACAGTGATTATAATGATGCTGAAGTAATTAAATTAGGAAAAAGTATGAAAATGGGAAAACTTTTCTTTTCTGGATTGAAAAATAAAGTTGAAAATGAAAAAGATAGAAAAAAAAAAGAAGAAAGAATGAAAAAAATTGAAGAGAAAAGAAAAAAAAAAGAAGAAAAAAATGAAGTAGAAGAAGAAAAAAATGTTGAAGATAATGAAAGTGAAATAAAAAATGAAAATGAGAATGAAATTAGTGAAAAAAAGAATGAAAATGAAGAAAATAAAAGTGATGAAAAATCTGAAAAAAAAAGTGAAAAAGAAGAAAAAAAAAGTGAAAAAGAAGAAAATAAAAGTGAAAAAGAAGAAAATAAAAGTGAAAATATGGAAAAAATTAGTAAAATTGAAGATGAAAATGAAGAAAATAAAAGTGAAAATGAAAACATTGAAAAAAAGAGTGAAAACATTGAAAATAAAAGTGAAAATATTGAAAAAAATGAAAATGATGAAAATATTGAAAACATTGAAAATAAGAGTGAAAATATTGAAAAAAAGAGTGAAAATATTGAAAATAAAAGTGAAAATATTGAAAAAAATGAAAATGATGAAAATATTGAAAAAAAGAGTGAAAATATTGAAAAAATTAGTGAAAAAGAAAAAAATATAAATGAAGAAAATAAAAGTGAAAATATAAATGATGAAATAGAGAAAAATAATGTTGAAGAAAAAGATAAAAATGAAAATGTAGAGAAAAATAATGAAGAAAAAAAAGAAAATGAAATTGAATATGAAAATAAAGAAGATGAAAATAAAAAAGAAAAAGAAGAAAATAATAATGATGAATTTGAAGAAATAAAAGATAATGATGAAAATAAAGAAGATGAAAATAAAAAAGAAAAAGAAGAAAATAATAATGATGAATTTGAAGAAATAAAAGATAATGATGAAAATAATAAAGAAGAAAATGATAAAATTAATAATGAAAATGAAAAAGAAATTAAATCAGAAGATAATAAAAAAAGCAGTGAAAATAAATCATCAGTTGTTGAACCAGTTGATGGAGATTTTGATAATAATAATGAAAATAATATTGAAAATAATAATGAAAACATTAATGAAAATAATGATGAAAATAATAATGAAAATATTAATGAAAATAATGATGAAAATAATGATGAAAATATTAATGAAAATAATAATGAAAATAATAATGAAAATAATGAAAATAATGAAATTGAAAATATTGAAAATAACAATAATGAAAATAATAATGATAATAATGAAAATAATGAAATTGCAGAAATTGAAGAAATCAATGACAACAACGAAAACAACAATAATGAAAATAATAATGATAATTTAAATATTTTAGAAGTAAACAATAAAGAAAACGAAGAAAATAAAGAAGAAGAAAATAATAAAGAAATAAAAGAAATGGAAAAAAATGCAGAATTAATATAATAAAATTAATTTTATATTTAAATAATAAAAATTATTATTATTAATTTTTCATTATTATTAAAATTTAAATAAAATTATTAATTTTTATTAAATAAAAAAATAAATATATATTTATCAAATAAAAAAAATAATAATATTAAAAAAATTTATATGTTAATTAAAATATTTTTTCTTCAAATTTTTTTTATTTTAACATTTCAATCACACATTCATTCAAATTTATATTTAAATTCAAATGATAATTTTTCAGATATTTTAATTAATAACATTTCAATTATTCAAAATTCTTCAATTTACAAAAGCGAAAATAATTTTTGTTTTAAAATAAATTTAAAATTAAATATTAATGATAAAATTACTTTTATTACTAAAAATTTAAATAATAATTTTTATTTTTCTTTTTATTTCATTTTTTATGATTCAATAGGAACTTCTTATTATTCAAACGTTAATAATTATAATTTAATTTCTTCAAATATTTCTAATGAAAATATTATTAATATTAATATTGTAAATAATAATAATATTTTTAATGAATGTACTCTTAAATTTTTTTCAATTAAATATGCTTTAACAACTGAAAATAATCATGAAAATGAAAAAATTGAATTTTATTTTACAATTCCAAATAATTTTAATGAATTTATTGATTATAATATTAAAAATACTATTTTTAATATTATCGGAAATAAAATTTATAAAATTGATTTAAATAAAAATGAAATTATAATTCCTCAAATTGATTTTAATACAAATAAATTATTTTTTAGTTTTAATGAAAGTTTAAAAGGAAATTTTTATAATGAAAATTATGTTATTATGGAAAATAAAAGTTTATTATCTTCAAATATTTTTTATTATAACGCATCAAATTATAAATATTTTTATAATGATACTTTTTATTTATCTATTTATCATGATAATAAATTTAATGATGGAAATAATGGAATTATTACTATAAAATATTGTCCAAATTTTTGTTCAAAATGTAATTATAATTATAAAATATGTATAAATAAAAACATTTCAAATTCTTTAATAAATGATATTACAAATTCATTAACAAATAATTATTTTATAAAAGAAGATGAAATTATTCAATCAAATTACATAATGTTAATATTTAATTCATCTAATCCATTTAATTATACAAACATCGACTACAATTCTCTTCAATTAGATTTATGTATTGAACAAATAAAAGAATATCATTATTTAAATAATTTAATCATAGCTACAAAATATAATAATAATAATTTCATTTCAGTTTATTTTTACAATGAAAATGGAACATTATTAGCATATATTAATAATAGTAATGTAAATGAAATATGTACTTCAGAAGATTATTATTATAATCCATTTACATTAGAATTTTTTTATTGTGATTATCAATGTGTAAAATTTTGCCCAGAAAATACAATTTTAACTAGTATTAAAAAATGTGTAAATGTTAATGAAATTTGTGGTAATAAAAGAAAAAATTGGTATTTTGAATATATAAATAATAAATTTACTTGTATTGATAATTATACTTGCACTAATCAAAATTATTATGTTTCAGATTCAAATGAATGTATTAATAAATCATGTTCAGATTATTATTATAATTTTTTATATACATGTAATTATTGTAATAATAAATCAAAAGAATATATTCAAATTTATGATCATTGTATTAATACATCTAATATATATTCATTTGTCTTATCAAATCCAAATGAATTTTTATATAATGATAATATATTTAATACAACTTATTATAAAAATGAAACATTTTTTATTGATAATTATCCTTTAAAATCAAATAATGAAAATCTTTCAGAAGTTTTATTAAATGAATGTGAAGATATATTAAAAGAAAAATATAATATTTCAAATATACTTTTTGTAAAATATGAAAATTTTTATGATTATAACAATACAGCTAAAGTTGAATATTATGCATATGATTATAATAATAATTTATTAGATTTAAAATTATGTTCTGATTATAATATTACATTAAAATTAAATTTTTTGCATAAAGAAAATATTAGTTATGATTTGGCTTATAAATTAAGTTTAGATGAAATTGATTTATATAATTTAGAAGATGATTTCTATATTAATTATTGTAATAATGAAGCAATTAATAAAACAGATTTAACATTAGCAAATAGAATAGATGATGTTTATATTAAAGTTGATTTTTGTCAAAATAAATATTGTGAATTTAGTTACATAAATTTTACTGGTGAATATGTTGTATGCAATTGTAATGCAAGTTATGTTAAACCAAATAAAAGTAAATCAAAAGAAAAAGGATTTTTTATTGAATTGTTAAATGATATTATAAATTTTAAAATATTCAAATGTTATAAATATTTTATTAATAAAAATTCATATAAAAATAATTATGGATTTTTATTTTCTATAATATTATCATTTTTAATGTTTGTTTTTATGATTTTATTTATTATTTATTGGTACAAATCAACATTAAAAAAAATATTGAAAAATAAAAAAACTAAAAAAAAAGAGAAAAAAAAGAATTTAATTAAAAATTTAAATAAAATTAATGATGAAAATAATATTATTATTAATAAAGAAGAAAATAATGATGAAAATAATATTATTATGATTAAATCTTCAAATATTAAAGAAATTATTAATGAAAATGAAATTGAAACTGATGAAAAATTAATTGATAATAAAATTGAAGATAATAATAATAATAATTTAAGAAAAAATAATTATCATATAAAAAATAATAATAATAATAAAAAAACAGAAAAAAAATTTATTTATATTCCTAAAAAAAATAAATATAAAAATTTTATAAAAAATAATCCTCCTTTTAAAAATAAATATGTAAATGAAACCAAAAGTTTAAAAGAAAAAACTTCATTAAATATTATTTTTAAAAATAATAATAATAATGATTTAGATACTAATTCAAATACTTATAGTAATTATACTATTAGAAATAATAATAATATTAATAATAATGAAAATTTAGATAATGAAAATAAAAATAAAAATAAATTTTTAACTTTATATTCAAAAAATAAATATAAAAATATTTTCAATCAATTAAATCAAAAAGAAAAAAATTTAAATATTAAAAATAATTTTGTTATTAGAGAATTAAGTCATGATGATACATTAAGTAATTATAATAATAAAAAAATTTTTAAAGGTAAAAATAAATTTAAAATTAAAAGAAATGATTATTTAAACCATAAAAAAAATAATTCTTTAATGAGTTTAAATAGTTATAAAAATCTATTAACTAATAATAATAATAATAATAATAATAATAATAATAA
>JAEEGK010025139.1_pt1 | contig 12261 bp, 9 predicted proteins | sample 8958771 | NCBI WGS metagenome assembly JAEEGK01 (sample SAMN16246547, study PRJNA631951) | gut metagenome | biome: gut microbiome; feature: rumen; material: SC-attached | host: Bos | place: Iran: Karaj | collected 2018-10 | reverse complement strand
ACAATCGACCGTGACGTCTTCCTGCGAATCACTGCCGACGGAGTGGAGGAAATCGGCCTTGAGCCCAGCGTGAAGCACGACGGCTATGCTGTATTCGTATATGATGAGACAGGCTGGGATGCACTGAACCTCTATATGTGGGGCGACGTGAACAACCTTAATGGCGACTGGCCAGGTATGGAGGTGACTGGCGAACAGACCATCAATGGCATTACCTATAAGTACTTCGATATGGGTGAGGCAAATGCAGGTTTGGGCGAGAACCTTATCTTCAGCAATGCAGGCTCCAGTCAGTTGGCCGACTTCGCTTATACCATCGACCACAACGTCTATCTGCACATCACCACCGCAGGTGTTACCGAGGTTGATCCTGCTACATTCCAGCCTGGCGGCGACACCCCTGCACCAGATCCTGATCCAGAACCTCAGCCCACAGGTGAGACTGTGATGATTGCCGTCAAGAACTCAGTAGGCTATGCAGATCCTCATCTCTATGTATGGGGCGACAGCGAGGCTTGTGGCGGATGGCCTGGTGCTGCTCCTGTCAAGATGACAGATAACGGTTGGCTGTTGTTTGAACTGCCTGCCGACGGCACTTACAACCTCATCCTCAATGATAATGGCAGTCCACAGATTGACGGACCTGAAGTATTCACCAGCGGTAGTCACTTCTTCGATGTAAACACAGAGTGGACAGAATCTGCCAATACCGTTACCATCCAGAATGAAGCGGGCTATAACGACCCACGCCTCTATGCTTGGGGCGATGGTGAGATCTACGGCGGCTGGCGGGGCATTAAGCCTACCACCAATGAGAACGGCACACTGGTATTCCCGCTGCCTAATGATGGCGGTACCTACAATCTCATTCTCAATGGTGAGGGTGACGGCGTACAGCAGGATATTGCAACGGTTGTGGCTGATCAGAGCTATTCGTTCACTGCGAAATAATCATGGATATGAGAAAGATACATCTATCAGTTTGGTTCCTTGCCACAGTGCTGCTCATAGCAGCCTGTGGCGGGGCTTCCCGAAGCCTTGAGGTCGATGGTACAGAGCCTGTCAGCGACGAGAACCGCATCATCTACCAGATGAACGTGGGAGCCTTCACGCCAGAAGGTACGTTCCTGGCTGCTATGCGACAACTGGACCGGCTCGACACGCTTGGTGTCGATATCATCTGGCTGATGCCTGTCTATCCACGGGGCACCACGATGAACAGTCCTTACGCTGTGATGGACTACAAGGCTGTGAACCCGAAATATGGCACGGTCGAAGACCTAAAGACGTTCGTTGCCCGTGCCCATGAACTGGGCATGAAGGTGTGGCTCGACTGGGTGCCCAACCATGTGGCGCAGGAGAATCCTTGGACAGAGACTCATCCCGAGTATTTCACAAAGGATGCAAAAGGCCAGATGATTCATCCCCATGGATGGGGCGACGTGCTTGAACTCAATTATCAGGATAAAGGTCTGGTGAATGAAGTCAATACCGCCATGAAGTTCTGGATAGAGGAATGCGACATCGACGGCTATCGCTGTGACTACGTGTCCAGCCCCACCATCCCCGTCAGTTACTGGCAGGACATCATTGCCCAGTTAAAGAGCCTGAAGCCAGGCAAGAAGATTGAGATGATGAGCGAGACCGATATCACCGATCGGGCTAACCAGCGCATCGACTCCTGCGGCTTCGATTACGATTACGCCTGGAGTCTGCAAGGTTCCATCGCCCGCCTATGCCGAAGGGGCTTCCATGCCGACAGTCTGAAACAGATCTGGCTGCGCTTCCTCGACAAGTCGTCGAAGGTCAAGAACCGTCGGATGGTCTATCTGACTAACCACGACCAGAACTATAACGACGGTGGTCACACCCTGCGTAAGTTCTATGGCGAAAACCGTTATGGCCTCACTGTCATGGAGTTCACCTTTTACGGTATGCCCCTCATCTATAACGGACAGGAGATCGGCGACCCTGATACGCTGAACTATTTTACGGATGCCAAGGTAAAATGGCAGCGCGTGGATCATAAGATGCTCCATACCGTCCGGACGCTCATTGCCCTGCATCACCAACAGCCGTCGTTGGCAGACAATGCTCCCGTGGAATTCCTCAGCACGAGCGATGAGAATGTGCTCGCCTGGCGACGGGGCAATGTAGTGGCTGTGGTCAACTTTGCCGACTACGACACGGCAGCAGTCATCGAGGGTCTCGATGCAGGCACATACCAGCAGTGGCTGAATAGTCAGACGATCTTCAATGGCCCAAGCATGACGACGCTCTCTCTTGATGTTTCGTCCTCTATCTGCTTAGAGGCGAAAGGCTATGCAGTATATGTTAAACAGTAATGACCTGCTTCATCACAAGGTATTACTGATATTTGAGTACTCACAGGGGCTGGCCGCTCTGCGAAGAATGGCCGCCCCGACTTTATCTATGAAATTAAAAGATTAAAAATTAAAAGCATGATGATTACCAAAAGACTTCTGTTGAGCTTGTCATTCCTCATTTGTCATTTATCATTCAGCGTAGCGTCGGATTACGTCGATCAGATCAACAGCTCGACAGAGAAACGGGCTGAAGGAAGGCGCGTCGTCTATGAGATGAGCGTCGGTTCGTTCACCCCCGAAGGCACCTTCGCAGCAGCCCAGACCCGACTGCGGGAACTCAGGACTCTGGGTATCGACGTCGTCTGGCTCATGCCCGTCTATCCCCGTGGCGGAGGCATCAACAGCCCCTATGCAGCCACAAACTTCCAAAAGACCAACCCCAAATATGGTACTATTGCCGACCTGAAAGCCCTCGTCGCAGAGGCACATCGTCTGGGAATGGAGGTGTGGCTCGACTGGGTGCCCAACCACACCGCCACCAATGCTGACTGGGTAACATCTCATCCCGAGTACTATGCCAAAAGCGGCGGACAGATGATCCACCCCAATAACTATGGAGACGTATGGCAACTTGACTATAGCAATGCCGATCTGGTGAATGCCATGAACGACTGCCTGAAGTTCTGGATCGACGAGACTGACATCGACGGCTATCGATGTGACTATATCAGCAGCCAGCGGATTCCCTCATCCTATTGGGAGGCTACCATCCCTATGATTAAATCATATCAAGAAGGCAAGACTATCACATTTCTTGGAGAGGCAGATATCGCCTCAGATGCCACGCGACTGAAGAATGCCGGCTTCGACTATGACTATGCCTGGCAGTTCCAGTCCAGCCTGGCCAATTATGGCTCTGCCGGAAATACAGCTGCCCGTCTAAGAGCCTTTACCAACACACTACTCGATAAATCATCCGATATCACGTTTGGTCGTATGCTCTATGTCACCAATCACGACCAGAATTTCAACGAGTCGAAAAAGACGCTGACACAGAAGTATGGCGAGAACCGCTATGCCCTCACCGTCCTGGCCTACACAGTCTATGGTATGCCCCTGATATATAATGGGCAGGAAACTGGCGGCAATCAAGTCCTCGACTATTTCAACGACACCAAAATCGACTGGACAGCAAAAGACGACAAGATGCACAACACCCTGCGCACCCTTTTCGCTCTGAAGCATGAGATTCCCGCATTAAGTGATTCAAAGCAGACAGACGGCAACCCTACGACAAACATTCTCACCGTCACCGGCAACACCAGCCTCTTTGCTTATACCCGCACATTGGGAGACAGTGAAGTACTCGTCTTGCTGAACATGGGCAACAGCCAGGCAACGGCAAGCTTCGAAGGCCTCACCTCAGGCCCATGGAGCCTCTGGCTCAACAGCGAAAACATCGCCCAGGGTACCAGCCGTCATCAGGAATCACTCAGCGCTACTCACACGTTCAGCCTCGAGGCCAAAGGCTACCGCGTCTATGTACGTGGTATCTATGAAGAGCAGGAAATCGCCCCTACAACCATTCATACCATACGACCTGTCAAAACCGAAGACAACCGTTGGTTTGACATGAACGGCCATAGCGTCAAAATACCCACCGTCCCAGGACTCTACATCCAGAATGGGAAAAAATATATTGTGAAGTAAATACACTCTGAGGAGCAAGTGTCGGCGTTAGGTTTATTTAGTGAATTTACAAGTTATTAGGAAACAAATTGGGCGAATCTGCGGGTAGAATTCGATAGAAAAAAGTGGAAATGTTCATCTATATGCCACAAATGAGACTTAGAATGTTTTAATAGTCGGTTCGAAAGAAATTGGCGTGATTTTGGCGTGATAGATGAAAAACAATGAAATCAAGCGAAATCGGATGATTGATAAAAAACGTCCAGCAACAGCAAAATCAGCAGTTTAGAGTTCACACGGTTTCATTCGTTGTCAATAGATTTCATTGTCACCTAACCGAGCACCCCAACAGAAGAAATCGCTAAGCTGCTTAGAATAAAGCACTTAGCGATTTTTCTTTTATATATTACTTTATGTAGCTTGTACCGTCAGCAAGACGTTTGAGGAGTTCAATGAGCACTTGCCAGATATCCTCTATGGTCTTCAGTTCCACACGTTCACTTGTTGAATGCGGTTCTACGATACGTGGGCCGATGCTGGCAATCTGAATGCCAGGATAGTGCTCGACAAAGAACCCGGCTTCAAGTACAAAGTGCATAGCCACCATTCGTGGGCGCCAGCCCAGCACATCTTGGAACGTGTCGGAAGTAAGCTGCAGGAATGCAGACTGTTGGTCTTCCTGCCAGGCAGGAGCCGACATCACCATCTCCGATTTTGCCCCGTTCTCAGCAAAGACATCGGCAATCTTGCGGCTCAGTTCCTTCATGTCGGCATCAATGAAACTACGAGTATGGGTGGAAATGAAGATACAATCCTCTTCCGTCTGAATACGTCCGATGTTATTGGAGGTCTCAACGGTGTCTTCCATTGACTCACTCATCTTGATGACTCCCTGTGGAACCTGCTCCAAACAGGTCATCAGGGCGTTGATAGCTTCAGGATTGATAACGCTCTTCTGAGGTGGACATTCGTTGATGGTGCAGTGGATGGTAGGATCCGTATCGCCGTATAGTTCGTGCAGTTGCTCGTTGATTACTTTCACTTGCTCCATCAGGAAATCTTTGTCGCCTGATGGCGTATGGATGATGATTTCTCCCGATGATGCGATGGAGGCGTTGGCTTCACCGATATTGATGGAAGCTACCTCTATATCGTGTTTGGAGCGGATGGCATCCAAAAACGCCCACGCCACCTTGACGGCACTGCACCGTCCCTTGTTGATGTCGACGCCGGAATGACCGCCCAGGCCGCCGTTGATGTTGATGGCATACCCAGAGCGCTCTCCGTTAATCGGGGAAGTAGCATCCGTCGGAGGGGCTATACGTTTATACGGGATACGATGGAACTGCAGGCAAGCACCAGCTGCCCCCGTCGTGATGGTATCATAGTCTTCCGAATCAAGGTTTATGACCTTGCGACCCTTCAGGAAGTCCCTGCTCAGCTGTGAAGCTCCTGACATGCCGTCCTCCTCATTGGTGGTAGTAATGACCTCCAGCGGGCCATGCACAATCTCGTCGCTCTCCAGCACAGCAAGTGCCATCGACAGTCCGATGCCGTTATCTGCACCCAGCGACGTGCCTCGTGCCTTCATCCATCCATTCTCTATATAGGCATCGATAGGCGTGTTAAGCGGATCGCTCATGCCCACGCAAACCATATCCATGTGGTTGAGCAGTACGACAGGCTCTGCACCCTCATATCCTTTGGTGGCAGGCTTCCTGATGACGACGCAGTTCTCCTTGTCGCGCTTATAGGGCAGATTCAGCCGTTCAGCAAACCTGCACAGATAATCAGCAACTCGCTCTTCATGGTGTGAAGGGCGTGGAATCTGGTTCAGTTCCTTAAAAATCTGGAACACACGTTCTGTTGTAGTTTTCATATCATTTATGTTTTATAAAGCCCAGCGCTACCATTCCCGCCAATATATTGGCCACGAAAGAGGCGGCTACAAGCAACAGAGTGACAAGCAGCCCATCAAAGGCCGGAACACCTCCCTGCAGCATCTGATTGTCAGAGAAGGCCAATGCCACCATCGCTACTAACACAACACACGCCACTATGGCTGCACCCCACAATGAAATTTCTGATACAAACATCTATTTTTATATTAAAATTGACTTACTATTTTGAATGTACAATTTGTGCCACTTTTGCGCCGATTCGGCTTATTATGACGATAGAATTCGTTGCAAAGATAGTGAATATTTTGGAAATTGAGGAGGATTTTGAAATTTTTTCGTAAATTTGCACTCAAAATGTGATAGAGTATGAAGAAACCAAAATGGCTTGAGAAAGAAAAGCTGTATAGTATTATGTTTGAGTCAGATGTGCCCATGGGGCGTATCTTTGACTTGGTATTGATTATGGCTATCTCGCTGAGTATCATCATCTCGTTTATTGAGACGATTCCCGAACTGGCGCGAACCTTCAAGCTGACATTAGAGGTGCTGGAATATCTCCTGACCTTCTTCTTCACCTTAGAATATATAGCGCGTGTCTACTGTTCGCCACGACCCAAAGACTATGTGCTGAGCTTCTTCGGCATCATCGACCTGCTGGCCATCATGCCGCCTTACCTCTCCTATTTCTTCCCCAACGCACGGTATATGATCCTGCTCCGTTCGTTCCGATTCATACGCATCTTCCGCATCTTCAAACTGTTCAACTACATCAACGAAGGCCATCTCCTGCTGCGTTCGCTCAGGAAGAGTTTCACCAAAATCACCGTCTATTTCCTGTTCGTACTGATCCTGGTGACATGTCTGGGCACGCTGATGTTCATGATTGAGACCGGTAGACCAGGGACGGCATTCACCGATCTGGGCACATCCGTCTATTGGGCCATCGTGACCATGACTACGGTGGGCTATGGCGACATCACGCCAGTTACCCCCGTAGGCCGACTGCTCTCTGCATTCGTCATGCTGCTCGGTTATACCATCATCGCCGTGCCGACGGGTATCGTCACAGCCAACATTATCGATGACACGAAAACAGCCGAAAAGACGAATGAAGAGGAAAGGCATTGTCCGCAATGTGATGCCACGGTGCGTGAGACCGATCATTTCTGCCCGAACTGCGGAACTAAGCTGTCGTAAGACTTAATCTTCTTTTACAATCGGATAGAGTTCGATGAACTCGCCCTGGTGGTTCTGACCGTCATTGATTAGTTCGGCAAACTTCTGGCCTACGGTCTCGATGTCGTGGAAACCAGGAAGCGACATATTGCCGTTCAAATCAGTCGTCGTGGGGCCTGGGTGAACAGAGAATATCTCCACAGGCGTGTTGCTCTGCTGGAATTCGATGGCCATCACGCCCATCATCGCATTCTGGGCTGCCTTGCTGGCAACGTAGGCCAGCGGATGCCAATAGGGACTGATCTCTGAGGGCACGGTCACGTTGGCGATGCGGCCTTCGTTCTTGGCAATCAGCGGCAGCAGGGCCTTGGTGAGGGCAAAGGTGCCGATGAAATTCACGTCGAGCGTCTCGCGGATGACACTGATCTCCGTATGCTTGCTGTCGACGCTCATATCGCCAGGGATACCGGCATTGTTAACCAAAAGCGTCAACTCAGGATATTTCTCGTTGATCTCCTTGGCGGCCTGCTCGACATTTGCGAGGTCTTTCAGTTCGATGTTCACCCAGCCAAGCACGTCGATGCCGGCAGCCTTCAGTTCGCCGATGGCCTTTGTAGCGCGCTGTTCATCACGGGCACCAATAATCACTTTCCAGCCACTGAGGCCGAGATGCTTCGCAATTCCAAATCCGATGCCTTTATTGGCACCAGTTACCAATACAATCTTTTGTTTCATAAGTCTAATATGTTTTGTTGATGATGTTATGCCACTTCTGCGACAACCTCGATTTCCACCAAGGCGCCCTTCGGCAAAGTCTTGACGGCCACAGCAGAACGGGCGGGATACGGCTCAGCGAAGAATTCCGCATAGACGGCGTTCATATCGGCGAAGTCGTTCATATCGGCCAGGAATACCGTTGTCTTCACAACGTTTCCCATTGTGAGACCAGCCTCTTCAAGAATTGCCTTGACGTTGGTGAGTGACTGGCGCGTCTGTTCTTTAATGCCTCCTGCTACAAAAACTCCAGTAGCGGGATCGATGGGAATCTGGCCAGAGGTGTAAACGAGATTCCCCACCTGAATGGCCTGACTATACGGCCCGATGGCAGCAGGTGCCTTTGTTGTACTTATCACTTTTTTCATATACTAACCTTTTTAATCGGTGCAAAGGTACGAATATATGAGCGAACAAACAAATATTCGCACATTTTTTCACTTTTTTCTAAAAAACATTGGTCTATTCGGAAATCTTCCGCACTTTTACGGCAAATAAAAGAATAAAGAAGAATAAAAGAGAATAAAGAAGAATAAAAGAAAGTAAAACGGAAATGGATACGCATCATGTGTAATTAACTACATAACTACATTGAAATTACACTATCTTTCTCATAATCAGAAGGTTAATTAACATAATTAATTACATGGAAACTACATTATAACTACATATAACTACATGCAAACTACACGAATTTGACCATTTTCATGCCTTTTAAACCGTCTAAACCCTCATCTTCCTCATACCTTTCTTTGGCATCCCCCAATCATTTCTCCAAAATTCTCTCGAGAATTTCAGACTTTACCCTAACTAAACTCCGACTTTACCCTATCCTTTCTTCCAAATTCTCTCGAAAATTTTACAATCGCATCTATCCTTTCCTTTTCTTTCATCACCATTCACCAAGACTTTAGTGCCAATAAACCCCGTTTTTGTGTAGTTTGAATGTAATTATATGTAGTTAAAATGTAGTTATTGTGTATATAAATATTTCTATATATTATTGATTATCAGATACATATTAAAATATGGATGTAGTTATGTAGGCATTTTGTCGATTTTTGCAATAAATTCTTTATGATTTGAATTGCTATCATCAGCCAAAAGATTGCAATTTTGCACCTTTGTTGTATTTGCCTTCAACAAAAAAGATCACCCATCGTTAGCTCCAACAATTCTGTTGCAATCTCTGTACTTACAATCCGCATCAGGCTATCGTCATCCCTACCTTTAGAGAGGAGATTCATGCTGCCATACCAAACGATAGATTGGTCAACGACGGCATAGCGCTCATGGCAATGATTCTGCGTCTTCACGCATATCCCAGCCGATGAAAGCCGTTCCAACAGTTCTGCATGATGCTCTCGGCCGTCCTCATGATACGTTTCTGGACTCAAAGAAAAGACAATGATAGCAACACCCCGTTTCTGCAATATCTCAGACTGGCCAACTAGCCATCCAACCTTTCTTGAACTCATAAATGGACTGGAGATGACTATGCTCTTTACTGCCGATAGGATATCTTTTTCAAACACATCCCAATAGCCAACATTGTCAAAGATGGAGTTGCTAACCTCCTGTTTGTCCACTACTTCCGAACACACCTCAAATCCAATCTTCTTGTATGTCCGCAGGCGGCGATGATACATCCGTTCCAGTACGGGAATATGCTGGTCAATATAGTCGAAGATAATGACATCCTTCTTTCCCTCGTAATCACGGTTCAATCGTCCGGCATACTGCTCTACATTCCCCTCGAACGAAATAGGCATGGCCAACAACATCGTGTCGAGCCTTGGATAATTAAAGCCCTCACCGATATACTGCCCAGTAGCAACCATAATCATGCTCTCATCGCGACTCACGGTAGCCATCTTCTCCCGCAATTCGACTCGTGCTTTCATACTTTTACCTCCTTGCAACAGAAACACATGGTCAGCAGCCCCTTGAAGCAAACCGTAAAGAATCTCTGCATGCTCTCGATACTTAGTCATCACTACCGGCGTACGACCTTTCTTGACACAATCCACCGCATCAGCTACAATCTGCATATTCCGAAGTTCGCTGTCGACAATCAGCCGATACAACTCTGAAATATGTCTGTCATCCGAAGACGAGAGGTCAATCATCCTTGTAAACCGAGGATAGACATAGTGTCCAATCCCCTGCTTTATGGCTCGCTCCTTGGCAGTATATCGATGCCGTATCGGGCCAAGTTGCATCAGCAATTTTCTATCCTGCTTGTCTCCACGCTTCACGGTCGCGCTCATACCGTAGATGTATTTCGCCGCCGATGCCCGTAGTACATTTTCAAAAGTAGCCGCTGCGGCATGATGACATTCGTCCACGATAATCATCCCGTAGTCGCGTACCATCGGATTGATGTCATACTCTTTCCCCAGCGAACCAATCATAGCAATGTCGATAATTCCCGTCACCACCTTTTTCTGTGAGGAGAACGTGCCAATGACAGAATCACGCTGTTTGACACGTCCCTTCGGAGTAGTATATGTCGGCAGTTCTTCGTTGATGGTCAGGAACCTCTCTAAGTCACGAACCCAGTTGTTCATAATCTCAACGGTATGTACCAGCACCAACGTATTGACCTTCCGACGGGCAATCAAATTCGCGCCTATAACCGTCTTGCCGAAGGCCGTCGCTGCAGCGAGCATACCCATATCGTATGACAACAATCGATCTGCGGCAACAGTTTGCTCAGGATACAACTCCCCATTGAAAGAAACATCGATTGTCCTTCCCTTCTGCCTCTTGTCCACAATATCATATGGAATCTTGGCATCAGACAAATGCCTCTTCAGTTCTTCGAAACACCCTCTCGGCAGGACGATATAATCACCTTCATCATAGCCATCATAGACTATCCGAGGAGTCTCACGCGTGGAAAACCCCAATGCGAGATTCTGGAAGAACTGCGGATTGGAATATGCTGCCAATCGTCTGATGGCATTCTGCAAACGCGGCTTTAGATTCCGTTTGTCAATGTATATGCCATCGGCCTGTATCATCTTAACCGCTCCTGTAGCGTCTTCAGTCTTGAAATATCGAGTTGAAGGCTTGGGACTCATACCAAAGAGAAGCAGATTATCGTCCTCCTGTTCATCCACTTTATCACTTTGGAACATCTGCATCGTATTATCTTCTGGGCACCAAGACCTGATATACGCATCAACCTCAGCCTCAGACAACTTTCGAGTCTGCAACAACTTGCTCCATTGGTCTTTATACGGCCTCCAATATTCATCCACAAATGCACTATTGCCCTTGCAGAGTGCCCGTCCTTGAAGAGGGAGGGCTATAAGATTCCCCAACTTCCCTTTTTGCAGACTATCCTGCATCGGCATCATCCGGTCATAATATCGAAAGCTCTTGAGACTTACCGATTCTGCACCTTTTGCTAATAAAGCCTCACCAAACTTGCGCACTATCGCAGCTTGGATAGCTTCACTAAAGAATATCCACACATGAGCACCATGTCCAGAGCGGGAACGTTCTACTAATGCATCTAATCCCACCGAAGAACAAATACCCCGCAGTGCATCCACCTCTTGCTCCCAATCCTTTGAAGGAACCGCATCTTCATCGTGATTATCGAAATCAAACACTAAAAACCAACATGTTCCGTCAGGAAAAAGCGGATACAAGCCAATGACATCCGAACAATCCTCCTTCGTCCCCTTCAAATGCTCCAAAATGATTGGTATCTTTAGTTCCGTATAATCCTTCGCAGGGCACTCTTGGCACTTTACCTTTTCTAGATTTTTCTTGGGGCACACGCCTGTCTTCCAAAAATTGTTGCATTGCGTATAATATCCCTTCTTTGCATTTCGCTTCACATACACATCCTTGCGCCCTCGAAAATAAGAATAGAACAGTATCGCATGCTCAGCCGTCAGCACAGGAAACTCAATTTCCACAGGTTCATCCCGTTTGACAGCCTCCACATACGCCTCATAGTCATACGGAATTCCATTCTTATCCAACAGTCCTTTCAGATACCGGATTTCCGACTCCAACCGTGCAATATGGTCATCATTCATTCCCATTAAATCCTATGACCGTCTTCCTTATATTCTCTTTTGCTGTTGCGGGTTGAAGGGCGATTTCGAGGGGTAAGTTGGGGGGATTGATGCAGGCGACACGGGAGAAGCCGGCATCGAGGAGGAGTTGTTCGTCGGCAATGCGGCCGGCTATTAACATGACAGGAACGTGATGTCGTTGGGCTCGTTGGAGGATGCCAAAGGGTAGTTTGCCCATAAGCGTTTGACGGTCGGCAGAGCCTTCGCCAGTAATTACAAGGTCGGTGTCTTGTAGCAAGTCGTCGAAATGGATGGTGTCTAATAGGAGGTCGATGCCAGAGCGACAATCTGCATTCA
>JAEEGK010025137.1_pt1 | contig 12263 bp, 6 predicted proteins | sample 8958771 | NCBI WGS metagenome assembly JAEEGK01 (sample SAMN16246547, study PRJNA631951) | gut metagenome | biome: gut microbiome; feature: rumen; material: SC-attached | host: Bos | place: Iran: Karaj | collected 2018-10 | reverse complement strand
ATACGCTCGTCGTTTCAGTTCTTTCAAGAACAGAAACGACGAGCGTATTCATAATAACGATGATCGTACTGCTTGCTGTAGTTGTATTCATCGTTATTATGAATACGCTCGTCGTTTCTGTTCTTGAAAGAACTGGCGAAATCGGTACGATGCGCGCTCTTGGCGGTTCAAGAGGCTTCATACGCAAGCTTTTCTTTACGGAAGCTGTTACAACATCAGGATTTGCCTGCATTGCGGGTGTTATCCTTGGTCTTTTGGTGTGCTTCATACTGAACGCATGCCACATATCGGTTGCAGATTCAAGCGCGAAAGTTATTTTGGGAAGCGCATCGTTGAGCTTTATACCGACTTTCAAGTCTGTATTTACAACGGCTTTGGTTATTTTGATTGGAAGTATCCTTGCGAACTTCTATCCGGTTTCCCTTGCTTTGCGCATTACGCCGCTTAAGGCAATGAATCAAGGAGAGTAAAGATGAGAACGGTATCTTTAGCATTCCGAAATCTTTCACGTCAGAAAAAAAGAACGTTCATGCTTGCGGGAGCAATTGCATTCGGATTCTTTATCGTTACGCTTATTGACGGAATTGTTGCCGGCGGTATGCGCAACTTTGAGGAGCAGTTTGCGTTCCTTTTCGGCGGAAACGTTATAATTGAGCGTGAAAATCATACAAGTGAGAACAGCACCAAAGAGCCGATTGTTTCGACCGGCCCGGAGGATGCTGAGAGAATCCTTGCTTCAATTAAGGCTTCAGGAATCCCTTATCAGTATGCGAACAGGCGTACTATTACGGGCGGAACAATTATCTTTGAGGGCAGAAAAAATATGACGAATATCTTCGGCTGCGATTTTGACGAAGAAATATTCCTTAAAGATAAAATTCAGCTTGTTGAAGGTTCTTGGGAGAACGCGGAGCGTCGTGACGCTATCATTATGAGTGAGTCAACGATGAAATCCATGAAAATTGAGATAGGTGATACTATCTTGTTCTCCCTGAACACATATTCTGGTCAGGCTAACTTCGGTGAGTTTTACGTAGCTGCAAAGAGCAAGGATATAAGCCTTATCGGGTCAATTGCTTGCTATGCGCATATCGATTACGTTAACGAGCTTGTTGAGCTGCCTCAGGATGACTTCAACTGCATCAGCGTAATGTTGAATAACCTTGAGCAGCAGGAAATGGCCGCTACATTGATAGAAAACCAGATTCGTCAATGGAATCCGCAGACTGCCAGCAGGCTTCAGGGTGTCGCGGAAAGCCCGAATAACCCTAGCAGCAGCATTTACAAGCAGATTAACGACTCTGACTGGAACGGAACATGTTTCGCCGTAACATCGATGTATGACCAGGCTCCAGTCCTTAAGCAGATTGTTGCTTACACACAATGGATAAGTTTTGGTATCCTTGTTGTGTTGTTCCTTGTCGTTATGATAGGAATTGCGAACACGTACCGCATGGTTCTGTACGAGCGAATCCGCGAAATCGGTACAATGCGTGCTGTCGGTATGTGTCGCCGCGATTCTGGGCGTGTGTTCGCATGGGAAGCAGTTCTGCTTTCTTTGTTCGGCGCGGCTGTGGGCTTTGTGCTCGCAATAATCGCAATGAAGATTCTGGGAATTTTCACTATAACGGATGAAATGTTCCAGTTCTTCCTTAAGAACAACCACATTACGTTCATACTTACGCCTGTGTCAGTTCTTCTTAAAGTAGCGATTGTTGTGGTACTCACTCTTGTGGCAGTGTCCGGTTCTGTGAAAAAAGCTTCTCGCATGAACCCGGCCGAGGCACTTCGTACTGTAAAATAATTTTAGGCTGCTCGTGGGGCAATTGCGGGGCTTTTGTTTTGCGGGCAGCACAGTTTTGCGTCATTTAGGTGTCGCAAAACACAACGCATAAGGAGATATACATGAAAAAGATACTTACAGCCTGCGTTCTTCTGCTTTCAGTCTGCGTTTTCTCTTTGTCTGCGCAGACGGTCGCTGACGGCGAAAAAGCATTGGACGCTGTTTACGAGCAAATTAATTTTGGTGATGTGGATTATTCCTGCACTGTAACACTTATCGTAGAAAAACCTAGCGAGCCTAAAAGCCAGATGCAGTTCAAGCTTTTTGAGCGCCCTGAAAAAGAGCAGTTTTCTTTAATCCAGATTCTTCCAGAAGCGGACAAAGGAAACGGATACCTTCGTGAAGGCGACAACCTTTGGTTCTATGATGCTGTAGGCCGTCAGTTCCAGCATACATCAATCAAAGAGAACATCGGCGATTCAGATACAAAAGTTTCTGACTTGGAAACCGAATACAACTGGCGCGATGATTTTCAGGTTCTTAGCTCAAAAGTCGGCAAGCTCGGTTCTTACGATTGTCTTATAGTTGAGGTAAAAGGTATTTCCAGCAATGCGACTTACGCAAAAGAAATCCTTTACATCCGCAAGGATATTCCGATTCTGCTCAAAGAAGAAGACTACAGCTCCAGCGACCGTTTGATGCGCACAATCCTTTTGCCTAAATATACAAAGGTTCAGGGAAAATACGTCGCGACACAGACAATAGTTCGCGATGAACTTAACCCAGGTGAGCAGACTCAGCAGATTATCTCTGATATCAGTTTGAATAAATTGCCGGACAAGATTTTTACAAAAGCGTATCTTGAAAGCATTAACTAACGGAGAAAACAGCAGATGATAAAAAACACGATGAAAAAAGCAACCGCCGTACTGATTTGCGCGAGTCTGCTGTTCAGCGCCGCCGCGCAGTCCGATGACGACTGGCTTTTCGCAAGCTCGGACGATGACCTGTTCTCGTCCTCTTCCGACGATGACTTGTTCTTTGGCGGCTCTTCGGACGATGATTGGCTTTTTACGTCTTCTTCTGATGACGACTTGTTTTTCGGTGGCTCCGATGATGACATGTTCGGTGGCGATGATATGTTCGGTGAGGAAATCACAGCCGACAGCTCATCGTCCTCGCAGTCCATTTTCTCTGGGCTTGACCTTATCAACACAGAGAAAGTGCGTTTCGGCGGCTCGGCATCGTTCGGATTAAATACAGCCGTAAACTTCAATAACCTGTTTTCCTCGAATGCAGGAGACGCGTCTTATTGGGGCGATGCATTCTACGACGCGACGCTTACGCCAAGGCTTGGTGCAGAGCTTTATTTCGATGCGCATCCAGACGAAATTCTTCGCCTTTACGGAAAAGCGGGAATCGATTATCCGTTCTCGCTTACCGCCGGTGTCGTCAATGTGCCGAACTTCTACGTAAAAGAGCTTTTTACTGACTTCAGCCTTGGCGACTACGTTTACTTCCGTTTCGGAAAGCACACCGTAAAATGGGGCGTAGGTTACTTCTTCAGCCCTGCGGACGTTATCAACCTTAGCGCAATTGATCCGGAAAACCCGACGGCAACACGCGAAGGTCCTGTTTCGCTCCGCACGCAAATCCTTATTCCTGGAACACAGAACTGTGTTTACCTTTACGGCATTTTGGGCGACCAAAAGCTTATAAGAGATGCCGCAATCGCCGCAAAGTATGAGTTCCTTGTAGGCAACTACGAAATTGGAATAGGCGCATGGTACAAGTACAAACGCTCTCCACGCCTTGTTGCAACGACAACCGGCAGTATAAAAGACGTTTCGCTTTTTGCTGAAGGCGTTTTTGCGTGGGGTCTTGAAGAAGACTGGACAAATAACGTTGCATTCAAAGATATGAAGCCAGTTTTCCAGGCGACATTAGGTGGTTCCTACACATGGAACGAGCCAAAAATTTCGCTTTCATTGCAGTATTTCTACAACGGATTCGGTGTCGCTGACATGAGTCAAAGCACTATTCCAGAGCTTCTTGCAAAACAGCTGCTTTATTCGTACTGCGGTCAGCACTATATTGCGACTAGCGTTTCAAAATCAAAACTGTTCGACAACGATGATGTGGGACTTTCTGCGTTCGGCATTATATCGTTAACGGATTTCTCAGGAATGGCAAGTCTTAACTGTTCCATTAAGTTGTTCAGAAACTGTTCGATGTCCTTCGGTCCTTCGTTCACGTTCGGCCCAGAAAAGAGCGAATATATTTCACCGACAACGCCTGAGTTCACCAATGCAATGGAAGGGATGGCATCAAATCCGCTGCAGTCAATGTTGCTTCTTTCTCAGTTGAGAGACGACAAATGGCGCGGCAACATGAGCTTCACGATTTCGTTCACGCTTGGTGGCGGCAGATTCTAATCAAGGGCTAGGGCGGAAAGGCAAAAACGTGTTTTTTCCTCTCCGCCAACCTCTCTTTTTTCCTAAAAAAAATCGTTTTAATTTAGTCGAAATTTAGAATTACGTGATAGAATTCTCTCTATAGGCAGATTTTTTTGTAGGGAGAATTCTATGACCCATACACGCAAACTTTTTTTTGTAGTCGCGCTTTTGCTTATCGCTACGAGCGTACAGAACATCTTCGCGCAGATAAAAACCGATATACACGGCTGGAAAGACGGCGATTTCACAACGACCTGGGCAGAATATGTCTGGGAATTCAATGCATCTGACTTCAAAAAAGGCGAAAACACCATAACATTCACTTTTGGATGGGGTTCCCACATGCTCTGTCTAAAGGATGTAACAATCATTGCTGACGGAAAAACAGTCGCGTCCGTACCGGAACAAAAAACATCCGGAAACAATCCAAAAAACGCGGTTTACACATTCAATCTGACATCTGCACCACGAACACTGACATTCAAAGCAATGGCACGTACCGGTGGTGGCAATAATTCAAACGGAAAAATCAATATAAACGGAATTCTCTACCTGCCTTCAACTTCACAGGAGATAAAAGGACAGGCGTACTACGGTAATAAAGACATAGTAAAAGTCGTAATTCCATCTTCCGTTACGAAAATTGGTGGGCTTGCTTTCCACAGCTGCCCGAATCTTAAGGAAATAGAAATCCCGTCGTCAGTGAAAACAATCGGAGACGCAGCTTTCCAAAACTGCACGGCTCTTGAAAAAGTCACGCTTAATGAGGGACTTACGAACCTTGGCTACAGGCTTTTCAAAGGTTGTACGAGTCTTAAGGAAATCTATATTCCATCTACAGTTACCGATTTCAGCACAGAAATTTTCAGTGATTGCAAGAACCTTACGACAATCATGGCAGACCGCTATACGGAAGCCCACGCGTTCCTTAGTGCGGACTCACGTCTTGTGCTGACAAGCAAAAGACCAAAGCAGACAAAAGAACAGTGGATTGCCACAGCGAAGAACAATATCCTCGATGACGGCATTCTGTATGTTGGTCACGGCATAACGAAAATAAACGACGGTGAGTACAAAGACAAAGGCATAAGGGAAATAGTTTTTTCTGACTCGCTTGAGAAAATTGGTGCCGGGGCTTTCCAGAATAATAAGGATCTGAAAAAAGTTGTAATTCCCGGAAACGTAAAAGTTATTGCGGACGGCGCATTTGCCGGTCTAAATATTGAGGAAGTAGTCTGTGAGGAAGGCGTTGAAAAAATTCAGGTATACGCCTTTTATGGCTGTGATAAATTGAATTCTGTCACTTTGCCTAAATCAGCGACTTCAATAGTTCCAGACGGACTTTATTGGCAGAACAAAAGTTCAAGAGTTTTCCACTGTTACGCAGGAAGCCGAGCGTATAACCTTGCAGTGGAGTACGGCTTTGGAAAGATTGATGTCTTAGGCATAGACGAAGCGCACAAAGACACAATCGATTTGAAATATATGGGACTTGGCGGAAATAAAACAGTCAAGGCAGGCTTGCTCAGAGATTATCCAATTGAAATGATTGATTTGGGTAATGATATTACTGAAATCGGAAGAAACGCATTCAACGACAAATCTTTGCTTCGTGTAAAAAAGAACACAGGCGGTGACAAATGGTGCAAAGCGAACGGCTATTATCTGTGCGAAGTGCTTTCTGACCTGAATGTTTACACAAAAGACCGCTCGAAGCAGATTACAGAAGATTTTACACGCATTCTGTATGATGATGAACCTTATGCAGTTTGGACATCATACTCTTTCAACACGCAGCATCCGCTTAAACTTGAAGAAGTAGACAACAAACTTGTGCTGACTTCTTTCATGATGAAACCATGTCAGAGTGTTACTGTCACTACAAAAGACGGTAAGACTCTTATCCGGAACAAAACGATTCAGCCGCTTACAAGAACGGTAATCTGCGATTTCGATTTCCTTACTGACAATGTTGAGAACTACACTGTCACAAGTACCGATGCACTTTACAAGCGGCTTACAGCCATCCCGATAAGCTGGAATATCTCGTTCAGCGGATTCGTCCGACGTGAATCGACAAGCGAAGACAATTTTATCACGACTATGCGCCCAGTTTATGCGCGCGAATATATTCCGGGTATCTACAACGTAGCAGAAATAATGGGTTCAGCTGAATATGAGAGACGCTGCTACCAAGCTGTAGAGAACAAAACGCTCGTAACAGATGAGGCTCTTACGGTTCCGCTCACAAAAGAGCAGATGGAAAAACTTCTTGCGAAAACAAAGAACTGGTCGCTTACTTTGGGAAGGGACACAATTGCCGGAACAGGCGGTGGAAACTGGCTTTCTATGACCTGGGATTTTATCGTAGCGTTCTCACATGGAAAACCAAGCGCATTCTGGCACGAGTTCTCGCACTGTATGGGTTGGGCTCATGAACAGGGCAACATGTGCTACCAAGGTCGTCCTGAACCTTATAACATTGACTGGCCGAGCATTGGAAGTATCTTATATCAGGAAGAATACAAAAAGGGCAATGTTCCGTATGTTTTCACACAGCAGTCGTTAAACTCCTTCCTTTTTTCGGGAGACGTGATGTATCCGCCTAAATACATGGACGATGATAAAGTGATAGATGGAACACTTTATGTTACGGAAGGAATGCCTACTGTCGATTCGCACAAAAAACAGACTGATTTTACAAAGGTCGTAATTCCGTCATCGGTTGAAGTTATATCCGATTCTGCCTTCTATGACTGTAAGCTTGATGAAGTAACGATTCCATCAAGTGTCACAAAAATCAACAGTTCAGCGTTCTACGGATGCCTTTCCCTTGGAAAAATCGAAATCCCGGACACTGTAAAATATGTAGGTTCATCGGCGTTCCAAAACTGTACATCGCTCACGTCTGTAAAAATCGGAAGCGGAATCAGGCAAATCAGCTCCAGCATGTTCAAAGCCTCGTCGCTTCTTGCAGAAATCACAATTCCTGGAACTATAAAATATATCGGGAACGCGGCGTTCCAAGACTGCAGAAGCTTGTCAAATGTCGTGATTAAGGACGGCGTCCGGAAGATAGGCGACAATGCTTTCAACAACACCGCGATTACTGAAATAACGATTCCAGCTAGCGTCACAGATATTGGCAAAAACATCACTTCAAAGAACGTCATCTGGAATGTCAAAGAAGGAACATACGCATACAATTTCGCTAAGGAAAATGGTTTCTTAATCGGCACGCTGGAAGACAAAGGCAAAACAATTATTGCAGAAAGCAAGGATGCCGCCTCTGTACCGAATGATGTATGGCAGAATGGTATTTTCGCCAAAAAGGACGAGCGCCGCAAATGGGATTTCTCCAAATACCTTAACGGCGGCGGTTCCTACGCCATTACGTTCAGATACTCAAGCGGCTCTGATATCCTTCGCCTGACGGATACAGTATTCGCCGCGGACGGCAAGACAATCGCATATTTCCCAGAGCAGTGCTCCGTTGGCTCTAGCTATCGCGAGACTATCTTTAACATAACGGTTCCTGCCGGTACAAAGAAACTTGAAATGTATGCGCTCGCAAGGGCAGGAAACAGCAACATCACGGGAACTATAGCCGTTAGCAATATGAATGCGACAACGCTTGTAATTCCTGCGACAACGGAGACAATCAAAGACTCCGCCTATTTCGGCTCAAAATATGAGGAAGTAGTTTTCCCGTCAGGCTTAAAGAAAATAGGCACTATGGCATTCCAGGACAGCACGGAGCTTAAATCAGTCACGATACCGGACAGTGTAACAGATATTGGCAATTCAGCTTTCCATAACTGTCCGTCGCTCACGTTCGCAAAAATAGGAAGCGGGCTTACAAAGCTTAACACAAAGCTTTTCAAGAATACTGCTCTTACAGAAATCACCATTCCGAGCAACATTTTGACTATTGGTGAAGAAGCGTTCCGTGACTGCGAGTTCCTTACGAAAGCAGACATTTCTTACGGCGTTACAAAGATTGATAAGAATGCGTTCAACAACTGTCATGAGCTTAAAACAATTACGATTCCGAACAGCGTGACGGATATGGGCGAAGGCGCGTTCCAAAACTGTACGTCACTTTCGTCGGCGAAAATTGGAAGTGGCTTACAGAAACTGAACAAAGCCGTTTTCAAAGGCTCCGGGCTTACGAGCATCACAATTCCGGGAACGATTGAAACAATCGGAGAAAGTGCGTTTGCAGAGTGCGCGAACTTGAAAAATGTCACGATTCAGTACGGCGTTAAAGAAATTGCCAGAAGTGCGTTCGCCTACTCCACGTTCACATCGCTCAACATTCCTACGAGCGTAACAAAGATTGGCGTAAGAGCGTTCGACAACGCCGCAATAACAAAAGTAACGCTTCCATCTGGTTTGGTTGAAATGAGCACATGCGCTTTCATCGATTCAGCACTTACGGAAGTAACAATTCCGGGCTCATTGAAAGTAATCGACGTAAAGGTTTTCCAGGGCTGTGAGAATCTTACGAAAGTCGTTATTAACAACGGTGTTGAGGAAATCTGTGAAAAGGCGTTCTGGAACACAGGCATTAAGGAAATCAAGATTCCTTCGAGCGTTAAATCGATTGGATTCAAAATAGTTCCAGAGGATACAGTGTGGGATGTTGAAGTTGGAAGCTATGCGTATCTGTATGCGTTCGAAAACAATTTCAAAATAAAAACGACCGATGCTGTGCTCAAAGACAAAACAGCAAGGTTTCTTGCCGACAAGAGCATAGAATCAGCTCCTGCTGACAAATGGCAGAAAGGCACATTCACAAAAGAAGATGTACGCCGTAAGTGGGATTTTTCCAGCTCCCTTAAAGGTAGCGGAACATACACCATCACATTCAAGTATACTAGCGGAGCGCACAAACTTAGCCTTACTGACTCATTTATCATTGCGGATGGAAAGCTTCTAGCCTATTACCCGGAGACGCTTTCCGCAGGTTCCAACCCGAACAAGTTTACGTTTACAGTTGAAGTTCCCGCAGGAACAAGGAAACTGGAACTTTATGCGTTCGCAAAAGGTGGTGGCGGTTCAGACAGTAACGGTACAATCACGGTGGAGAAGAAGTAAAGATAAATTGCGATTTTGTCGCGGATTATTTAGGGGGGTTATATGAAAAAACGTATTGAAAATATGAGAAACGTGGCTTTTGCATGTTTCGCAATTGTTTTGACTTTGATGGTGTTCGGTTGCCGTAAGGATGCAAAATCAGGAAATCGTGATGATTTTGCAGTTGAAGAAGCCGCTTATTCGTATGCCGCTGCTGGTATGGAAATGCCGATGCCAGCACCAACCGCTGTAAATACGTCGATGCGGGTTGCTCAAAAATCTTCTGCCGCTCCTATGCAGGCACAGGTTGGCGGAATGAATGTCGTAGAAGCTGAGACTGGAGCAGAGGAAAACGAAAGAAAGCTCGTTAAAACAGGCTCAATCTCTTTTGAAGTTGAAAACCTTGATACGACGGACGCTCTTGTAACTCAGTGGGCAGAACAATATGGCGGATATGTTTTTTCATCCGGCAGCAACACAACGAATGCTTGGTACACGGTTAAAATCCCTAGCACGGAATTCGACAACGCCATGAATTCAGTCGGAAACATCGGGGATGTAAAGTCGCGCTCCATTTCAACGGAAGATGTGTCCGACTCTTATTATGATCTTAAAACACGCCTTGAAACACGTAAGATTATGCGCGACAGGCTGAGCGATTATCTTCAGCGTGCGGAAAACATCGACAATCTGCTTAAAATCGAAAGCGAGCTTAACAGCGTTATTTCAGACATTGAGTACATGGAAGGAAGCATGAAACGCCTGAACGGTCGCATTGACTATTCAACGATAAACATCAACGCATCGCTTCCGTTCCGCACGAACAACGAGGGTGAGTTCAAATGGCCGGATTTTAGCGACGGTACGCGAAGGTTCTTCTCTTCTGTAGTAGATTTCTTCGGTGATTTTGTCAGTCTGATTCTTTACTTGATTATCTGTGGTGTTCCGACAATCGCGTTTATCATTTTCTTGTATTGGCTTTTGTTCGGTAAGCTTGGTATCCTTATCAGGATTTTCAAAAAAGTGAGCTGCCCAAGAGCGCCAAAACAGCTGAAAGAGCCTCCGAAAGCACCTAAAGGCGAGTAATATTTGGGGTCATTTTCACCTTGGCTTCCTTTGTCCGCCAAGGTGAAAACCGCGCACATCGCTGGCTGTTGCGAAATTTTTCAGTTTTTTCCTTTCATAAGTTTCAATATTATAAGGAAAATGATCAGGATAACCGGGAAAATTCCGCCGAAGAAAAGTCCTCTCTGCAGATTGTCGCCTGCCTTTTGCGAAATCATTCCAACAAGGCTTGGACCAATAGAGCCGCCTAAATCTCCTGCCATTGCAAGAAGTGCGAACATCGCCGTTCCGCCTGTAGGAATCTTTTTGGAAGAAATACTCAGCGTTCCAGGCCACATAATACCAACAGAAAAACCGCACATCACGCAACCAACCAGAGCGACAATCGCATTATGTGAAACAGATGCCATGATATAACAGATAAGACAAAGCACACCAGAGCCAATCATAAACTTTGTGAGCTCAACTTTCTCTCCAAACTTTCCGTAAAAAACACGGCATATGCCCATGGTGACTGCAAAAAGACAAGGACCCGCAAGATCACAGACTGTTTTCGACAGACCAAGTCCGGACTCGACAAAGGCAGATGCCCATTGCGCCATGGAAAGCTCGCTTGCTCCAGAGCAAACCATAAGCACAACTGCAACCCAGAAAAGCGGCGACTTAAACAGCTGCAGGATTGTCATGCCTTTGCCGGAATCAACGAGCTTTTCAATAGGACAGGTTGCGAAATTGTAAATGTTGTACAAAGGAATCAAAGCCCAGAAACAGGCAACGTATTTCCAGTTGTCGATTCCAAAAGTAGTGAAAAGCACACTGGAAATTACTGTAACGCCGAGCCAGCCCCAGCAGTAAAAGCTGTGAAGAAGGCTCATTGTTTTTTCTTTGTTTTCAAAAGGACAGGCTTCAACAATCGGCGAACACAGAACTTCAATAAGACCGCTACCAATTGCGTAAAGCACAACGCTTATCATAATTCCAACAAATGCTGACGGTAAAACATCCGGAAGAAAAGCCAGAGCAATAAGCCCGATTGCGGAAAAAACTTCCGAAGTAACGATGCTTACCCGATAGCCGATTTTATCGACAAAGCGGGCGCAAAAAATATCTACAACAAGCTGAGTAAAAAAGAATGCCGTCGGGATTAGCGCGATGAGTCCAAGCGGAATCTGGTAATCGTGATGAAGCTTTAAGAAAACCAATGGCGCAAAATTTGCCGTAATTGCCTGAGTGATAGATCCTAAATAGCAGGCGCGTAAAGTTTTTTTGTAATTTGGTTTTGAAGTCGTATCGGTAATTTCTTTATTCATGGCTTTGTTCATTCCTATTCTTTTTGATTTTAGCACACGCTTTGACGAAAGGAAAAGTATTAGTTATAGTAAAGGCAAGTTGTAAATCGAGGTTCGTGTGAAAATTGTTGTTTTGGCAGGCGGTATAAGCCCTGAGCGTGATGTTTCGCTTTGTTCTGCAAGTCTTATTGCAAATGCCCTTCTTAATAAAGGGCACGAAGTTGCTTTTGTTGATGTATATGTGGGGGTTCCTGATGGAACGCCGCTTGAAAATCTGTTTTTTACAAAAGAATCTGGAAAACAGTTTTCTTATGTAATCCCTGAATCTGAGCCGGATCTTGAAGCGCTGATTGCCGCTAACGGTGGCCGCCGCGATTTGATTGGTCCGGGCGTGCTTGAAATATGCAAGCTGGCGGACGTCGCTTTCCTTGGGCTGCATGGCGGAATGGGGGAGAACGGACGGCTTCAGGCTGTACTCGACTGCTTTAATATCCCTTATACAGGTTCAGGTTATATCGGTTGTGCCCTGGCAATGGACAAGGCTTTGAGCAAGAACCTTTTTGTGAACAATAATATCCCTACCCCGGAATG
>JAEEGK010025134.1_pt1 | contig 12264 bp, 6 predicted proteins | sample 8958771 | NCBI WGS metagenome assembly JAEEGK01 (sample SAMN16246547, study PRJNA631951) | gut metagenome | biome: gut microbiome; feature: rumen; material: SC-attached | host: Bos | place: Iran: Karaj | collected 2018-10 | reverse complement strand
GGGATGCGGATGCGGCGCGCAGCAGCGGAGGAAGCGCTAGCAGCCGAGGCAGCGCCAGCAGCAGCGCGCTGGCCGCGGAGGGAGAATTCGAAGGAACTTTCGGAGAGGATGTTGACGTAGAGGCCGTCGGGGCGCACGTCGTACATGTAGCACGGGATGTCTTCGAGGGCGGTCATTCCGCTTGACCAGCAGCAGGCCCAGTCGCCGCGGGGGGTGAGTTCGCCGTTGGTGCGGACGTAGTATTCCCAGCGGAGGCCGTCTTCGGCGCGGGCGGCGAGGAGGGCGTTATATGAGGTTTTTTCGAGTTCGGAGGCGTAGCGGCCGTCGCCGGTGATCTTAAGCATTTCCCAGGTGAAGTGCATCCATTCCATTACTGAGCAGGTTTCGGTGCATTCGTAGGGGGCCCATTCGGCGGGGCGGTTGAAGATTTCCCAGCAGTTGTTGATGCCGCCCCAGGGGCCGCCTAGGGTGGTGAGGTGGTTGGTGTAGATGGAGTCCCAGGCGTTGCGGCAGGCGGTCAGCAGGCGCGCGTAGGATTGCCGGTCGTGGCCGGCAATGACGGCGGAGGAGGATTGCCGGTCGGGGCCGGCAATGACGGCGCGAGGGCCGGCAATGGCGAAGAGCTGGTAAGCTTTGGCCATGCCGGTGAGGCAGCGGCACATCTCGTAAATCTTTCCGTTACCGATCAGGGAGACGTCGTAGCCTTTGCAGGCCAGGTCGATAAGCTGCAGGCAGGGGGTTTCGTCGAGCTCCTGGATGCAGCGGTCTATCATCTCCCGCACCACCGGCAGGGGGCGCTGGAGATAGAGGTCGCAGAGGGGATCGAGCATCCCCAGCCCCGCCATCCCCGCGTGCATGCCGGTCTGCGCAATCTTAATCCCTTGGTCGAACACGGTCCAGTGCAGGAATTCCACTATCCTCAGGGCGCAGTCGGCGTACTTCGGATCGCCCGTGGCGACGCTCGCCTCGGTGAAACCCTTGATGAGATAGGCCATTATCCAGGTATCCCAGTCCACCTTCATGGCCTCGGGCCCGGGGCGATGGTAGTAGCGCTTATCTTCGCGGTAGCAGCCCAGATATCCGTCCTTCTCCTGACGGGAGATGAGATAGTCGGCGACGGAAGTGAGGCGCCCGAGCACGGCCGGATCGCCGGTACGCTCGTAGGCCTTGGATGCGGCGTACAGCCATTTGCCCGCATGCTCACCCTGCCATCCGCCCTTTCCTTTGGCTATCATTTCGGGCGAGAAAAGTTTGATTGCGTAGCTCTCGGGGCTGTTTATATACTGTGCGAGGCGTCCGTCATAGCCCGCATCAATGGCATGGCCGAGAAGACCCCCGACCACGATTGTAAGGAGAAGGTTCATTATTTTAGGATAGTTATCTGATGCGTTCGTTCACCTCGTCCCAGTTGATGATCTGCCACATGGCGTTCATGTATGCGGGACGGGCGTTGCGGTAGTCTATATAATATGCATGCTCCCATACGTCGAAGGTGAGCACCGGTTTGAGGCCCTTGGTGACAGGGTTGCCGGCATTGCCCTCCTGGGTGATGACGAGCTTGTCTTCTTTCTTGTCGAGTGCGAGCCATACCCAGCCGGAGCCGAAAAGGCTGGCGCCCTTGGCGGCGAACTCCTGCTTGAAGGTCTCGAAGTCGCCGAACTGGCCGTTTATCATTTCTGCGATGCGGCCGATGGGCTTGTTGTTCTCGCGAGGACCGTGGAACTGCAGGAAGTACATGTTGTGATTGAGTATCTGACCTGCATTGTTGAAGATGCCACCTTCGGAAGTGCACACTATCTCTTCGAGGGATTTACCATCGAAGGGAGTGCCTGCGATTGCTACGTTGAGATTGTTCACATAGGTCTGCAGGTGCTTTCCGTGGTGGTAGGCTATGGTTTCTGCACTGATCACGGGAGCCAGTGCATCTGGGGCGTAAGGGAGGGTAATCAGTTCGAACATGTGTTATGTGGTTTAATAACCACAAATATAATCAAAAATATTACTTAGTAAAGAAGCCGGCCCGGGTGGGCCGGCTTCGGATGAAGGTTGTTGTGTTGTTGGTTTAGTCCTGGGTCGTGTCGAACACAGGGTGTGCGGCGGGCCCAGTCCAGTTATTGTAGCCGTAGGCCACATAATAGTTCTGCCACTGGTTAAGAGCTTCCAGCAGGCTGGAGCACTCTACGGAGTTGGCGGTAACAGGCATTGAAAGGGTACCGTTGTCGTCAAAAGAACAAACAGTATCGGTACGGGCAGCAGCATTGCTTTTTGTTCCGACAGGGGCATTGTTGGCAATTCCCTGATAGAAGTAAGAATAGTGGATGATGCTCGCATACTGCCATCCGATGAGAGCGCCAATGCACTTTGCGATTTCTTCGCTAGGAGCATTTTTGGACTTAGGTCCCACATATCCGCGGTTATAGGTATTCTGGACGGCAGCGCCACCCCAGGTGCTTCCGATTATACCGCCGATATAAGGAGTTGCAAAGTCCTCCTTTTCATAGACGACATCACCATCATTGTAGCAGTTGTAGATACGAATCTGATCGTTCTTGCGGTTACCACCATTGTAAGCATTCGTGCCGCCGACAATACCACCAATAAGGATTCCGCCGTACTTCACGGAAGAATCGACTGAAGTGATGGTGCCGTGGTTTGCACAGTTCTTCACGGTAGGGATGGCGCAGAAACGTGATCCGGCGCCACCGAGGATACCGGCAACCCAATAACCGCCGGTAACGTTACCCTCGTTCACACAACCATTGATGATGGTCTCTCCCCTATTTGTAACACCTCCTGCAAAATAAGAGCTACCTGCGATACCCCCGACGAAGTTGGCCTGGCCGTCATCGCGGTGGCTGGATACGTTGCCTTTATTGGTACAGTTGATTACGCTAGGGTTATAGCAATACCATACGCTGTTGGACTTGATTCCGAAGGGGACCAGGTTGCCTACGATGCCACCGGTGCCGGCGTTTGCAACGGCGCTGGTTCCGCCCTGCTGGGCATTGTTGGAAGAGATATTAGCGTTGTTGACGCAGTTACGGATGACGGGTTTGGAATATTCACTGAACGCACAACTCATGTTACCGACTATACCGCCGATACCGCCCACACCTTTGATTTCTCCGGAGTTGGAGCAGTTGTCGATGGTGGCAACAGTATGAGCCCAACCGACGATACCACCGGCGACGGAACCCCATTGCTGGCCCATCTGAGAGTCGGCTCGGCAGTTAAGCGCACCCGTTCCCTCGATGATGCCGGAGTTTGTAGCATCCGTGACATTGGTCCAGAAAGCAACACCGGCGATACCTCCTAGCTTCATATAGGCGGTGACATTACCGGAATTGGCAGGTTTGGTGATGTCCACATTCTGAGCAAATCCCACTACACCGCCGACGCCATTGTTCCAGGGCTTCGAGTCGTCTTTTGACAGTTCGGTCGTCACATAGATATTGGAGGAACTCAAGTACATGGCAGTGGGCTCAGTGGCTGTCGAGGTGATTTCAGCTGTATTGGAACAGCCATCGATTATGCCATGGTAATGATAACCAACGATGCCTCCCACGGAATTCTTTCCTGAGACGGTCCCGTTGTTCACGCAGTTGGCGAATTTAGTATAACTGGCATAACCTGAAATTCCGGCGATTTTGTAGCCCGTACCGGTAACCTTTACGGCACTTGTCACATTGGATACGTTGACTTCACTCTTTTCTGCACCACGAGAATAGCCGATCAGACCGGCCACATAATCGCCGGTGGCGCTGATGCTTCCGGTAAGCTTAAGGTCGGAGATAGACGCTCCTTCATCCACGAGACCAAAGAGTGCTACATAACTCTGACTCTTGCAGTTCTCGCCCTGCATATCGAGAGCCACGCTGTGATTGTTCCCCTGGAACACACCTGCGAAAGGTGCCTGTTCATCCTCTGCAAGGTAATAACCGATCGGGGTAGTGACACTTTCGTCTATGTCGGTATCAAGCCTCACATACTTGCCTTCATAGGGATTACCAAGATTGACAGAGGCAGCGAACGCCCCCCATTCACCAAGGTTGGAGATCACGTAGGGAGAGGCTTCGGTTCCTTCGCCGGCGAGGCCTCGGGAGAGGTCGTTGCCTATGGTTCCGAGGGGATAGATGGTGTTGATGGCGATGTCGTTGGCCTGGGTGGATTTCAGTGTCTGGAAACCACCGTTGCCGCGGAGGGCGGTGACTGCGAATTCCTCGGCATAGGTGCCGGGGGCTACGGGGATGTAGTAGTCGCCGTCGATACCGCCGATGGCCACCGTGGCGCTCTTGGTGCCGGTCTTGACCGTAACCACGGGATCGGTTCCGCTGAGATCTACCTCGCAGTCGCCCACCATTGCGTTCTTGGCGTTCACCTGGAGGATTTCAATCACGTTGCCGGAGTTGATGTTCACCTTGAGCACGGCGGTAACGTTGCGGAGCTTGAGGGCGGTGCCTTCCGAATGGCCGGCGCAGATGTTGGCGCTGGCGAAGAGTCCGTCGGGGTTCGAAGGGATGTTGACCGTCACCTTCCCGGGGGCGCAGGCCTTCGCCGCGGTGGCGGGATACACTGCGTAGTAGGAAGTATCGGCCATATTGACCTCGATCTGGGCGGATGCCTTTCCGGCCTCGCTTTCAGGGACGGTCACATCCTGGTAGAATGTGGCTGTATGGTTGTAGATACGCACCACTTCGCCGCCGGTCCAGGTAGTCTTGCCGCCGACGAGTGCGGTCTTGGTATTATCGAAGGAGAGTGTAAGCACGGAGGTCTCGCCGTTGGCAGTTCCGCCGGCGGGGACTACGATTTCTTCTCTCGCACAGGATGCAGCGGCCAGTATGCCTAAGGCTGCAACGATGAATAGCTTTATAGTTTTCATAAGAATGCGGGCGAGTTAATTACCAGTTCCAATTTCCGTTGAGATAATCCTCGAGTCCGTCGCCGAGCGCGGTCTTGGGGATGAAGATGGCGATGCTCTTCAGGGCCTTGGTCCAGTCGGACTGGGTCATCCTGCTACCATCCCTCTTGGAGATGTTGAGAGCACGATACTTGAAGCTGCCCCACCAGGCGTCGGTCACGGTCACTACAGGGGTGGTTACGTTTCCGGGGCGTGAAGGATGGCCATTCTTGCCGTCGTTCACGGTGGTGAGGGTCACCCATCCTTCGGGACGGTACTGCAGGGTGTTGTCGAGCAGCACTATCAGCGTACCGACGGGAAGCTGGTCGTGGGAGAAGATAGGAGTTGCCATAAAGTTGTTCTGGGTGGTACCCTTGCTTCCGGTGAAGCCGGTGCAGAGGTTGGAAGATGCGGCAGCTGCCACGGTGCCTGCGAAGGAACCGCCGGAGTTGTAGAATGCATCGGGAATCATCACCACGGGCATCTCGATATAATTGGCGAGCATAGACTCGGGCATTCCGAGGGAGGCCATACCGGCCTTGAGAAGCTGCATATCCACTGCGCTGACGGTAGGGGCATAGGTGGTGGTGGCTGTCACCTTGTTGGGAGATGCCACCGCGTTGTTCACTGCCTCCAGCATAGCAGGGAGATAGTAGGGCTCGAACTGGTATTTGTTGCTCTTGCCGTCGTCGGTGAGGTCGTCGGGAACATAGGTAAGGGCGTCGATGCTCTTGCCGGTGAGGGCCTTGGCCCAGGTGTAGGCGGCGAGAGGCCTTCCGATGTTGGCGGAGAGGTTCACGTTGTCGGTACCGGTCATATTGTCGCCCATGAAGCTGGTGCGCATATTCTCGATGGTGGTTCCGACGGGGATTATCTTGGTGATTTCCTTGTTGGCCATCACTATGGTGGTGACGGCGTCGATAATCTCTTCATATGCCTCGGGAGTGGCCTTGGGGGCCCATCCGCTTGCGAATGCTATGGGAGAGAAGGGGCAGTAGGTGCGGACGGAATCCACCAGGTCCTTGAGGACTGCGTAGCTGGTAGGATCGGCAGCCTTGGCAGCGGTCTGCTGCAGCACTACATAATCCCATTCCACATTGCTGAGGAGATCCACCGCGCAGGTGTCGATGGTGGCCTCGACTCCATTCTGATAGACTTTCAGCTTATACACATTCTCGGCCTTGCCTACGTTCTCGACGTGCTTGGCAAGGTCGCTGTTGCCTATGTAGAGGTTGGCCAGATTGATGGTGGTATAGCCCATTTCGGTGAGTATCTTCGGGAGATAGTTCATCGAAGCGGTGACTGCATCGTTGCCGAGGGCAAGGATGTTGATGGCGTTGGGATCCACGTTGGCGGCGTTCTGCTTGAGCACCAGCACGGCCTTCACGGATGCGTCGGTGGCAGCGGTGAATTCCACTTCTGCCTCACGGGGGGCACCGGTATCATTGATGGCGATCTGGAGCTGCTGAGCCCCGTTCACCACGTCCTTTACCTGAATCCAGGAAGCCGAAGGGCTTACGCGGACGTCGTCGTTGGCGGTGAAGGCCACTGAGATGGTTTCACCACGGGGATTCACGCGGCGGGAGGTCTCGCCGAGCTCGAGAGTGGCGGCTCCGGCGGCCTGGGTGATGGTAACCTCGGTAGCGAGCTGGTTACCCTTGATGGTCAGCTTTCCGGAACGGTCCTTGGCCAGGGGATTTGCCCTGAAGCCTATGACCAGCCTGGAATCGACCATTGCCTTGGTGGCTACGTAGAAGAGCCAGTCCTGGGCATCTTGAGCTACGGTAACACTGAGGGGGACGTTAGCCGAGACGGGAATCTCGAGAGTACCCTCGGTGCTGGGGACGGTGTAGGAAGTCGTTAGGACCTCCATCGCATCGTCTTCTTTTGGCGTAGGTTTGTTTTCCTTCCTGCAGGCAGGCAGAACCATTGCTGCAAGCGCCAATAGAGCTAAGAGTTTTTTCATAATAGCATTAGTATTAGTGGTTGATAAATTATTGTTCAGCGAGTTTGGCCGCGAAACCGAAGGCCTCGAATTCCCAGAGGTCCACGAATCCGCTGCTGTTGTAGGAGTTGCGGAAGACTATAGCCACGTAGCGGCCGGTGGGTTTATCGGCAGGGACGAATTCCTGCACCGCATCCACCTGGTTGAGCGACACGGAAATCACCGGATCCCCGTAGTTCTTGGCGTAGTTGGCATCGTCGGGGTTGAACTTCGTATTCGATACGTAGATGTTGACGGAACGAATGTAGCGGCGGGTCTGCCCTTCGGGGTCCGGATCCTGATAGAATACGAACTTATTGAAAGTCATCACGTTGTCGCCGCCCTCCTTGGTATCTATCACAAGTATCTTGGGCCAGACGCCACGGTACTGGGACGCGTTGGAGCTGAACCAGCGGTAGTCGCCGTCGTCGTAGATGCCGTCGATTATCTTGTCGGGGGTGAGGTTGTCGCGGTACTGGTAGGCGGAGGAGGTTACGGTGGCCTTGAAGTCATCTACCCTGAAGGCCACGGGGTCATCGCTGCGGAACCAGTTTCCGGTCCAGACCGTATCTATGCCCTCGGCGGAGCAGAAGGCCGACTGGTACTCGATGTACTTGTTCTTCACCGCTCCTATCAGGCGTACTTCATTTTCGTTTGCCTTCACCTCTCCGGCTTCCACCGTCTCGCCCTGGGCGTTGACGTAGCGGAACTTGGTCAGGGCCACCTCGTCGGTGGGTTTGTTCATGGTCACCACTGCGTCGTTGCCGTCCGTCCTTACGAACTTGACGGTACGTTCGGCGTGGGATACCAGCCAGCTCTCCCCGAAGGGCGAGGTGGTTATCTCGGCCGCCAGCGACTTGTTGCCGTCGCCGTCGTAATTGACTATGGAGAAGGTGTAGGAACGGTCTTCGAGATTATCTACCACGGTCTCGATGCTGCCGCCGGGATAGTCGGCGTAGTTGAATTCCTGGCTGTGGGAAGTTCCGTCCCAGAACACTTTCACGGTGCGGAGCGAGGGGTCCATCGGGGCGTCCCACTTCAGCACCACGCGCTGGTAGCCGCGACGGGCCTCGACGTTGATGGGCTTGGCGGGATAGATGATCCCCCCTTCCTTTACGAATTGCTTATAGATGGCGTCCTGTTTGGCGCAGGAGGCCAGGGCCAGGGCCGCCGTGAGTATCAATATCAACTTTTTCATACGCATATCCTCCTATTCTTCAAATATGGGTTGTCCGAAAGGAGTCACTTCGCCGGTCTGCACCTGCCTGTTGGAGGTGTTGTGGCCGTATTCGAAGGTGGTGAAAGTATGCACGAATATCACCCTCAGGTAGCGCACTTCCTCGTTGCAGCGCGGGAACTGCACAGGGTCGAGCTCGAAGTCGTTGCCGGCGTTGAATACCTGGCCATCTTCGGGGGTGTACTCGCCCACCAGGCCGTTGGGGAGATATCCGGAGGGCTTTGCCTGGGTGAATTTGCCGAGGCAGAACCAGGTGTCGTCGAAGCCGTAGGGGTTGTCGGGGGTGACGGGGCCGGGCTTTCCGGTGGGCGCCAGGCTGCCCCAGAACTCATAGTCGCGCACGGCACCTCCGCCGAAGATCACGTATCCTATACGGGGAAGGGTGGTGATGCGGCTCAGGCGTGCCTTGTGCCCGAGGTCTATGGTGAGCCAGGTGGGCGAAGGGCCTTCGGGCATGCTCACGAAGAAGTGAGGGATGCTGGAGAGGCCGGATCCGTCCCAGAGGGCGGACACGGGATACTGGCCCTCGTTGTAGCTCTCGCAGTTGTCGTCCGCGATCTTGGCGTTCTTGAAGGGATACCAGCGGGTGCCGTTGTATTTGACGGTATCCAGCTTGGATTCCACGATAGGGGTAAGCACCGCGGTGGTGGTGTCGGAGAGATTCCCCCAGTGGTCGCGCAGGTACACTCCGAAGATGGCTTCCTTGGGCTCGATTCCGCGCCTGGAGAGGAAGATGTCGGGGCTGGCCGTGAACATCGTGGTAACCTCCACCCACTTTATCTGGGAGGCGGGTTTGTGGAAGTCGGCGGGATCGTCGCAGCGCAGCAGGCAGACCGCCAGGTCGGAGCGGGATTCATTGTTCTCGATATGCACCTTCACTCCGCCGAAGGATTCGATGATGGTGGGAGTGACGGTGGTGATGGCCGGCGCCAGGGGGGTGAAGGCAAACTCCACCGGCTTGGAACGCTTCTCGTTCACGTTGAAGGAGTAGATCTTGACGATGTGCTCCTTGGTGTCGGCGTAGCCCTCGACGGTGAGGCTGTCAACGTAGCGGGATATCTTGGTGTTCACCACCTGCCCGCCGCGTTCATATTCGGCCACCACGCCCTTCAGGTAGGGGTCGTCGGGGATGTTGACCTTCACGACCGCACCGCCCCTGATGGAGTAGCTGCTCTTGATGGTGACCGGCTGGGGCACAGGCACGTCGGCGTACTGGTCGATACGGCCTCCCAGTTCGCCCGTGCATCCGGCCGCGGCCAGGATTCCCAAACTCAGTATGATGTATTTCAGTTTCATTTCTTCTTATATAGTTTAAGTGTTACCATCCGAGGTTCTGGACCAGGTTGGGGTTGCGGTCCAGGTAGTAAGTGTAGATGGGCCAGAAGTAGTCCTTGAGCCCGAAGGTCTGCGTGGCGATGAGCTTGCGCACGTAGTAATCTTCCGGAGCCGATCCGGTGACCGTCCATCCGTAGATGCCCTTGGAATACTCGTTGGGAGCCTCTTTCCAGCGGCGGATGTCCCAGTAGCGCTGGCTCTCGAAGGAGAGTTCGATGAGGCGCTCGCGGTGTATTATGTTGCGGAGGCCGTACTGGGTGTTGTAGTATCCGGGGCTGTTGGAATGGCTGTCCCAGGCCGCCTTCACGCCGGGGATTCCGGCACGGCTGCGCACTGCGTCCAGATACTCGAACATCTTGTCGGAATGGAATCCGTTCGGGCCCTCGGCCTCGTTGACGGCCTCTGCATAGAGCAGGTAGAGGTCGGTGAGGCGGATGATGGGCCAGGCATAGCGGTACGAGGTGAACTGGTTGGTGCCGGTGAAGTTGCAGTAGATGGGATAGAGCTTCTTGGCGAAGTATCCCGTGACAGGTCCTACCTCACCGCCGGAGCGCCCCTCGTGTCCGCCGTTGCGGCATTCGATGTGGAGCACGTCCTCGGGCTTGAGGTCGTTGTAGTTGGCCAGTTGTCCGAGCCACTTGCCTCCGTCGAAGCCCAGGAAGGCGTAGAAGCGGGGTTCGCGGTCGAAGTTGGAGGCGATGCTGGTGTATCCTTCCTCCATCCAGTAGTTGGTGCTCTCCCCTCCCGTCTTGAGCGCGTTGGGGTTCACGCCGTCCCAGTCCCTGTCGTTGGCCATGGGCAGGCCGTTGCGGGTGTAGAACTGGTCCACTATCTTAAGCGGAACGCCTATGAAGCGGTATCCGCCGGTGGAGTGGGCGTTGTCGGTCATATTGGGCATGGTCCACTGCTGGAACGCCAGCATATCGCCGGAGCTCTGGATCTGGGTGTTTCCCCATATGACCTCGCTGTTCCAGCGGTTGTTGAAGGCGTTGCGCAGGGTGAGAGTCTGGCGCAGGGAGTCGGTGAGGCGGTAGTTCGCGGACACGTCCGAAATGTTATACAGACGTATGTTCGCCTGCTCGCACACGCGTATGGCGTCTTCGCAGGCGGTCACCGCATATCTCCAGCGCTCGGCCTTCTCTTCCGCTGACTTGGCGGGGAAGAGCATACGGCCCTGGTTGTCCACCAGCGAGGCCATCTCCTCGTTGCCGTTGAAAAGCGGGCTGGCGGCATAGACCGCTACCTTGGCCTTGAGGGCAGCGCAGACGGGCTGGGTGATGCGTCCGAGCTCGTCGTTGGATTCGACGGCGAGAGGGAGGTTCTTGTATGCCTTGTCGAGCAGCCTCAGTATGAAGTTGAAGCAGGTGTCGATGTTCTCGCGGTACACGCGCACGGTCTCCACGTCGGAGTCGATGGGGAGGCTCTTGCGTATCACGGGAACGGGGCCCCACTTGCGCACGAGGTTGAAGTGGTAGTAGGCTTTGAGGAAGCTTGCCTCCGCCTTCCACTGTTCCTTCTCCTGCATGGTCATATCCGGCACCTTGTCGATGTTCTCGACCAGGATGTCGCAGCAGCGTATGCCCTCGTACATGCTGGCCCAGTCGTTAGCATACACTTTGGATGCCGTCTGAAGCCCGCGGGCAATCTGGAAATAGGTATTGGGGACTCGTGCGGAGGTGTTCGAGACGATGCGGCCCACGAGGTCCCAGAGTTCGTCGCCGGTGAGCATCGCAGGGTCGGATGCAACGTTGCCGTCCACCGGCATATAGGAATAGCAGGTCGCCAGATAGCGCTGGGCGGTGGAACGCAGGTCGAAGGCCATATCCACCGTGGCCACGCCGTCGTTGGGGACCACGTTCAGGAAGCCGTTGCAGGATGTCAGTCCTGCCAAGATGATAATGGAGATTATTAACTTACGCATTTCTGACAATTATTTGAATGTGACATGGAAACCGATATTGAAGGTACGCTGGATGGGATAGTTGAGACCCGACCCCGCGAGCTCCGGATCCCAGAGCTTGAAGCGGCTCCAGCATAGCAGGTTGTTGCCCTGGAAATAGACTCGCAGGTTCTCCACCCTCCATCTCTGCAGCCACTTGTAGGGCAGGGTGTATCCGAACTCCAGCTGCTTGAGGCGCAGGAAGGAGCCGTCGCGCATCCACCAGGTGCTGGTGGCGGAGTTGTTGTAGTTGGCGTAGTTGCTGTAGCGGGGCCAGAGGGCGTAGATGTTACGGTTGTCCTCGCTCCAGTGGTCGTCGGCATAGGCCTTGAGCAACTGGGTGTTGTTCACGAACGGGGCCGTGCCTGCGATGTTCTTGGAAGGATTGTAGTTGGTGCTGGCGTCGATCCAGAAGCTCTCGTTGGCGAGGCCCTGGAAGAACACGCTGAAGTCGAAGCCCTTGTATCCCATCGAAGCACCGAATCCGTAGATGATTTCGGGGGATGTAGGGAGGCCTATGGGCACCATATCCGCCTCGGAAATGATGCCGTCGCCGTTGACGTCGGTGTACTTGATGTCGCCGCCGCCGTAGAGGCTACCGAAAGATGCCTGGGAAGGAGAGTTGGCCGCTTCTTCATCGTCGATGAAGAGACGCTCTGCTATGTAGCCCCAGTTCTGCTTGAGAGAGTGGCCGGCGTGGAGACGCCAAGGCTCCTTGTATTGAGGTTCCTCATATACCAGGTACTTGCTGGTGGAATAGGTGAAGTTGCCTCGTGCGGAGCTCCAGAAATCTTTGTTCCAAACCTGCTTGTAGTCGGCCTGGATGTCGATGCCGTGGGCTGCGGCTTCGCCGATGTTGGCGGCTATCTGCG
>JAEEGK010025133.1_pt1 | contig 12264 bp, 3 predicted proteins | sample 8958771 | NCBI WGS metagenome assembly JAEEGK01 (sample SAMN16246547, study PRJNA631951) | gut metagenome | biome: gut microbiome; feature: rumen; material: SC-attached | host: Bos | place: Iran: Karaj | collected 2018-10 | reverse complement strand
TCTAGTTTAGTTTAATTTGTTATTCCATATTTAAATACTTTATTATAATATTAATAATTATATTAATAAAGACTATTAACCTAATTTCTTTAAATAATTTTATTTTATATTTACTTAAGTTCATTATCATCCATTAAAAGATTTGTATCTTCTTTAGATTTAACATCAGAAGTGACAAATGATATTTTATTAACTTTTTCCATAAGATCTTTATTTTTGGCGTTAAAGAATACAATAACCACAATTAAGATAATAACAACTACTAATAAAATAAGTGTAATAATAATAACTATTATTAAGTTTTTATTTCCGGTGATTGCCGCTTTAGTACCTTCTAAAGCATTATATGAAACATATTCATTAATTGGTCCATCTTTTATATAACCTATAACTTGAACAAATTTAAAATTAGTTGTAGGTACTTTTACAGTAATACCAGAAGCCCCTTTAGGTACTGGAGTTACTTCAGCTTTTGATTCAGTTAAGGAAATTGTATTAATTATTTCATTTGGTACGTATCCTTCAGATTTAATTACTTTTACAAAATAAGTTATTTCAGCATTTGAATTTGTTGAAGGAGGTTTAATTCTATTAAATTTAACAGTCATTTCTGAGCTTCCTTTTGATACGGAAATTTCAGGACTATTTTCTATTTCATATTCAAAGAATAATTCTTTTTTCTCGGAATTGATATATTTAAATGCGTAATGATTATTTTTAATATCAGAATCACCTGCTTTATCTAATAAAAAGACATTAAGATAAATGTAATCTTTATTTTTTGGTTTTTTAAATGTAATGAATTTTTTACCTCTACCTTCTTTTTCATTATAATCATCATAATTTGATTTATCTTTTTTATTACGCTCATTGTTTATTGCAAAGCCGATATTTTCGTTATTAGATGCGAATTGGACACGCATATAACCATCTACTGAATTATCAACTTTTAATTTGTAGTAATTAATTGTGTTTTTATCATATATTTTACCATATTGATATAATTTTTCTGTTATTGGAATATTACTATTTTCTTGGAAGGCTGTTAATTCCAATCTAAATCTATTATATTTAATATCTTTTGTTTTTTCAATAGATAAATATAAAGTAGGTTTTTTATCTTTTAAGGAATTGCCTAATGTTTTAATGTTATTAACAGAGAAATATACTTGTCCGGCTTTTAATGCTGGGTCATATATACCAACAATAGGAGAGTCATCAAGATTTGGTTTTACTCCTTCTTCTTCTCTTTTAATTTTATAAGCTATTTTTTCATCAATGAGACTTCCTTTAATTGCAAATTGTTCGGCTCCCTTATTGTTTTCATCTTTATTAGTATATTCAATATCATGTAAATTAAAGAAGATATTTATACTATAATCATAATTAGCTAATTTAGAATAATAGTATAAAGGAAAATCTGTTTTTCTATATGATACTTCGGTAGTTTTTCCTAAATTAATTTCATCAATATTTGTTAAGAATCCTCTTAAATAATATTCTACATAAAATGCAAATCCTGGTTTTTCTTTTTCTTCATCTTGTGTTGGTTCTTCTATATCATTTTGTTCTTTATAATTTAAATTTTCTATAACTACAGTCGGAAGATCTTCTGTACCATAAAATGGAATAGCTAATGCTAATCTATCATCTCTTCCTCTAAGATTATATTCATCATTAGTTTCCTTTTCTAAAGTTATTTTTGCGTTTCCATAAAGAGATACAATATTAATATATAAACCTTTTTTTGTTAAGAATTTTAATTTTAGATTTTTCTCATTATGAATTGCAAATAGTTGAATTGTACTTGGATTTGGACTTAATTCTTTATCAAATGTTTTCATTGATGATAATAATTCAATAACATTTGGTTCATTTGATATAACACTTACATAGAAATGACTTTTAATATCAGCTGATGTTAAGAAAATGAAATCTGTTTTATCTTTTTCGGTATTATATTTGCATTGATTATCTGGTATATTTTGTCTTAGTAAATCCATATTATGACTATCATATATTTCATCATCTATATATTTACCATACATATACGTTATAGCTGAAGGAGATTGAGATCTAGAATATATCATTAAATCATTTATGAAATCTAATTCATTATAAATAATCATAAATAGACATCTATATTGATTTTCACCTATTTTTTCTGGTTCACATAAAGTTTTTTGGTCTGAAGTTACTTTGTTTATATTTAATGATTCCATAAAATGAACTCTGAAAGAATATACTGTACCATATACAGATTCAAAATCTTCAGTATAAACTCCTAATGTTAAATAAACTTCATTAATATCTTTTTTTTCTTCAACTATTTTCAGAATATCTTCTTTTTTGATTCTAAATACTGTATCAGATCTTGAAGTATTGAATATAAAATGATGATTGTCTATTGTAGGTCTTTTATCTCCAACATTTACTAATAAAATTCCTGCATCAGATTGCCAATCAATTTCAATACTTTCAGTTGCATAGAATATACTTACTCTATAAAATTCATACATATCTTTATTCATTGCTTTTTCAAATATTGATAATGTTCCAACAACATATTCCTCGGGGTCTATATCCAAAATAGGTCCAATTTGTTTTAAAGATCCACTTGGAGTTAAACTGATAGAAATTGAAAATTGATAAAATCTATATTCTTCATCAAGATCTCCTTTAACAGAGGGCTCAATAGCTATAAATAAATAACATCCCTTATCGCATAGCATAGTGTAATCATTTGAAAATACAAGTTTTTTATTATAAAAATCATAATATAAAGAATCATCTGAATTTTTTGGGAATGTATAGTTTCTCCAATCTGGATTTTCTACTTTTTGTTCTTTTTCTTCTTCTCCTTTATAAATAGGAACAATTTTTGCATAAATTAATCCACTTCCTCTGGCGAAATTGACCGTTACGTAACCTTGATCATCTTTTCCAAGAGTTGTGAATAAATATAATTTGGATTTTGCGGGTAGAAAATCTTGAGTGACTACTTCTTTAGGTATATAATATGGAATATTATTAATTTGTCTGATAGTTGTTTCTACCATTGGTAATATATCATTATATTTTGTTGTTAACTCTATCTCTAAAATTATATTGCATAATTCATTTGCTAAACAGTTTTCGCTGTTTATTAAATTATCTAAATATATAATTTCACTTTTTGAATAACTTCTTGAATAGCCTTCTTTATGATTATAAATAATTGTTAAAGTATAATTGGCTGGTGAAATAACTTTGAAATTAATTGCAATATTTTTACTTGGATCTGCATTTGGATATATATATCTTACTCTATTAATTCCTGTAACGAAAATCATTTTTTGTGGTACTCCATCTGAAATTAATATATCTTTTTGAGCTTTAGAAGTTTTATCTTCTGTTATTTGAAGAGAATTTATATATACCATGCACATATTATTCACAAATACTGAACTATCTTTTTCCTTTACTTTTACTTGATAACTGTGTACTGATTCTTCCAATAGATTACCACTAATAACATCTTGTGCATAACTTCCGTACATCTTCAATGGAGTAGCATCTCCATTTTTATTTGTTCTTTCTATATCAAATCTGCAATTTAACGAATTAAAGCTAGTTAAATATTTAGAACTCGATAATAATTTTGTATTATGTATATTTATTGTTTTTTCATTATTTCCAAGATTTAAAGGAACGGGTATTATATTATTAACTCCTTCATAAATATCATTTGTTGATTCTTCTCTTTCATTTCTTATATATCTATATTCCACGGAATAATATGAATCTTGTAAAGCTTCTACATGTACTATTATTTTATTTAAGTCTACGAAGAATCTCTCATTTATAGGAATAGAGAAATATATTTTATTTGCTAAATAATATTCATGATATAAAATCAATTCACCTTTTTCATCTGTCATCTTAAAATTAACTTCTCCATTAGCAACTAAAGTATCTAAATGAATTTTTGTAGATGCAGCTTTTTCATAAGTGAAATCAATATTAAATTTAAATTTGTCACCTTTTTTTAAATATTGAGAGAAAGGCTGTCCTTCAACTAATTTTAGGTTATCATCTCTTCCGAATATTGAAGTTTGGAAATGACAAATATCAGTTTTAAGATCCTTTAGATCTTCACATTTTACAACCATAACATATTGTTCAGCTTCAATTGGAGAATTATTTTTAGATTCATCAACATTAAACCAATTTGAACCACGATTTATTTCATTTAGTTTTATAATATTTTGTTTTTCATCAATTGAATTATAATCGAATTCACAGAATGGGTAACTGGTACATTTATACATGTACATTTTTGGATATCCTTCTATAGCTAACATATTATAAATAACTGGATTTTTATCTGAATTTAAATTTGCAGCATTGAAGAAAACGACGCTTCCTTTTGGTGTAATTCTTGGATAGATAATACCTCTTAATTGAGGAACATAAATATTAAATAGACCCACATTTTGTGTTGGATCAGTTAATTGTAAAGAATATGGAAGATCATCAACTAAAGAATATTCTTCATCTCTTGGGAATCCAACACATATAAATTTTCTTTTATCATTTGCATTGTTATGTACATATGAATAAAATCCTCTTGTAACAATTTCATAATCTTTACTTATATCTTTGAAACTAGAATCTTTGAAATTTATTTCAGCTGCTGAATTATAGAAAATAGCTGCTAAATAATAAGATTTACCACTGTTAACATTAGGAAGAGTATAACATTCTTTTTTTAATAAATCTCTTTTTAAATATCCGGTGAATTGATATTCATTAGGATTTAAAGTATTTTCTAATGATTTTCCATCTGAATGAGTTATTTTACTTCCAATTGAAATATAATCACCTTCTTCTGCTGTAACTTTTAATTCAAAGTAATTATGTTTTTGTATTTTTGTTGTTATTGCAGCTCCAGTTGTGAAATTAAATTGTTCACATCCTCCTAAGCAATGACTTAATGATAAACCTATTTTCTTTCCTCCAGTTGCATACAAGGTTAATACTTGATCTGAGGTTTCTGATATATCCAAAGTATTATTTATTCTGAAACTCATTACTTTATTTTCTTTACTTACATAATAATTATAAACGAAAATAGTAGATTCAATTTGAATGAATTCATAGGAGGTAATTTCTAAATCATAATTACATATTTGAGTATCTTGACATTGTACTGAAGCATATAAATAATCTTGGCCAAGTAATTGTTCTTTTTTTAGCCACATTTTTGCCTTTGGACCCCTACCTGATTGTCCTAATTGTTTTCTGTTTGTTTTACAATCTTCACTGGTTGGAGAGAAATATAATATTTGATTTTTAGTATCTTTTGAAATGGTTTCTACTTTTATATAATTTGAAATTTTATTTTTTTTATCAAATTTAATTCTATAATTTTGAATTGTGTTCACATTTCTAGCTCTTCCAATTAATTTTCTTTTATCTGTGTTAATATTAATATCTTGTGATGTAGTTTGTTTAAGAGTTATTTCATCTGCATCGGTAATAATTTCATCTCCAAAAATATCTATTGGGCTATATAGTATAAACTCTTTAATTGATTCAAATTCTACTTTTGCTAATACTTTTATGTATGCGATATCTTTCTTTACTTTTTCGAGAACTAAATTAATTTTACCATTACTGTCAACTTGAGGGTTATCAACTTGCAAATAAGTACCTTCTGATTCAGATATAGCAATTGTATCCTTTACTTCTTCATCAATTTTATCATGTCTATATACTCCTTTTACATAATAATTGGCTCTAAAATAATCTATTGGATAAAATGATATTTTATAATTTGTTCCATCACTATCTTTTGTCATTTCATATTCAACTAAATCTCTATCTTGTGGAAAAGAGAAGAAAGAATCTTTTGCTTTACCATTCATATATTTAAAGACATAATTTGCTAATCTAGAATCTAATTTATACACATCTTCAATATAATAAATAACCATATATAAAGTATTAGATTCCTCTAAAATAGATTCAGGCACTTTGAAAGTCAAAATATTTCTACCATTTATATACATATCTTCTAATTCTTCTAATTCTTTAGAATGCTCATTATGCTCATAACACTTATCATCAATTCCAATACAAAAGATAATAAAGTAATTATTAGAAGAAAATTCAACTTGCATATAAGGATTTTGTGGATCAGTTCTTAATTTATATTTATATTTTGGACTATCACTTAATAATTTTCCATTAAGATATACATATTCTGGAGCAAATAATTTAGCTTCATTTTTACTTTGTTCTCTTACTAAGCTCAATTCAAGTCCAGCTCCATTAAAATCATAAGAAACACCATCTGCCATTTCAGCTGTGAAAAATAATGTTGGCTTGTCTTTTTCATCAATTCCAAATTTACTAATATCTTTTGAATTTAAAAATAAAGTAGCGAAATGACCATCAAAAACTCCATATACCGTATTAGCATCTTGATCTTCTTTTGGTCTCCTATTAATATCAAATCTAGCATCTAAAGCAGTTTCTTCTGTTATAACTCGTCCCCATATTTTTAGTAATTGTTTGTCATATAATAATCTATCATACATATTCAAATAATAATTATAAAAAGTAAAAGTAATTGCAAGATCATTATCTGTTAATCTTGTATAGAAATTTAACGGGAATTTAACTTCTCTGTAATTTATTTCAACCGATCTTCCAGCTTTAACTTGATCCATATTATGAATTTTGGATCTTGGATAAAAAGTAACATAGAAAACAAATAATTCATAACTTCTTTCAGACCAAGGGAACGTAGCAGATTGGGCCACTAGACATGAAAGACGATTTTCTTCAATTTCTGTTCCTGAAGTCAAAGTTAATCTATCTTCAAATCCATAAATATAATAATTAATATCTTTTTCTTTTTCAGTATCCCAATTGAAATAACCTCCTCCATCAACACCAACTATATTAATTAATAAATCTTTTGAAGTTTCGAAATTGATCATAATTTTCGTTGTATTTATTGCAAAAATTTGTGCAGTACTTGGATTAGGAACAAATACTTGAATATCTAGGTATGTATAAGTTGATGACAATACTTCCATAATAGTGTATGATTCTGAACCAATTAAGAATAAAAGACATTCAGATTTATTTATTCTTTCTTTATATAAATATTTCTTTCCATCAAAAGAATGAAAATCTGCTTTCATTTCATTCATATAATCAAGAATATATGTTACATTGTTCCTTTCAATTTGCTCAGCTTCTACCATGCTTCCAATAAAAGTAATTTTGGCACTTTCATTATGAGCTTTTGGATATACAACAAGACTACTATTTGTATCACTTCCATCGAAAATAACTGCAAAATAACATACATATAAATCATCACTTTTAAAAGGAGAGCATTGTACCTTTTGATCACTTCTTACATGGATTAAATCAAAAGACCCATATTCAACACCATATTCCTTATAAAGTGGTGGCATAAATATTTTAAAAGCAAAAATTGAAGTATCTATTGAATCAATTTTAGTTGCCCATATTCCTATTGTTAAAACAAGATTCCTAATACCATCTTTCTCTGGTAATTCTATATCATATTGTTTTGCTTTATTAATTATTTCTTCTCTTGTTATATTAAATACTGTATCATGATCTACAGAATAAAATTTAAAATGAGCTTCTTCCATTGAAGGTTTACCATCTCCTACATTTACAAATAAACTTGCACTATCAGATTGCCAATCAAAATATATATAATCAGATTCAAAAGGTAAAGTAACTTCATAAAAATGGAAAATACGGTCATAAGTAGGAATAAGATCACCTACAATAAAATCATTTACATGTATTTTAACTTTTGGTATATAATATTCATCTCCAGTTTCTAATGCTATTTTTGAGAAAACTCTTGGTGTTATAGTAATTCTATAAGGAATTAAATTTTTTTCCTCATCATCATATATCATTCTATCGACTGAATTTTCAATAGTTATTAATATATAGCATCCATCATCACAATCTTTAGTGTCTTCTTGTTGTATATATATTTTTTTAAGATAAGTTTCATAATGTAAGGATTCTTGCTTTGATTTTGGGAATACATATTTTCCTCTCCATTCTGTTTCCGTTGGAGATATTTGGTCTCTTATATCTTTTTTAACAACTTTTGCATATATATAACCACTTCCTCTTTTATAATCAACAGTTATATCTCCTTCTTCATTTTTACCAATATCTAAGTAATAATATTTTTGTACACTTCCTAATAAAACATCTTGTTTTAAAACATTTTTTTCTAAATAAATAGGAGCGCCATTAATTTGGTATACAGTCGTTTCAAGTCTTCTTTCTCTGTTTTTATTTTCTAATTCTATATTAATACGAACATTACATACTTCTTTAACAAGTTGGCAACAATTTTTTAAATCACTTGAATAAATAATTATTTCTTCATTTCTGTGAACTTTTCTTTCAAGCAAACCAATTTGTCCATATCTAATAGTAACTGTATATGGAGCTTTATCAATTAAATTCATTTTGATTACAAGAGTATTATTTGTATCACTGATATGATAAGAATATTTTATAGCTGAATAATTTTGGGAGAAAATAAAATAGTTTGGAACCCCTTCACTTACTGAAATATCTCTTTCTAATCCAGTATTACTATTTGATAATTCTAAACCTGTAACATAAAGCATACATTGTTTTTTGTTGTATTCGGATAAATCATCTGTTGTTATTTCTATTTTAAATCTTATTCTTTCTTGTTCATAATCAATATCATCTTTATCTATTATAACTTGACCATAATAATCATGTAAAGCAACATATTGCTCTTTATCATCTCCAATATATCTTGTAACAATAAATTTACAATTTTGTGAATAAAAACTAGCCAAATAAGGGCCTTTTTTGAAATTAAGAAGATCTACATCTTTATAATAATCGGCGTCTTCTCCAATATAAACTGATTCAATATAATTAACTCCAGATTCTATTATATTTAAACTTCCTGAACCCGCTGTATTTCTTACAAGTTGATATTGTATTAAATAAAATGATTTTTTTTGAGCCGTAACACTGAATTCAACTTTATTTCCTTTATAATTTTTAACATGAATACTATAAAAAATTTTGTTTGATAAAAAGTATTTATTTGCTTCTATTGATGAATCTAAATCAAAAAAGACATCACCACTAAATACAATTAAATCTAAATAAATTTTATCTAAATCTTCTTCTTGCTCTATATCAATAGCAAATAGATTACTTTCATATTCCAAAAGATATTCACTATATGTTTGTCCTTCCAATAGATATAAAGGATCTTTATCAGAATATATTGATGTTTCAAATACACATATTCCATCTTCTGATTGATCATAAGTAGATGCGTCCAAACATCTTACTACTAATAAAGGTTGATAACTTGATATAGGAGAATAATTTTTATTTTGTTCATCTAAATAATAATTAAATAAAGTCATTCTATTAGAATGTGCAGGATCAATTAATTGATCCAAATTGTCTTCTCCATAATTACAATCGGGGAAAGTTATACAACTGCTAGAAAATAACATATCTGGAAATCCTTTTACAGCTTTCATATTAAAATTTACAACTGAAGCTCCAGTTTTGGGTTTTCTAGCTAGGAAAATGGCGGTTTCGTCATGAAAAAGAGTATGTCCATAAACAACACCTGAAAGTTGAGGGGGAAATACCATTTGATTATAATTATAATCTTCGATTTTATTTGTAGTTAATTGGAAAGAAAAAATTGTTACTTTTTTTTCTGGTTCATTATAATTAAAATGTTTAACACAAAAATACATAGTTTCATTAACATTTGCAACTTCATTAATAACACCATTTATAGTATCCTTTTCTCTTCTATCATCATTGTTATTTTTGAAATAATAAACAGCTTTTTTTGTATATACAACACCATTAAATCTAGCTAAATATTGTTTATTATCATATTTAATTGGAAAACAAATATCTTGGAATTGATTATCGACTATACCCATTACTTCCAAACTATTAGGCTTTACTTCTTCAGTTTGTCCATTTTCAATATATAAACTTCCGACAGTGACATAATCCCCAACGTCTGCTTTAACTTCTAATGAATATATTGCACTTTTTTCAAAGTCGCTCCTAAAAATATATCCATGACTATATTGCTTTTTAACTATATTAAATGTACCATTTCCTTTGTTTGTTAATTCTGCTGAGTTTATTTGTTCTCCTTTTACCCAGAACATAGTATTAATAGCATCTTCTGAGGAAGATGGAGATTTTTGACTAGGATCAAATTCAAATGTCATTTTTGTTGTATCATAATCTTCCACATAATAACTATATTGTTGACCTAATTCAATTTGACATGATTCACTATCTTTAATTATTGTTTCATGTTGACAATTGCTTTCAAGGCATTGAATACATAAATAAATGTTGTTTTTAGGGATTTGAGTTTTTGGGAAAAATAAATTAATTGGTCCATTTGCTTGCGTTCCTAATATTTTTCTATTTTCAATACAGTTTGAGTCAGTTGTTGATAAAGTAACCATTTGATTTTTTTTTGATAAATTTTTTACGGTAATAATCAAATAGGAGCTTATATATGTTTTCATGACTTTTATTTCATAGGATATAGATTTGCTACTTTTTTTTGTTTTTTCATCTGGATAATTTATAGTATCCTTTTCAAAAGTTACTTCTGATAAAATAAAAGAAAAAATACAAGTTAATAATATAAATAATTTTATTGGTTTTATTACCATCTCCAATTTTAAATACATGAAAAATATTTATTTAGATAAATATGCTAAATTAATTATTTTAAATATTATTTATTTATTTTATTAGAAAATGGATAAAAATATATCAACAGGTGATAATTTCCATAAAAAAGGAGGAAAAAACCTTTTAAGTACATCATTAACAGGGAGCTCGTTTTATCTTCATGAAAATAAAACAGAAACTTATCCAACACTTATTCAAATGCTAAAAAGTGATTTAATTCAAATTCAGGATATGATCAATAATAATTCTTCAGATATAAAAATGTATAAATTACTAAGTAAAACTCCAGGATTAACTAAAAAATTAACAGAAATTGAAGAAAATAAAAATGTAAAAGTATCTATTGATAAAATGGCAGAAGATTCAAAAAATTTGGATAAAATATCAAAAATATATGGATGTAAAAATCAAGAATTAATATCCAAATTATATCTAGAATTAAGTTATAATGAATTATTACTCAAAAAATTTTATGATTATTTTACTCTTATGAAATTAAAGTTATATAAGGATGATACTTATCAACAAAGTCTTAGCCGAGTAATCCCTATACAATCTTTTATGGAAAAAGCATCTAATTTAGTCCCTACATCAGGTAGTTTAGATGAAAAAATTGTAGAATTAAGTATGGAAAAAGAAAAATTAAGTAAAGAACTAAATGAACTTAAGAAAAAAAAAACTTCAAATAATAATAAATCAAACAATGAAAATAATAATAAAATTTTAGAATCAAAAGAAAAAGAAATTAATAAATTAAAAAAAGAAAATGAAAATTTAAAAAAAAAATTAGAAGAAGAAAAAGAACTAAAAAGTACTACAAGTATGAATAGTAGTAGTATTTTTGAAACAGAGGTAAAATTCAAAGATTCCCAAGAATTTAAAAAAATTTTACAAAATTTTGAAAATGAATCAAAAAAATCAAGAGAAGAATTTTGTAAAAATATAAATGAAGAAATAAAAGAAATAAAAACAAAATTTAATAAATTAGAAGAAAATTATAACGTAATTAATGAAGAAAGGAAAAGTTTAAAACAAAATATAGATAAATTAAGAAATAAAAGTTATGATCCTGATTCTTATGAAGAAGTACTTAGAGAACAATTTGATACTATGAAAAAAGCTTTTTTGAAAAAAATAGAATTATTAGATGAGGAATTAAATGATGTAAAACAAGAATCAAGAATAAAATTATATCAAATGGAGGAAGAAATGAAAGAAAGTAATTATCTTAAAAATATATTTTTAAATCAAGTAATTACATTACAATCAAAATTAGAAAAGTGAGTTTATTTATAAAAATAATTATAACATATTTATTTATTATAAAAATAAATATTAATAAGTTATTTTTTATTAATTAAATAAAACAAATTATATTATATATTTATATATTATAATAAAATTTATTAATAATGAATTATTGGGGATTGGGGATTTGGGGATTGGGGATTGGGGATTGGG
>JAEEGK010025132.1_pt1 | contig 12265 bp, 8 predicted proteins | sample 8958771 | NCBI WGS metagenome assembly JAEEGK01 (sample SAMN16246547, study PRJNA631951) | gut metagenome | biome: gut microbiome; feature: rumen; material: SC-attached | host: Bos | place: Iran: Karaj | collected 2018-10 | reverse complement strand
CGGCATAGGTTACCAGGTAGGACATATCAGCCACTTCGGTATCGAAACCGAACATGGGGATATTCGCTTCCTTCAGCTTGTCCAGGCCGGCGATGATGCCGTCTTTGTCAACGGGGTTGACAAACATGGCCACGACGCCGTTGGAGATCATATCTTCAATCTGGGCAATCTGCTTTTCATTGCTGTTCTGGGGATCCAGGGAAATCAGTTCATCGCCGTTGGCTTCCACAACCTCGCGGATAGCGGCTTCCAGGGCAACGAAGAAGGGATTGGTACCGTCCATGCAGGTATAGCCGACCTTATCGGCCAGTGCGGCTGCGCAGCCCAGGGTCAGGGCGAGCGCCAAAATCAGAGCAACCAGTTTCTTCATAGAGAAACCCTCCTTTTGGCAGATTCTTCTGCCTGATATGAAGTTTACATCGCGGTTTTCCGCCGCTGTTGACTTCATTCTAACCAGACAGGGAAAATCTGTCAATCGTACGCCCCGCGGGGTTACCGATCGCTGAACCTGTTGAAAAACATGCTCTTTTTGCCCATATTTGCCAAAAGGGTATATAAAAAATATACCGTATACATTTCAAAAATTTACATCTTCACTGAGCACCGCTGCAATGCAGCTTTCGATATCGTTTGCCCGCCGCAGCAGTCTCTTCTTCCGGATATCATCTCCTGCCGGCCACTCCATCAGCTTCTTGATCCGTCCCAGCGCAATCGTGTCCTGGAACCGGTCCTGCCAGGCCCGGTACAGGGACATATACCAGTTCCTTAACTCTTCCTCACTGGCTGCAGCTCCGCCCCGGATCTGCCGTGCCAGTGCCGGATTGGCCAGCAGGCCCCGCCCGATCATCACCGCTTCTGTTCCGGGACAGCGTGCAGCCAGGGCTTCCACATCTTCCTTTGTCTTCAGATCGCCGTTGTAAACCGGGTGCGGCAGGCCTTCCCGCAGTGCCAGTTCAAATGCCTCCGGGTGTCCCGCGCCGGTATACTGCTCCTTTGTTGTCCGGATATGCACTGTCACATGATCAAAAGGATACCCGGCAAGCAGTTTCAGGAGTTCCGGCCATTCGTCAGGGCTTTCGTATCCGATCCTGGTTTTCACGGACAGGGATACGGGAAGGGTATTCGAAAACACGCGGTCCAGGAAGGACCGCAGGTATCCCGGATCCTGCAGCAGGCCGCTTCCCCTGCCCCGCCTGGTCACCGTAGGAGACGGACAGCCGATATTCAGGTCCGCGCGGGAATAGCCGCATTCGCTCACATAGTACAGCCAGGCGGACAGCTGCTCCGGATCCCGCGTCAGCGCCTGGGGCAGCACCGTCAGTCCCTCGTTTTCCTCCGGGGAGATATCCCGTTCCTCCCGGGTCAGAAGCGACAGGGACTGGGTCAGCTTGTGAAACGGCAGGCAGTATACGTCCACACCGCCGAAGATCCTGTTGTGGGTCTGGCGCAGGATCCCGTCCGTCATCCCCTCCATGGGGGCGAAATAAATCTTCAAACCCGGTCCTCCGTTTTCAGCACTGCCACTGGTGCTCTTTTTCAATTTCCATAATCCTTTTTCCGTCTGTTTTGTCACTTTGCCAGAAGCTTCAGGAACCGTGCTTCGTTCATCTGCTCGTTCGTCAGGTACTCCCCGTTGTAAAACAGGGCATAGGTTGTTACCGGTGTAGGGGCGTTCCGGGCTTCCTCCCTGCTTTCCAGGCGGATGGCTTTGAACGGCACCCCGTGTTCCCTGGCTGTCTGCTCCACAAGCGGAACATATTTGGCGTTGAACGGGCACTGATTCGTATAGTACAGAACATACCCCTGTCCGTCAACTTGGGGATGCCTGGCACATTCCCTGAACCGCGGTTTTTCCGCCTTATTGTCAAAATACAGAGCCCACAGCTGGATACCGTTATCCGCCTCGTCGCACACCTCAAAGCCCTTGTGCTGCAGGAACTTCGGATCGGCAAGGAACGGTTTCTTCTTTGCGGAGGACAGGATGCACAGGCCTTTTCTGCCTTTTGCCTTACTGTCCGCTATGCATGCGTCCAGCAGGTCGCCGGAATATCCGTGTCCTTTGAGGGAACCGGACACCCACAGGCAGTCAATATACATGTATCCGTCCGCCTCAATCGGATTCCAGGCATTTTCCGCCGGGATGTACTCAATAAAGCACTTTCCACGTTCCACGCTTTTCAGGAACACCAGTCCCTCTCCGAACCGGTCCCGCAGCCAGGCTTTCTTGGAAGCCACCTGCACATCCCGGTTGTTGGAAATGGCGCAGCAGATGTGCTCATTCTCTAAGTTTTCCTCTGTCACACGGATATACTCCATAGCCTTCTCCTCCTGACCGGAAAGAAGCCAGGGAGCATCTTTACTCCCTGGCCTTTTCCCGGTTTATCCGATCGGGAAACAGACCTCTGTCACATATTCTTCCGGGTTCTGTGTCTGCGCCGGACTCACATGATAGATATTGAACATGGGTCCGTTCACTTCATACCCGTTTCCATTGATCCAGGATGCAACCGTAGCCGTCGCGTCTCCCATCTGGTCATAGCTTCCCTTGATGATGCAGCTGGCTACCTTGACCGCCGGAAGGGTTTTAAACTTCACGTGCTCCGTATCCTCATACGTGCCCTTCACGGTCATCCAGACCTTGATTTCCACGTTTTCTTCCTTGTATTCCTTGTCCAGGAACTCAGCGGCCGCCAGGCAGGGGTCCGCGGGTATCAGCGGCGTTTTGCACTCCGCCATCATACCCCAGAGTTTCCCCTCATCCTCATAATGGGGAACCACCATCTGCACCGTGGCCGCGTATCTTTCAGGTATGGTTTTTACTGTAACGTCATATTTCATAATCTGCTCCTCTCTCAGCCGTTTCCTGGCTGTTTCCAGAAGCATCAGCTTATACTCCGTCTCCTTTGACAGTTCAGACAGTTCCTTTTCCCTTGCGGACAGGAACGCGTCCATCTTTTCCGGATCGTCATGAACCTCCAGCATCCGGATAATATCTGCCAGTGCGAAGCCCATATCTTTCAGGGCGTTGATCCTGCCGATGGTGAACAGCTGTTCCTCACGGTAATACCGGTATCCGGTAAAGTGATCAATCTCTGCGGGCTTCAGCAGTCCGATGTCGTCATAGTGGCGGAGCATTCTGATGCTTACTCTGGATAGTTTTGAAAAATCTCCGATTTTAAGCATTGGGTTTACCCTCCATGCATGGTATTTCTGAGCTCGTCACTACTCTAATCCCTCACACAGTGTGAGAGTCAATACTTTATTACAGTTTTTTCCTGCAATCAGGAAGCGTTTCCATTTCCGCTTCCCTTCGTCAATCAGCTGAATTTACTGATACAGTTTATATAAATATTGATAAAAAGAACGATCAGGGAAACGGAATATGCAATTCCGTTATACAGTTGTTGCTTCCATTCCCTGTCAACATTGATCAACTTCGCAGCAAAGCCGGAAGCTGCCAGCATCAGTACCGGAAATACAAACGGAAGGAAATACCTGCACTGAACACCGTTTATATAGGACGCCCCAACTTCTGTAAAGGTAATATACAGGCAGAAGCAAATAATACACGTGCTGATATAGAACAGGAAAAGACCCAGAATACGGATAAACGGTTTTCTCTCCAGCAGACGGTCCGAGGGTTTCTTATCCGTCAATGCAACCAATGCCAGCAGAACGCAAAGAACCTGCCATCCCGGGCCAATCCCTTCATATGCAAAGAACGTCAGAATTCCCGCACTGTTGGCAGGGTTAAAACACTCTTTTTGGCAATTGAACATAATCTGGAGGTAACGTAACGGATCTTCCAGAATAAAACGGATCTGTTCCATCGGAGTTGTTGAAGTACCGCCTCTCATATCCGTCACAACGTTACCCTGGAGCAGCGGCAGAATATATGGTATCAGGCTGATCAACAGAACAAGGCCTGAGAAAAGAAGATATCTTTTCCTTGAAATGTATTGAAGTTTCTCTTCCCTGCACTCCGCCCATTTACCTCGGGGCATAATCGCTGTAAAAAGCAGGACCGGAGCATAGAATGCTTTTGTGAGCAGGGCAATGGTCAGGCTTCCAAGAATGACAAAGGCATTCCGGTAAGTTAGCTTCTTCTCTGCTTCCTGCCATTCGGCAAAATAATAGCTCAGTCCGAGAGCCATAAAGGATGTAACGCCGTGGTCATAAGAGAAAACAGAGGCCAGGAATATATTTGTCGGGATCAGCATTACACAGGCCAGAATCATTTTGCCGCTTTTCAGACGGCGGATAGCAAAGAAACCACATGCGGCAACGGTCAGCAGATTGAACAGCTTGGCAAAATACATGGTCCAGGGCCAGGACAAGTGCAGCAGACGCCCCAGATACATACCGGTTGCAGGGAATATTTCATAGATGCTGTTCAGCATCAGTCCCTTCCGTTCTGTATAAAAAACGCCTAGTTCATACTGTTCCTGTTGTGATTCCTGGGATTTGATTCGCTCTTCCCATTCAAAGGAATCATGGCTTCCCTCCATAAATATGATTGACATATCCGGATTTGTGAGCCGTTCCTCTCCGAGATAGGAATATAAATGTGTTTGTTCAAAATGATATTCCATGTCCCAGTTGACAGTCAGATCGTTAGGAAATAAATATAGGATCATCCAGCCGGAAAGCAGGCAGAACAGCACAAACAGCCTTTCCGGTTTCCTTCCGAGTGTTTTGGGAAAAGAAAGGAGCAGTCCGGCGGTCAACCCTGCCAGGATGCAGAAAAGCTGCTGTGGAACATTCACCTTTCCGAAAAAGGCACCGGATATCAGCCATCTGATCAAAACATACGCCAGGAAACTCAGCGTCAGAAAAATGATGAAACGGAGCGGCGTTCTCCAGCCTGATTCTTTCAGGAAAGAAATCATTTGCTGTACGGCAGCTGTCAGACGCTTTCCGGTTCGGAACCAGCACAGCAGAGACAGGATCAGGAAAAGCCCCGGAATCATTATGCCAATCCGCCAGAGGCGCATCTGTTCTCGGACAGGAACTTTTTCCTTTACTTCTGCCCGACATTTCAGGAAGCGGATGGTCATCTTGTTATCCATCTCGATCTTCAGCGCGGCATATTCATCTTCGGGAATGGTTCCGGACCAGGCAACAGATTCAGGAATCGCCTGGATTTCGATCATGTTTGTTTCAGAGAAGGTTTCACCGTCTTTGGACCAGTATACCCTGATCGGAAAGGGAGAACGAACATGCTTCTTAGCCTCAATCTGCAGGTAAGAGAGTTCTTTGGCAGGCTGAAAACGTAACAGGATCGTGCTTCCTTCCCCGCCGGTTTTCAGGCTTTCCCCGTCCAGATAAGCGTTAGTCAGCTCTGCCTGTGAAAAATCCAGCAGGTCAGCCTCCTGGACAACCTGTAAATTATTTTCATAGGCCGGCGGCTGGTTGTGGATCTGAAGGAACTCCAGCAGTACTGCCAGCAGCACGCTGGCCAGCAGCAGCGTTCCAATTCGACCAATATGCTTTTTGATTAGCTTTGATATCATGACGATATAGGTCCCTTCCTGTTTACTTCCGTATACCCAGCACCTTCTGAACAGCACGGTCATCTGTTTTCGGATAGTACTTCCGTATCTGTCCCATGATTCGGCACCAGGATTCCTCCGGAGATTCATTGCAGCCGTTCACCGCGTCATATCCCCATTTTGTTTCCGGGGTCATCAGTTCCGCCACATGCCATCCGTATTCTTCCCCGCGTTTGTTCCTTCTCTGCCGGAAGTCGCTCATAATCAGGAAGGTCTTCATCTGCAGGTCCGTCATGGCTCCTTCAAAACCTTTTTCCAGCGCTGCCCGTCTTTTGATTTCACAGGTCAGCAGTCCCAGACCTACCGCATCCTCATTCAGCTCAAGGATATCCATGATTCTCTTGCAGCGGCTGGTCATCTTGCCGTCTTCATACATGCCCTCATAGTCATACCCGTCACGGCGGTAGTTTGTAAAACGCGCAAACCATTCTTTGGAAACAAATCCGGCTTTCTTGTCAAAGAATTTGCCGTATGCCACAAAAGCATTCGAGGCCAGTACCTGCCTCCAGGCCCAGGGATCCTTTGCAGGATCCCCCATCCACCAATCTTCCGCCGGTGTATGTTCCTCCACGGAAAAACCGGGGATATCATTGGAGAACAAAGGAAGAAAGCCGATTTTCAAAACCAGCTCCAGCAGGTCTTCCGGAGAACGCAGACAATCTTTGTCCGTGCGCCTGCAGCCTTTCATAATCCATTCACCGGCAATGGTATCCATGTTTTCTCCTTTGTCTTCTCCGTCAGTATTCAGTCCATTCTTACCACCGGCGTCCCCGCCCGTAGCAGCTGTCGCAGATGCGGTACGGCCAGTTCCACGGCAGATGCCGCTTGCAGGAAGGACAGGTTCGCTGCTGCAGCTTCTGGGTGGACAGGATGTGTACTATGCCCTGGGAGATCAGATCCTTGCGGCGCTGAATCTCCGACAGGAGATTATCCGGTTCCGGCAGGAACAGGCGGGTATAGTTATAGTAAAGGTCGCAACGGCGGTAATCCGCCTCCAGTCCGTCCAGCATGCGGATCGTACAGCTTTCGGGTTCCACAATTTCCGGCATCTCCGGCATCACGTCAACATGCTCCCCGCGGCACTCCGCATGGTACATTGCCTTCCAGCGGAACAGCAGGTCCGGATCCTTTTCATCAAAGGGAATGCAGATGAATCTGTACAGCAGCCGCCGATCTGTCTTGGGTGTTTCCATCATCGCGGCCAGTTCTGCCATCCGGACTGTGGATGCCTTGGAGAAACATCCCTTGTCCTGCATGCGGATCCACTGATCCAGGATACCGGTCAGCGGAAGCGGAATACCCAGCAGAGATTCCGGGAAGCCGATTACGCCCTCCGTCAGCGGCAGCAGCGGCCGGGCCATCGCCCGGGCCACTTCCTGGCGGAAACCGAAGGCGTTCACATAGCCGATCTCATATTTTCCGTACCGGCCGGCACGACCCGCAATCTGTTTGATTTCAGAATCCGTCAGCAGCCGGGTAATATCGCCGTCATACTTTTCCGATTCCAGGAAAACCACCCGCTGGATCGGCAGGTTCATGCCCATGGCAATGGCGTCTGTGGATACCACAACCTCCGTATCGCCCCGGTGGAACCGGTCTGCCTGGTTGCGCCGCACATCCGGCGGCAGGGCACCGTAAATCAGGGATACCTTGTATCCCCGTGTCTTCAGTTCCGCGGCCACCGCGTGTACCCGGGCCTTGGAGAACACAATCAGTGCGTCTCCCGGCCGGACAGAAGACGGGAACTGGAAGCCTTCCTTCTCCACTTCCAGCGGAGTCATCCGTTCATGGCGGATGATGGTCAGTTCATCCCCGCAGTCTTCAATAATCCGGGTCAGCAGCCCCTCCGCGTCCGGGGAGGCACAGGCGTGGATTTCATCTGCGCACAGTCCCAGGATCGCCGCCGTCCAGGCGCCGCCCCGGTCCCTGTCGGCAATCATCTGGCACTCATCGATAACCGCCACGTCATAATGCGTCTGCAGATCCGCCATTTCCACCGTTGAGGATTGCACCCGGCTGAAGGGTACCCGGATCTGCTCCTCGCCTGTTACCAGTGAGCAGGGCACGTCCGCCAGGTTCAGGGCTTCAAACTGTTCTGCCGCCAGCAGTCTCAGCGGGCCGAGATACAAGCCGCAGCTGGCGGCCTGCAGCCGCTGGATGCCTTCATAGGTCTTCCCGGAATTGGTAGGTCCCAGGTGCAAGAAGAAATGCCTGCGCATCTGCCGGGCCAGGGGATACAGATCCCGATAGTGCTCGGGAATGGCGTCCAGCAGTGCCGCCCGGATCCGTTTTTCCCGTTCATAGACGGCATCCGCTTTCTTCTGCAAGCGGATCAATGCGGCATTTTTCTCCAGCAGCCGCCGGAGACGGTCTTTCGTAAACTTCTTATCCAGCGCGTTGATCAGCAACCTCGCGCCCCGGTCTGCTTCCCGCCGTACGGCTGATGCCACCGTTTCCCCGGAGGGCAGCCGGACGTTCCGGCAGGCATTCAGCTCCGGAAAGGCTTTTCCGGCTTCCGCCCGCAGGTATCCCACAAGCGATCCCGGCTGGAAAGCCCGGTCCACCGCCTTGGGGGTCAGTCCGCCGGGAAAATACTTATCCATCACCCGGCGGACAACGGAACGTTCCTCATCGTCTTCCTTCAGCCGTGCACCATGATCTCCGGTCCGCAGCCACAATACCACCCGGTTTTCCGCCCGGGTGGTCATCTGTCCCATGCCATCGTCAAACCAGCGCCGCAGATCTCCCTCCCGGACAATCCGCAGCGCCTCATATGCTTTTTCCAGTGATACCTTGCTTTTTTCAACTGTACGAAGGAATGCCAGGTCTATTTTATGTCCGTCTTGCAGCTCCGTGGCAATCAGCCCGGCCAGCCGCTCATATTCCGCCTGGTCACCGACCAGCACAAGTTCACCCCGGAGCAGGCCCTGCCAGATCCTGTCCCGTCGCTGGAGTTGTCTTAATGTATTCAGAAATGCTTCGCTCTGCAGATACGCTTCCTTCTCCGCAGGCTTCATGCTTCGGGTGATCACCCGTACCTTATTCAACGCATGCTGATACAGATACCGCTCCCGTTCAGGGCGCAGCGCCTGCACATACGCATTCAGCAGTTCGTAATTCATACTATCACAACGCATTTCAGATTGATCCTTGCGGATCGATTTGATCTGTTCCATGTTTATCATAATCTATTTTGCTCATAAAATCCACACCATACAGGCATCATCATATCCCTGGCAAATAAGGAACAAGCCCGTCCTTCCGCGTTCCGGCAAAGGACGGGCCTTGTTTCTGTCTGTGTTTTTTTGTTGTCTGATGCGGATCAGAAGAAGAAGGTTTTCCGCAGGTGCGCGTGGAGCGGCGGAATCAGGGTTGCAATGAACAGGAACAACCCCAGCAGCCCGAATCCGCATACGCAGTAGAGGGACCATACCCACATGGGAGTCTGGAAAGTGATGCTCTGGAAAAACTCAACCAGCATGAAGCTGCATCCGATCAGCACCAGATACAGGCCCAGCAGCCGCAGCCGTCCCTTCCGGATATACCGGAAAATCGTCACGCCCAGCAGCGTCAGGATACAGGCAATACCCGTCACCGGGAATGCGAAGGACAGGAACCAGTTTTCACCGTTCTTCAGGCACACATACAGCAGGAAACCCGCCAGGCAGACAAAGTCAATCGGCAGGAAAATCATCGGCCGAAACCGCGGGAACAGCAGCGGGAACAGCACCACAATCCAGGCCAGTGCCCCGCCCATGAGCACATAGCCGGACCAGGAGGCCTCCCCGGCCGTGTTCAGGCAGACAATCAGGCTGCTCAACCCGGCCGCGATGAGCACCGCCGTCAGCATCCACACCAGCAGGCCCCTGCCCCTCTTTTCCGCTTCCGGCAGCCGATCAGAATAGGGAGACAGTTCCGCTGCTTCCCGTTCGCCGGCAATCATCACCGGAGTATGGCACAGCGGGCATTCCTTTGCCCCGTCCTGCAGCTTCACCCCGCAATATACACAATACATGTTATTTCTCCTCTGTCACTTAGCTCATCTGTGGTTACAGTAACCATCATTCTTCATTTTTCATTTTTCATTCTTCATTATTGAAAGCAATTCATTCATGAATTGCTTTCAATCTCTACCGGCACTCCCAGCTCCACCAGCCGTGAGAACACCAGCCGCTCCAGCTCCGATTCCCGGATGCCCCGGATCATGCTGATATACGTTTTGCCGTTGTAGGTCGCCACGGAGCAGTTGTTGGGATAGGTGTACTGGACGCCGATGACGAACTCAAACCGATCCACCAGCGGCTGCATGGCCTCCGGCACCGTCACAACACCCATGTTGGACAGGTTCAGGCAGCCTTTGTTTTCCCCGCTGAGCATATACACGCTGCGCATGCAGAGTGTCTTGATCGGCAGCGGGATCAGCCGCAGCAGCAGGTTCCGCTGCTGGTCCACGTTCTTGGCCACCCGTCCTGCCATCCGCTGGGGAATGGTTTCCGCCGCCAGCTGGTGTCCCATGAGGGAACAAATCTGTTCGTGGGTATATTCTCCCAGCCGCGGGTCAAACCCGATGTTCACCGCCAGGGTAAAATTCCGGAAAGTATTCATCCCGAAGGTTTTGCGCAGATTCACGGGAATAGTGATCTTCACCGGTCTGGCTCTCTTTCCCGTGCGGCCCTCTGCCAGCTGACGCTTCTCGATGGCCTCCGCCAGCACCGCGGCCAGGAACGCCGTGACGGTCACGCCCTGTTCATGCGCCTTTTCCTTCAGCTTATCCGCCGGCACAATGCCGGTGATGATATGCCGGAAGCGGTCTGCCTCCGGCGTTCCGCTCAGGCGGTAGGCTGTATCCTCCGCCCGGGACAGGCCCCGGGACGCGCCGCAGGACTGGAAGCAGTCCCGGGTCTCCTCCGCCTTCGGCTTGTCGTTGATATCCACAATATGCCCTTCCGGCGGAATCTCCGTGCCGTACTTCAGCGCCAGGTAACGAGCTGTGAGGCTTTTGAGCAGGATCAGTCCGCCCGTTCCGTCGGTCACGGAATGGAACACTTCCACGGCGATGCGGTTGTTGTAATACAGAAAGCGCACACAGCAGGTTCTCAGTTCCCTGCGTGTCATATGTGTCAGCGGATAGGCAAAGTCCTTCTGGGACTTCGGCGTCTTCAGGATGGTCTCCAGGTAATACCAGAAAAAGCCTCTTCTCAGGCGAACAAAATAGGTTGGAAACCGAGGCTTCAGTTCCTCAATTGCCCGGTCCAGCACTTCGGGATCCACCGGCTCCTTCAGCGTGGCGGAAACCCGAAAAACATTATTCCAGTTTTTCCGGATGATCGCCGGAAATATCAACGCGGCATTGTCCAGCCGGTACCATTGCTTCTTCATTACTTCCTCCGGTATACAGGTCGTGAAAAAGCTGTCTTTTCACATATTGCATACACTTGGGGATAATATCACGATGCACTTTTCCCGTCAAACCAGGGAAAAGAAACACTATATCATTGTTAATTGTTCATTATTCATTGTTCATTGATGGCTTTATAAACGATTCAAAACCGTTTATAAAGCCATCTGAATCCGCCTGCCGGAATCTTGACCGTTCCCGCCTTGCAGCGGCGTCCGGTCTCCAGGTCGGTATACATGGTCTCGTCATGAATCCAGGCAGTCTGGGGTTCCTGTGAAAAATTGAACACCGCCAGCAGTTTTTCTCCCAGGTAATACCGGCCGATGCCGAGCACCTGGTCATTGCCGGTATTCACAATCCAGACGTCCGCCCCGTCGTCAAAGACGCCGTACTGCTGCCGGAGCTGCTCCTGGCGTTTGATTTCCGCAAAGATCCTGCCTTCCGTGGTATCCGGATCCTTCCGCTTTTCCGCTTTCTGCCAGTCCATGTCTCCCCGGTGCAGGTAGCGGCTGTCCTCCGCTTTCAGGGGATCATCGTGATAGGAATAATCATTCTCCTGGGCGATCTCATCCCCGCTGTAGAGCACCGGCACCCCGCTGAGGGTGAACATAAGCGCGTGCAGCATCCCGTCCAGGCGGATGGCTTCCGTCAGTTCTTTTGCGTTGTTGTCCTTCCGTGCGCTTTCAATCCCGCACAGGGAAGCCGTTGTTCCGCAAAGGCGTGCATCCCCCAGCCGCGGATCGTCGTTGTACAGTTCTCCCCGTGCCCGGCTTCCCGGATACTTTCCGGTAAAATAGTCGTTCAGGTACCTCTTATGGGGTACCTGTTCCCAGGCAAAGTTCCAGCGCAGGTAGTCAAAGTCCAGGCCCCAGCCGATATCGTCATGGCAGCGCAGATAATTCAGGAACGTATACTGTCTCGGCAGCGCAAATACCTGTCCCAGCTGGTGCTCCAGCAGTTTCACGTTCCGCGTGGCCACCGTGTGCCACAGGGAAGCCATCGTGGTCACGTTGTACAACAGGTGGCATTCCGGTTTCTGCACCGTGCCGAAGTAAGGCACCACCCGGCTGGGTTCCATCACCACTTCGCCCAGCAGCAGCGTACCCGGGCAGACGATCTCACAGACCATCCGCATCATTCTCACCAGCGTGTGTACCTGCGGCAGGTTCCGGCAGGTAGTTCCCGGCGCCTTCCAGATATAGGGCACCGCGTCCAGCCGGATGATATCCACGCCGTAGTTGCACAGGTTCAGCATGTTCTCCGTCATATCGTTGAAGACCACCGGATTGGCATAGTTCAGGTCCCACTGATAGGG
>JAEEGK010025131.1_pt1 | contig 12265 bp, 6 predicted proteins | sample 8958771 | NCBI WGS metagenome assembly JAEEGK01 (sample SAMN16246547, study PRJNA631951) | gut metagenome | biome: gut microbiome; feature: rumen; material: SC-attached | host: Bos | place: Iran: Karaj | collected 2018-10 | reverse complement strand
GGAAGGGCCGGAAACGCCCCTGGCCGTGATGGCCAAGCCCGTGGGCTCCCGCTGCAATATGCGCTGCGCCTACTGCTATTATCTGGAGAAGGGGCAATATTCCGAGAGCCGGAAGCAGACCACCATGAGCTATTCCCTGCTGGAAAAGCTGATCCGTCAGACCATCGCCGCCTCCCCCGGGCCGGTGGTGTCCTTCACCTGGCACGGCGGCGAGCCGACCCTCGCCGGGATGGATTTTTACAAAAAGGCCCTGGAGCTGGAGCGGAAATATCTGCCCAAGGGCCGGGAGGTCTGGAACAATCTCCAGACCAACGGCCTGCTCCTCAACGATAGCTGGTGCCGCTTCCTGAAGGAGAACCGCTTCGACGTCGGCCTGAGCATCGACGGAAGCGCCGAAATCCATGACGCGAACCGGCGGCTGGCGAACGGAGCGGGGACCTTTGAGCGGGTGAGCGCGGCGATCCGGCGGCTGCGGGAAGCCGGCATCGAGCCGGACCTGCTGTGCACGGTGAACGAAAGCTCCCAGGAACGGCCCCTGGAGGTCTACCGCGCCCTGCGGGAAACGGGGGCCGCCTGGGTCCAGTTCATCCCGGTGGTCATCCGCACCCCGGAGGGCGGCACAGCCCCCGGTTCCGTGAGCCCGGAGAGCTACGGACGCTTCCTCACGGCGGTGTTCGACGAATGGGTGCGGCATGACCTGGGAAGGCTGGACGTGCAGCTGTTTGCCGAAATGGCCCGGATCATGGCGGGAGGACAGGCCAGCCTGTGCTGGATGAGCCCCGTCTGCGGCCATGTGCTCGTTGTCGAAGAGGACGGCGCGGTGTATTCCTGCGACCACTTCGTCGACCCGGAGCACCGGCTGGGGACCCTGCGCGACGGCAGCCTTGCCCGGCTGGCGGGAAGCGAATTCCAGCGGACCTTCGGGCTTGCGAAACGGGATGCATTGACCGAAGAGTGCCGGGCCTGTCCCTGGCTGCGCTTCTGCAGCGGGGGCTGCCCCAAGGACCGCTTCGGCCTCAGCGCGGACGGCCGGCCGGGCCAGTATTGGCTTTGCCCGGGGCTCAAGGCGTTTTTCTCCCACGCCGAACCGATCCTGAAAAGGGTGATGGCCATGAGCGCCGAGGGCAAAGCACCCGGGGAGATCATGGCCGCATTGCCTTAAACCCGGGGCCGCCGCCTCTCTCCGGCCCGGCGAAAACCCATCGCAAAGCCTTGTTCCTTCTATCCGAAGAATGGTATGCGCCGGAAAAAAAAACATGAAACCATGAAGAGCCGCCCACGATCAGGCATAACGCCTGATGATGGGCGGCTCCCGCAGTTTTGCAGCCGGATCATTCCTCCGGGATATCCCAATAGATGCTGGGCATGCTGGTCAGGTTCTTCCATTCCTCCTCATAGGGGGTCGGCATCGTATCGAAGGGATCGCCGTTTTCATTGCTGTCGCCATAAGCGGAGACCATGTAATTCTCGTTGAGGTTGAAGCAGACGCCGACCTCAAGGAGACGCTGGATATCCTGGAGCAGCAGGATCCCGCCGCCGCCCTGATCATGCTTCGGCGAACGCCGGCACATGATCTCCTCGGCGAAGCAGAACAGGTTCAGATTTTCCTTGATCCACACATGGAAGCAGGGCTCCTCGAACATCGGATAATAGGTCTCCCGTTCCCGGAAGGCCTCTATGGACCGTTCGGCTTCCGCCCGATCCTCGGGATTCGGGCTCTCCAGGAGGTATTTCATTCGGTTGCGCTGCGTCTCCACCGGCGTCAGGCCGTCGCCGGTGCTTGCGCGGATCGCTTTCGGCGAGTGGTAAATATGCTGAAGGACATGGCCGGGATTATAATGCCAGAAGATATGTCCCCCAACCATACGGCTGCTGAAATGGTGCCGGATCTCCGGCAGCGGAAAGCCGGGTACGTCGATCGCGCCGAAGCCGGGCGTATTGCGGACAAGACGGTCGAATTCCTTCTCGTAATGCCGCTCCATGACGTCCACCGTGACCAGCCGCTGCTCCGTATCCAGGACCCAGTTATAGGATATCCGGCCGTCGTCCTCCGGCAGCCGCACGGTTACCAGATACGTCGTGTCGTCGCCCTTCAGGCACTGGTATTCGTCGAGCCTGGGCTGCTTATCCTTCTCCGACCACTGCAGGCTCTTTTCATCAAGAAAGCTGAGCGAAAATTCCCTTCCGTCGTCCATGACAAGGCGGAATCGCTTTCCTGCCAGTTCATAGCAGAAGGGGCCTTTATACTGACTCAGTCCATAGAATCTTCGGTTGACCTTACCCATGACCGTACCTCCCGATCTTTTTCCCTTTACCGCGCAGCCGTACACATCGGCTGCGCCGCCGGACGGCAGAAGCGCCGTGCCAGGCTGCTCACTGCCCTGTCAGATCCCTGCAGGCGCACAGCGGAATCCATCCGCTCCGGTCCACCATGAAGACGCGCACCAGGTATACGCTGCCGTCGTTTTCGATCGCAGCCCGGGCAAGGTAAGCACCGTCTTCCGATTGCGTCGGCTCCGCCTCCTGCAGGGCGAGGAAGCTGCCCCGCGCGTCATAGCTCACGAACAGCACCCGCACCCTTGCGTTCTCCGGCAGATCCAGTACGGCCAAAGCGTTGAAGCCGGCGTTCGGCAGCGTCCCCGGCTGCGTCTGCCCTTCCGCTTCCACCGAAAGGATCCCGAACCCCTGCCCGATCCACTTTGCGTAAAGCGTCAGGTCCTGCGCCGGCATGGTCTCCGTCTCAAAGTCAAATTCTTCCGTACGGGCTTTGTCCCGATACCAGCCGGCGAGGCTGAAGCCCGGGCGGGGGCCGACTGCCGGAGCGCTGAAATGCGTGCCGAAGGTCACGGTCTGCGCATCCACGCTCACTTCATCCGTTCCGGTCACATAAGTGACCAGGTAGTCATTGGGGGTGAAAACCGGCGCCGCGACAACCGCTGTATTCGGCATCGTGAATCGGTTCCCGGTGATGCTGACGCCGCCGCTGACGACGTTCCAACCGGAAAAGCTGTAGCCGTTCGCCGCCGCCGCACTCAGGCTGATCTCCGCTCCGAGGGGCGCGTAAGGAGCGCTTGCCTCCGCTGTGCCGCCCTCGGCGGGGCGGATCACGACGGCATTGACCGTCCTGGTCTCCCTGTGGCTTTCTGCATTGCCGCATACCCGGGTTTCCGTGCCGGATTTCGTCTCCGTGGGCTCCTCGGTCACCATCCACTCGCCCCAGTCGTGGCCCAGCGCGGGGATCTCGACATCCGCAGCGGTGGTCTGCTGCGTTCCCGCCGCATCAAGGAAAAGCTTGCCGCAGCCGCTGCAGGTCCAGTAGGCGATATGCCCCGGGGTCGTGCAGTCCGCAGCCGCAGCCGCGACTGAAACCAGCGTATGGGTATGGGCCGAGCAGATCGCTTTCAGGCATATATTACTGGAAGTATCTGTCCAGCCGGAGGTGAGCTGACGGGCATAAAAGGACGTACCCTCCGGAGCTGGGTTGTTCGTATCCCTTCCGATGTAGTGGCTGCCGTTGCTCCCGGATATTTTGATCAAGACCGCAAACTGGCTGCCCGCCTCCCCCAGCGTGATCGCTTCGTCAAAATCGAAGGTATACCAGCCGGGATATTCTGCTATATAGGAAGCCTTTGCCTCAAATTGATAATCATAGAAAATATCAGGGTCGACATAATTCGGAATCGCGTCGAGCTCTACCGAGCTCCGCTGCGGCAAAAAGACGCGCAGGGCCTTCAGGCTCTGCCCATCCTCCTCCACGGTAAACACGCGGGCGAACGAAAAGCAGCTATTCGTATTAATGCCATAGGATGATCCCATCATGGTATAATCGTATTCATAGATGCGCTGCGTGCGGTCGTTGGGCTTAACGCCATCCACGCAGTAAGTGCTGAGGGGGAAATTCGTATCGGCATAGGAAAGCCAGAAGTAGCCGCCGCTGCCCCAGTCGGCGCCCCAGCTGTTTTTCACCAGCCATGCGCCGTCCTGCGGCGGCTGGATGATGAAATTCTCCCTGGAATAGTTATCGTCCCATCCGACGATCTCGACCGCATGGTTTGTGCTTAGCATGACCGTATTGCCGCTGGTGGTCTGCTTATTGCCGTTATAATAATATGCCGCCGTCTGGCTGTTGTAATAATCCGTGCTGCCTGTACCCGCTGCCGCGGTGGCTGTCCCATCCCAATACATCGATGCGCCGACGCCGCCATAATGCATGACGGCCAGCTTGGTTTCTTCGGGGTCCGCCTTTTCGACATTGCCGGACAGGAAAATGAAGTTTTCGACCGTATAGCTTTTGGGCTTACCCTCGGTTTCGGAGAGCGGCCGGTCGTTGAGGCAGTATTCCTGCCCGCCGCCCGAAGTAGTCACGGTATGGTAGTTATTCAGTCCGGCCTCATAAGGATCATCCGTCTCCAGGACCGCGCCGCGCAGCTCTGTCCCCCGCATCAGATAGTCGGAGGAATAATAGCGGTTTCCTCCGCTTGAGGGATAGGGACGGTCGGGAAAGCCCTGCTGATGGTTCTCGTCGTTCGGCCCCCGATATGTGGCATAGGCCATATGCAGCTCAGAGAGGTCCGGGACCCCATACCCTTGACTGATCAGGCTGGCTTCCACCGCCGCACAGGCGGCGAAGGTCCAGCAGAGTCCGTAATAGGACTGGTTCTTCACAGGCGACTGCAGATCGCGGTTGTCGCAGGTGGCCGGGACCGCCCCGCCCCTGGTGGGCTGGTCAGACTTCGCCCGCTCGGGATAGCTGAGCTCGACCTCCTCGGGAATCAGGCCGGAAACAAAAAACTCTTCCGCGCTGCCGCCCTCCGGAAGCTCCCCGAACGGATCCTCATCTGCCCGTGATGTTTCCGGAAACATCGCCAGACACATCATCAAACAGAGCGTCAGTGCAAAAAAACGCCTCCAAAATTTCATCGGATATCCTCCTCGCGGATGCTGTATTTATCAAATTATGCACATTCTGGAAGTACTTAAATCATACGATTTCATTTTTGTTTTGTCAAGGTTCCCGCCGGCAGCCGGCCCCGCCTGCAGCGGATATGATCGCGGCAGCGGCAGCTCAGGGAGCCTGTCCCCTTGTTTTTTCGGGCATTCCGGACGGGAGCGGACGGTCTCCCGTCCAATCAGGCAACAAACAGCCGAAGAGAGGCTTCCTCCCCGGAAAGCGCCTCTCTCCGGCTGTTATCGATGCCTTTTGGATGGACTCAGTTGCTCACATTGTGGTGCGCGGCGGGGCTGTCCTTGGTGAGGGGGCGGAGCTCGTAGCCGTTTTCCAGACACCAGAGGATGATGCGCTCCACCGCCTCCACGGTATAGCCTTTGCTGTCGTGCATGAGGACCACGCTGGTCTGACGGCGGGAAATGCCGTCGATGACATTCTGATACACCTCGTCCGGGTCGGTGGTGCCGCCGGCATCCTCGCTGCTCACGTTCCAGTCGAAATACTGGTAGCCCCGGTCCGCCACCGCCTGGGTCAGGCGGGTCATGATGCCGGGATTGAAGCTGCTGATGGTGTTGGAGCTGCCGCCGGGGAAACGGATGAGATCGCTGTAATGCCCGGTCTGCTTATAGATGATTTCGTTCATTTCCTGCAGATCGTCGAAATAGGCTTCCTCGCTGGCATAGATGGTGTGATAATCGTGGGTGGCGCTGTGGACCCCGACGCTGTGTCCGGCGGCGGCCTCCTTCCCGATCACGTCGTTATAGCCGTAGTTCACCACGAAGAAGGTGACCTTCACATCGTATTTATCCAGAATAGCCAGCAGGTCCTCCGTGTGCTTGCTGGGACCGTCGTCAAAGGTCAGGTAGACGACGCCCGCCGGCTTTGGCGTGACCGTGACGATGCGGACGGTCTCCGAGCGGTTGTGCCAGCTGTCCTCCACGCTGTAGCGCAGCTCATAGTCTCCCGGGGCGTCCATGTTCACCGAGCCGCTGACGGTGACGGCGGCGGTGAGATCCCCGTCCACATTGTCCATGGCGGCATAGCCGGGCTCCGTATAGGCCTCGCCGCCGGACAGGGTGATATGGTCCCCCCCTGCCAGGGTGAGAATGGGGGGAATGGGATCGTTGTAGATGATCTGCCGCTCCGCCCGGGCCGCGTTGCCGGAGCTGTCCGTCACCCGGTAGACCACGATCCCGTTCTCCTCCCGGCGCTCCACCCGGGCGGTAAGGTCGCCGTCGGCGTTGTCCGCGGCGGTATACCCCTCCTCCTCATAAGCGCCTCCCGGCAGGGTGTAGCTGCCCTCCGTGCGGAACAGGGTGATCACCGGGGGCGTGGTATCCACCACATGGACCGTCCGCGTGGCGCCGGCGGAGAACCAGAGGAAGGCCACGCTGTACTGGATGCGGTAGTCCCCCAGCTTCGCGGTGTCCACCGAGCCGCGGGCAGTGACCCCCGGAATGGGAAGCGCCCGCAGAAAGCGTTCACCGCCGAAGTGCGCCTCGGCCCCGGGGTCCTCATATTCCATGCCGCATTCCGCAAAAGTCTCCGCCCCGCCCCGCAGGGTCAGGCGCAGCTCCCATCGGCTGAGCGTATAGACCACCAGGAGCGCGGCCAGGACAAGGAGGATGCTGACAATATACCAGCCATGGGGATGGCGTCCCCGTTTTTGAGTCATGTTCTCGTTACCTTCTCTGTCTGCGGGCCGGCGGTGCGGAGCCGCCGGCAGCGGATTTGCCTTCGCTTACCATTATAGCCGCAACGGGCTCCGGATGCTACCTCCCATGAAGAAAAAGTTCTTGTTTTTTCGGCACGGAAGCCGCAACTATTTGTTGAAACGGCTTTTCCGTTTTGATATATTGAAATGAAAGGTTATCGGAGCCTTATCCGGAGGTGGACACCATGAAAAGCGGGCAGGAAAAAACCCGGGGGCTGGGTTCGCTTATCAAAAAGGCCGAGCAGCTCACCGCCGTCAGGGCGATCTGCAGCGGGCTCGTGAATATCACGCCGGTCCTCATGATCGGCGCTTTCGCCCTTGTTCTGAAAACCTTCCCCGCAGCTCCTTACCAGGCCTTCATTTCCTCCTTTGCCGGGGGGCTGTGGCCTTTTTTCCTCGATTTCATCTACAGCGCCACCTTCGGTATGCTCAGCGTTTATATGACGATCTTCATCAGCCGTTCCTATGTCCGGCTCAAGGAAAACGCCGTCTCCAGGGATGCGATCACCGATATCGGCGCCGTGCTTGCCTCGCTGCTGTCCTTCTTCATCCTGGCGGGGGCGTATCTGCCCACCTTCGGAACGGACAGCGTCGGACCCAAGTCCATGTTTCTCGCCCTCCTCACCAGCATCGGCGCGACGTTCCTTTACCTCCGCTTCCACCGGTCCTTTACCTCCCGGAGGCGGCGTTTCTATTCCACCGGTGCGGACCGGGAATTCAATCTGATGCTGTTTTCCATCTTTCCCATTGTTTTGACCGCCCTGGTTTTCGCCGTTTTCAATCTTCTCATTGTCCGTCTGTTCCCTGTGAATTCCTTCCGGGAGCTTCTGGTGCTGGCCTTTGACAAGCTGTTCTCCATCGGAAAAAACGGCTTTGTGAAGGGCTTCTTCTTTGTTTTCCTCTCATCCCTTCTGTGGTTCTTCGGCATCCACGGCAGCGATACGCTGGAGGATGTGATGCAGACGTATTTCGCTCCGGGGCTGGCGGCCAATCAGGCGGCCGTCGCGGCGGGACAGGAGCCGGCGGAGATCCTGACCAAGGGGTTCTTTGACTGCTTTGTCCTTATGGGCGGCTGCGGCGCGGCCATCTGCCTGCTCCTTGCCATCCTCATCTTTTCCCGCAACCGGGCGCGCCGGGGCCTGGGCCTGACGGCGGCTCTCCCCATGCTCTTCAACATCAATGAGCTGATGGTCTTCGGTCTGCCCATCATCTACAACCCCACACTGCTGATCCCCTTCATCACCGTTCCCCTTGTGTGCTACTCCCTGGCCTATATCGCCATCGCCTCCGGTCTGGTCCCGGTCATCACGGAGGCGGTGGAGTGGACGACCCCCGTCCTCCTGGGAGGCTTTCACGCCACGGGTTCTCTTGCGGGCAGCGCTTTGCAGCTGGTGAACATTGCCGTTGGCGTCGCTGTTTATTATCCCTTCGTGCGCATGCTGGATCTCCAGGATGAAGAGAAATACCGGCGGGAATACGACGCCTTCGTGGACTATTTCCGGGAGAATGAGGCGGTCTTCAACGGCGGTGTCCGTCTTCTGGACCAGGACAACATCTACGGAGAATTCGCCAGGAATCTCTGCGCCGACCTGGAGCACAGCCTGCTTGACGGCGTGACCCTGGCCTACCAGGCCCAGTATCACTATAACGGGCAGTGCATCGGCGCGGAAGCCCTTCTGCGTTGGAAGCACCCGGTCTACGGAACGATCTATCCGCCCCTGCTGTTCAAGCTGGCAGAGGAGGGCGGCTTCCTGCCGAAGCTGGAGGAGACGGTGCTGCTCCAGGCCCTGGAGGACCGGCCCCGGGTGCTGCGGAAATACGGGGAGGATATCAAGCTGAGCGTGAATGTGACCGGCATCACGGTGGTGACCCCCCGCTTCCTCCAATTCTGCCGCCAGATGAATGAGAAATACGGCTTTGCCGGGAAGAATCTCTGCCTGGAGGTCACGGAGCAGGCCACTTTTGCCTTCGACGAAAGCACGACCCAGGCACTGCGGGCCTTCCGCGAGCTGGGTCTCTATCTGGCCATCGACGATTTCTCCATGGGCCAGACCTCGCTGAACTATCTGAAGGAAAACCTCTTTGATTTCATCAAGCTGGACGGGTCCCTGGTCAAGGGCCTGTTTACCCATCGCAACTGCCGGGAGATCATCCTCTCCCTCACGCAGCTGGCTGCCACTCTGCATCTGACCGTGCTGGCCGAATATGTGGAAACGGAGGAGCAGCGCTCCGCGCTTCATGAGATCGGCTGCGACTGCTATCAGGGCTATCTCTATGCCAAGGCAGAGTTTTTGACGGATGTGGATTAGCGCGCAGCAGCCGCGGACCCCTGTTGTCGAAGCAGGCGCTGGGTTTTTGAAGAAGGAACAGTAAATCGAAGGAACAGCTCCGGCCCGCCCGGCCCTGCTGCGGGATGCCGGCGAGGGGAGCGAAGGAAACTAACGTTATGGAACAGGAAACTTACGGCATGAAGCCATGCCAGGATATCAGCAAAAGCAAAGAGGCGTCAGCGTTTTCCGCGGCGCAGCTGTCCCGGGAGGACGCGTTCCAGATCATGGTGGACCAGCTGGCCAAGCCCTGCGCGGTCCTTTCCGTGGAAAAGAACCCCGACGGGACCCCCGGCGAGGTGCGCATCGTTCGGGGAAACCGGGAATACAAGGAAGCCATGGGCGGGCATTTTTGCGACAATATGCTCTATTATGAGCTGGTGCCCAGGGTAAAGCAGTTTGAGTATTCCTGCTTCCGCGCCGCGTTCCTCCAACAGCAGGTCCACACCTATGTGCAGTCGAAGGTGGAGGATCAGTGGTCCGATCTGCAGCTCATCCCCCTCCATTCGGACCGGGAAGACATGGGCTACTGCCAGTTCATCCTGGAGATTTCCGAGAAAAGGAATCGGGAGCGCATGGCCGCCGTTTCCATCCACTCCGCCGGTGCGGTGCTGCGCTCCGCCATCACCCTTCTGGGGACCAGCGACCTGCAGGACCGGGTGGGCCAGGTGGTGCAGGATCTGATGGAGCTCAGCGGAGCTTTTAATGTGCGCATCCTGCTGGCGGATCACGAAAACAAGCAGGCCATCAACTACTGCAGCAAGATCGTCATCGAGGTGCCGGAGGATTATGAAGCGCCGGAGGAGGATCCGGACAAGGCCGTCATCACATACGAGGTCCTCTGCTCCTGGGATGATATGATCGGCCACAACAACTCCCTGGTGGTAACGACTCCGGAGGAAATGGACGCTCTGGAGGCGCGGAACCCCTCGTGGGTGCGCCGTCTGCGGGCCTACGGCGTGGAGACGCTGATGCTGATCCCGCTGCGGCATGAGCATGAGCGCATCGGCTACCTGTATCTCTGCAATTTCGACCCCGACAAGACCACGGATGTCCGGGAGCTGGCGGAGCTCATGAGCTTCTTCCTGGGTACGGAGATCTACAACGAGATCCTGCTCAAGCGCCTGGATGAAATGAGCCATACGGACGTTCTCACGGGGCTCAACAACCGCAACGCCATGATCCAGCGCACGCAGCGGCTCCGGGGCAGCCGGGAGCCCGTTCCTTTCGGGCTGGTCAATCTCGACCTGAACGGACTGAAAGGCGTGAATGACTCCAAGGGACATGACGCCGGCGACAGGATGCTGATCAATGCCGCGGAGATCCTGAAGAAGTTCTTCTATCAGCGCGACCTCTACCGCACCGGCGGCGACGAATTCGTGATCATTGCCACCGATATCACACGGGAAGCCTTTGAACGCAAGGTGGAACGACTGCGGGAGGCCACCCGAAAGCACGACGGCGTCAGCTTCGCTATCGGCGCCATCTGGTCCGACGGCACGACGGACATTAACCGCGCCTTCCGCCAGGCAGATAAAGACATGTATGCCGACAAGAAAACCTATTATGACGAGCACCCCGAGGAAAGAAGGTAGCGTCCGGGCAAGCCCCGGCGGCATGACCGCTTCGCGGTGTGAAACACAGCCTGCGCCGCGCGGATTTGCGGCCTTTCGGCTCCAGCAGCGATTTCCCGTTCCGGGATGATTGGCATACAGGTCTGCCGCGGGTCAATTTGACCCCGAATGACATCAGAAGGCTTTCATACGAATCTTCCATTGAAGCCGGACAAGAAAAGGCGGGAATGATTTGTGTCAGCCGGGGCGAAGGACTTGCTTCGGGCTGCCGCCCGCCAGGGACGCCGGCGAAGGATGGCGCAAACCAGTCTGCAAGGACTGCCGTATTCTGTGGGAGATGCGTATAACCGAGGGGCGGGCAGGGTCCGCGCCAGGCCGGGCGGTGAGGCAGCGCTTGCTGCCGCCCGGGCAAGGCCGGCAGCGGCGCACGGCGCAAATCCGGCCGCCGGAAACGGAAGGCTTCTTCATGGGTTTTGCATCATGCTCCCTCACAAGGGTGGCAGTTTCTTTCTCTGCTCCCTTAAAAGGGAGCATATTCTTATAGGCGGGAACATATTTGGGCCTGCACAGCTTCTTTTCCGCAAATGGCAGGCCCTGGAAGCGCCCGGAATCAGGCGCTCCGCTTAAGGCAATACCGCATCGATCTGGCGCGCAGACCGCGCAGTCAGGTTTTTCGTCACATTGGCTGATACTGATCTTCCGTTGAAACCAGACAAGGGATTGCGAGAATGATTTGTGTACAGCCGAAGGATGCGTTTCGGGCTGCCGTCCCGCCAAGGACGCTGGCGAAGGATGGCGCAAGGCAGGGCTGCAAGGACTGTCGCATTTTAATGGAAGATTGGCTGAGAATCCGAGGGAATTCTGTATTGCCGAGGGTTTCAGGCAATATGACAGAATAAGCTGCAGGCAAGATGCGTGAAGCGCATTATGAGGTGCTGCCTGAAGGGCAGAAAAAAGGACTCCGGAAACCGGACGGACCGAGTCACTCCGGAGCGTTGTTTCAGGTTGTCCAAACCGCACAACATCAGTAATACTATTCTCCAATAAAAACACACGAACATCTTTTTGGATGAACTGTCAAAGCAATATCCCGACGGTGTTATTCTTTTGTGCGGTGATGGGGCAGCATAGAATCTAACCGGAGCGCTTTATGCGCCCGGCAGTATTGAGTTATTCTACATTCCACCATACACTCCGGAAAGGAATCCAATTGAACAGATCCGGAAAGAACTGCGCCAGATGGGATTTCGTAACGAGATATTCGCAGCGTTGGACAAGGTAGTTGACCGTCTTTGTGAAGTGATTTTGCAGCCTTTCTGATGAGGAGGTTCATAGTATTACTTCCAAAGCTTGGATTCTGTCTAGTTTTTTATCGAATAATAGCATAAACCTGCATTGCCGATACTTGGCCGTTTGCGTTTTTTATTCACGGCGAATAGGGTGGCGCCTGTCTTTCGGTTTTGTCTCGACAAACTCAGTCTTATGATACAGGCCGCTTCTATTCGATTCTTTCGCTGCTCTTTTTTACCCTCTGTCATACATCATCGCAACACAGGCGTGCTCTCCCTGGTACTTTTTCTGCAAGCCCTCCTGTCACTTTCTCAAGAAACACCCTCCCGGGTACTTTTTCAAGAAAACAGTTGACTTTGCAGGGGGAATCCTTTATAATGGCAAAGCTTTCGAGCAATGCGTGGAGAAGTCG
>JAEEGK010025128.1_pt1 | contig 12267 bp, 10 predicted proteins | sample 8958771 | NCBI WGS metagenome assembly JAEEGK01 (sample SAMN16246547, study PRJNA631951) | gut metagenome | biome: gut microbiome; feature: rumen; material: SC-attached | host: Bos | place: Iran: Karaj | collected 2018-10 | reverse complement strand
GTATGCGTTGTCCTGACAGAGTTGCAGAATTTGCGGGCGACGTATCTTTTCCCACGCTTTCTTTTTGGTGATTTGCAGCCCGTCGGGTGTGGTCAACGCATCAGGCAACGTATAACTACCCACCCGGGACTCTTTGTAGTTCGCGTTCTGAGCCTGGACAGACAGACTTGTCAGGAATAGTCCGGCTATAAGAAGGATGGCACCGTTCTTTTTCATGTCGGTGTATATAAAGGAAAAGGTAAAAACTCCGGGCGGGACCGCTGCGGCCGGCTATTTCAGCAAGTTGCCGAGGTCGCGGGGCACGTAGAACTTGTCGGTGCGGTCCACATAGGTCATCACCGACGGGAGTTCCACCACGCGGGAAGCAGAACCGGTCAGTGTGACGATGTTGGTAAAGGCATCTATGGTAAGCTGCTTGCCGTTGCGCGGATTCTTTACCACCAGTTTGGGGAACGCGCCTTTCTCTTCCGGCTTCACGATTTCGTAATCATAACCCTTGAAGGCGATGTCGTGGTGCGTGAAAATGCGGTCGGTGAACTGGTCCATCTTGCCGTAGAGTCCGAAGCAGGCCTGCATGTAGTGGGCGAGTTCCACGTTGGTGCTCATTCCCATGGGGATGGTGCCTTTGGGGTGGTAGGCAGCAAGGAACACGTCTTCTCCGGTGTGGCCGAAGGTGGTCCAGCCAAGGTAATTGCGCTTGTTGAGAAGACTGATGACGAAACCTTCCATGTCGCCGCGGGTGCGCAACTCCTTAGGCAGCGGGCTCTTCTCGTAACTCTTGCAGTGAGCGAGCTGGTCCACTTCTTCGTCGGTGAGATCGCAACCTTCGTAGGTCTTGAAGAACGAGCGCACGCTGTCGAAGGGCTCTTCGTTGAGCTTCTGCGTCAGGCGGCGCGCCGACATCTTGTACTTGGCGATGGGACCGAAAACCACATCCATGGGCTGACGCGAGTAGTTGCTCAGTCGGGAGCAACCGATGCTCATGCCGCTGTTACCGTGGTCGGGCACAATGATAACAGCCGTATTGCCGTCGCGACGGGCGAAATCGAGAGCGACACCACAAGCCTTGTCGAAAGCCAGAAATTCGGGTGACAGGGCGGCGGGGTCGTTGCGGTGGGCGGCATAGTCCACTTGGCTGCCTTCGACCATCAGGAAGAAGCCTTTCTTGTTTTTCGACAATATCTTCAGGGCTATTTCCGTGGTTTCGGCCAAAGACGGTTGCTTGGTGTCGTCACGGTCAATGTCGTAATCCATGTCGCCACTGTGGAAGAGCGCCCACAGTTTCGAAGCCTTGCTGCTGCGCAGGGATTGCACGTTGTCGCGTATCACTTCGTAGCCATGCTTCTTAAGGTATTCCTCGTGGCGGTCTTTCAGGTAGTAGTTGCCGCCTCCGATAACCACGTCGAGGTTCTGGTGCACCTGCTGTTCGGCAATGATGTCACTGGCACCGCGGTTATAGTAATGAGCCGAACAGTCGGCCGGTGTGGCGTGAGGAAAATGGCAGGTTACCACCAGACCCGTCGACTTGCCCTGCAGTTGCTTGGCTGCTTCGAGTAGGGTGGCCATGGGGCCGTAGGACTTCGTGCTGTCGATGGGGTCTATATTATCCTTGCCCTTGTCAGGCGGGAATGTCGACACGTAGCCGGCGCGGCTGGCGTGGCCCGTCACATAGCACGACGTGGTAGGTGCCGAGTCGCCGATGGGCGAGTCGCTGCAGTTGGTGCGAACCGTACCGCACAGATACGGGTCAATCAACAGATTCGGCTTGGTAGGGTCGTTGTAAAACTGCATCCAACGGGACAGCGACACGGTGCTGAGACTCGTGCCGTCAGTAACCAGAAGGATAATGTTTTTCACCGGTTTCACTTTCTCGGGCTTGATGGCTGCTGGGGCATTTGCCGTCAGCAGGAGTGCCGAGAGGACTAATAAGATGGTTTTCTTCATTAGGGATTTATTCTATTATTTTCGTTTATTCGATGACTGTTCCAGTTCCAGGCTGTGTCAACTGGTCGGCACGGGTAATGACCACACGGGAAACGCCGGCCTTCAATGCGGCAAAACTGTTCTCCAACTTCGGTAACATGCCGCCTTGCACCGTGCCGTCAGCTTTCAGTTGGGCGAAATCGTCGGCACTGATGTGCGGAATGACCGAGTCCTCGTCATCGGCATTGGCCAGCACACCGCGCTTCTCGAAGCAGAAGGTCAACGTCACGTCGTAGCGTCCGGCCAAAGCCTTGGCCGTTTCTCCTGCCATAGTATCGGCATTGGTGTTGAGCAGTTGGCCTTGTCCGTCGTGGGTCAGCGGGGCGATGACAGGCACCGTGCCATCTTCGATAAGCAACGCTAGGGCATCGGTGTTAACATGGTCCACATCACCCACAAACCCGTAATCGACCTGAGTGCCGGTACGGCGGTGAGAGCGAATGACGTCCATGTCGGCGCCAGTCAGTCCCAGGGCTTTCACACCCAAAGCGCCCAGTCGGGCGACCACGCGCTTGTTTACCAATCCGGCATAAACCATAGTCACCACTTCCAGCATCGTCCCATCGGTCACACGGCGTCCGTCCACCATACGGGTCTCAATGCCCAAACGTGTTGCCATGGCAGTAGCCGAACGTCCGCCACCGTGCACCAGCACTTTGCGGCCGGGCAACGAGACGAAGTCACGCAGCAAGGCTACCAGCGAGGATTCCTCCTCGACAATCTTGCCGCCCACCTTGATAATATTCAGCTGCTCTTTCATTTCCGTGCAAAGTTACGAAAAAACGAGCGCAGAGAAAGAATAGAAAACAAAGTTTCTTTTTATAGTTTCACACTCGAGATGTCGACAAGACCGTTCACGATGGCGTAGATGGTAAGCGCAGCGGGAGAGTGAATCTGGAGTTTACGTGCAATGTTGCGGCGATGGGTGGTGACGGTGTTTACCGAGATACACAAGCGATCGGCTATCTCCTTATTCAGCAAACCTTGCGCCACACCAATGATAATATCCTTCTCCCGGTCGGAAAGAGTTTCTGTGCTGCCCTTGCCGCTTTGGAAAACCACTGACGTGATATTCTTGGAAACATTGTTCTGTCGGGTCATTTGTTCCAGGCGCTTGATGGCCGGAACAAAGATATTGTCTTCGACCTCCGCATGCTGGCGCAGCCACTCTTCATTGTTATAGATATCATAAAGCGTTGCAGTCAGTTTATTGTTGTGGTCGACATCGGCTGGCAGATACTTTATTATCATGAGTTTCAATTCGCGCAATTTCTTGTCGGCCTGTTCATGATGCTTCGAGAAAGTCTCAATGTTGTAATCGCTCTTGGGATGGCCCTCAAGCAATGACTCAACGTAAGGGAAAAGTGTCTTTTCCTCGTACTTCATATGACGGCACACCTCTTGGGTATACTCATCATAGAACTTCATGATAAGCATACCTAAAGGTTCGCTCTCGTTGATGCTGTCCTGCAGTTCGCGACGGATAAAAGGCAACTGGAAATCGAGGTAATAGGTGTGACTGGCCTTCAGATAGTGCAACAAAGTGGGAACACTGATTTGGTCGTCATCATCAAAGTTGGCGAAGCCGTTGATCGTGTAATTGACCACGGCCAGGAAGGTATAGGTATCCACCCCGTTCAGCTCGCACGTCTCACTGACCGTCATGTCACCAAAGCCGAGCTTGATGCCAAACGAGCCCAACGCCTGCAACACACTGTAGTTATCCTTGATCAGCGTTATCATCTTGTCGCTGGCCTCATACATCTTCTGATTTTTCATCTTCGTACTTTCTTTCTTAACTATCGTCAGTTATTGATTGCAAAACTAGGCATTTTCCTCCAGATATGCAATAACCAAAAGTGGGTATTTGAAGAGCAGCATGGTACAGGATGTCGCAAAACACTGGTCCCAACCTATTTCATTATTTTTAAGTATTGCGGAGTTAGCCACGGCTCCGTACTTTTGCAACGTGATTTGAAACCCATCACGAAAAGTATTATGAGGAAGTATTTTTATTTAATAGTAGTGTTGGCCGCTGTCTTTACGACAGCCGAAGCACAAACGAGTACAGCCGACAGTGTGACTCAGTATGCGCGAGAGAACAGACTGAACATAGGCGCTTATGGCGAGATGACCTATACGCGCAATTTCTACAGTGACAACCAGTACCGTTACCGCAATCCGAAGAAGTATAAGGATGACCCTTCTAACGGCCGTTTTGATATTCCGCATGCTGTGATTTATCTGAACTACGACTTCGGAAAGGGATGGAAGATGGGTACGGAGATTGAGTTTGAACACACCGGCACGGGTTCTGCCATTGAGATTGAGACCGACGAGGGCGGCGAGTATGAACACGAAATAGAGAAAGGTGGCGAGGTGGAGCTGGAGCAGCTGTGGCTCCAGAAGAGCTTTTCGCGGGCTGCCAACGTTCGCATAGGTCACGTGATAGTCCCCGTAGGACTGAATAATGCCCATCACGAACCCCTGAACTTCTTTACCGTCTATCGTCCTGAGGGTGAGAATACCATCCTTCCCTCTACGTGGCACGATACCGGTATATCGTTCTGGGGCAAAAGCAGCAAGTTCCGCTATGAGGTATTGATGGTGGCCGGACTCAATGCACTGCAATATAGCCGCGACAACTGGATTCAGGGAGGCAATAAGTCTGCCTATGAGTTCAAACCCGCCAACAAATACGGTTTTGCTGCCCGTCTCGACTACTATCCGATGCCTGGATTGCGCTTTGGTCTTAGCGGCTACTACGGACAAGGTATGCACAACACTTCGCCCAACGAGATGGAGGGCGACGGCAAGACCTACGACAAGGTGAAAGCCAATACCTTTGTCGGTTCTGTTGACCTGACGCTGAAACGTTGGAACTGGATCGTACGCGGACAGGTTGACTATGGCTATATTTCTGACACCCCTCTGTTGAATCAGGCCAAGATCAACCAGCGTAGCACCTCACCATATAATAAGACGTATGTGGGCAAGAATGCCTATACCGCAGGCATCGAGGCTGGCTATGACGTCTTCTCGCAGATACGGAGTCTGCGGCGCAACAACCAGAAGCTGTATGTCTTCGGTCGCTTTGAACAATACGATTCCTATCTGCCTGAGCATACACAGCCCAAGGCCACGAACGACTATACCAAGCGCACGAATATCGTCTGCGGTGTCAACTATTTCCCCATCCCGCAGATTGTCATCAAGGCCGACTACTCGCTGCGCCGTCTGAAGGATCCCTGCAACAACGAGCCAAGCATCAATCTTGGCATTGCCTACGAAGGATTCTTTCTTTGAAGAATGGAAGAGTTGAAGAATTGAAGTAATAATAACCATTAAGCAATGAAAAAGATTTTTAAGTTCGCAATGCTGTTTGTAGCGGCTTGCACCATGACCATGAGCATGACTTCATGCTCGAGTGACGATGAGAAGGATAACGCTGTCGATGTGACAAAGGAACAGAACGACGCCATCGAGGCGCTGACCAAACAGTACCTTAGCGACGTGGTTTATCCCACCTACGGCAATCTGGCTAATGAGAGTGAGAACCTTTTCAACAAAATCAGTGCGCTGAAAACGAAATTGAAGTCGAATGCCACTGTCAGCCAGAGTGAGATTGACGCCATCTGTACTTCGTACAAAAACGCCCGCAATTACTGGGAGCAGAGCGAGGCTTTCCTCTATGGTGCTGCCAGCGATTTTGAGATTGACCCCCACATCGACACTTGGCCCCTCGACGTACCGACGCTTGGTGAGGACCTGACTGACGATGCCAAGATTCAGAAGCTCGACGCTGCCGACGGCATCGAATATGCGCGTACCAATCTGACCGCCGAGAATTTGGGCTTCCACGGCATTGAGTTCATTTTCTTCCGCGACGGCAAGAACCGCTCAGCAGCCTTCTTTAACAACGACGAGAAGGAGACCGACAGTGACATTACAGCCAAGGGCGACGTGACGGCTCAGCAGGAGGTTATCTTCGCCACAGCCGTTGCCGGCGACTTGCGCGACAAGTGCTTCCAGCTCGAAGTGGCGTGGAATGCAAACGCCAGTGCTGCCCATAAGTCCCGCGTGGCCGAGTGTGCCAAAAACAGCAGCGACTTTGCAACGAAGGTCGTCAAGAATGGTCTGACCTATGGCGAGAACCTGACGGCCGTGAATGCTGGCACGAGCACCTACAATTCCTGGAAGAAGGTCGTCGAGGAAATCCTTGTCGGCGGCTGCTCGAACATCTGCGCCGAGGTCGCCGACCAGAAGATGGGACAGGCCTATCGTGCAGCCACGGGTACTGGCGATGCCGAGGACGACCCCAACTACATCGAATCGCCCTACAGCCACAACTCGTTCGTTGACTTCTATGGCAACATCATGAGCATTCAGAACGCATTATATAATAATGTGGAAGGCTCTGCTGCTACTAACAGTTCCGTGATGGCCTACCTCAAGAAGTATAATGCCACCGAGGCTGCTGCCCTGCAGGCCAAACTCACGGCGGCTCTCGATGCCCTGAAAGCTTGTCAGAACAGTGGCAAGTCGTTTGTGGAAGCACCTGGCGCTGCTTGCGTGAAGGCAGCGATGGATGCCATCAGCGCCCTCGACGACGAGCTCAACGAGGCCGCCGACTGGATACTGAAGAATTAACCAAACAAAAAACTTTATGAAACGATTACGCCAATCAACACTATTGGTAGTCAGTGCCATGCTTAGCATGGTGCTGGCTTCCTGTTCTGAGAAAGATGAGCCTGAAGTGGTAGATAACGGTATCAGCACTACAGGCGAGGAAGACTACAAGTACGTCGGCAAGGAGACCGCTGGTTTCAAGGCCGAGGAGTGGTTCCCCGGCGGAGAACTGGGAACCACCACTAACACTGTGGCAGGCTGCTACGAAGACCAGACGCCGTCCACAGAGAATGCCGACCTGATGGCAGCCTTCAAACGTGGCGAACTGCTCTTCGAGCATGACTTCACACCCACCAGCACTGCCAGCTTCGCCGGACTCGGCCCTGCCTACGTGCGCTCGTCGTGCATCCACTGTCACCCCGGCTACGGTCACGGCAAACGCATGGAGACCTACAATGCCGACCAGCGCGGCAATGGCTATCTGCTTGTCATCTATCACCCCGTTGACGGTGCGAACAGCGACGACGGCCCTTATATCTCTGAGGTTACGGGCATGCCGCAGACACGCGCTGTGTCGCCCTTCCTGCCACCCGTCGACGAGAGCGGCATACATCTTACGTGGCTGCCCGTTACGGCCATGGAGAGCGGACTGCCCCTGCAGTTTCCCGACGGTGAGAACTACGAGCTGATCTATCCCGAACTCTACATCGACGTGGCAGCCTTCAACACCGACCCCAAGCCCTCGAACCTCGCTTTCCGTCTGGAGTCGACCATCGGCATCATGGGCACTGGTCTGCTTGACGCCATCCCTGAGGATTCTATCAAGGCACAGTATCAGCGCGAGGCACCCTACGTGGAACTGAACCCCAACTTCTGGGACAAGGATGCCAACGACTGGGCTGCAGGAGCCTGGTACACGCTGGCCGACGGCACGAAGAAAATCAAGCGCTTCACCTACGCCATGACACGTGCCTCGCTGCAGGACGGTGCCGGTGCCAATGCCGTGTGGAACATCCCGAACGTCTCGCGCTCAGACCGCCCTTATCTCTATACTACCACCGCCTGGGCCAAGGCCATGTCAAAGAACCCCGATGTCATTGCCGCCATCAAGCGCGACCCGTCGTCACCTTATTATAATGACGGTACCGACGAGGGCATTGCCGAGGCTGTGGCTGCCTTGCTCGACCCCAAGACCAACCAGTTCGACAATCCCTACCACAACTTCCAGCCGGAGATGACCGACAACAACTTCTGGTCGTTCATGGTGTGGCACCGCGGCTTGGCCATTCCCCGTGCCCGCGACCTCAACGACCAGCAGGTGCAGCGCGGCAAGCAACTGTTCAACGAGATTGGTTGCGCCTCGTGTCACCGTGCCAAGTGGACCACAGGCTCTGACAACTACTGGGCACCGTCGCCCATTGTCAGCAATAACCTGAGCCTGCCGCGCTATCCTAACCAGGTCATCTATCCCTACACCGACATGATTCAGCACCGCCTCTATATGAAGAACGGCATCCACGGCTCATGGTGCCGCACAACACCACTTTGGGGACGCGGCCTTTCGCGCATCAACACCGGTGCTGAGGACCGCCTGCACGACTGCCGTGCCCGCAACGAGATAGAGGCTATCATGTGGCACGCCTACTCCAAGAAGAGCGATGCCTATAAGTCCACGGAACGCTTCTTCTATCTGCCGAAGAAAGACCGTGATGCCATCGTGAAATTCTTGCAATCCATCTGATTAGAATTGAAGAATTTAAGAATGGAAGAATTGAAGAGACATTTGGTTCATCGTTTGGTGTTGCTGGCTCTGCTTTTGGCAGGGTCAGCACACCTTTTTGCATCGCCCCGTACCCTGCCCAAGGAGCAGGCCGCTCACTTCTGCCAGCTTCTTTTCAACGATGGCGAAGGCAGTGTCCGTCTGCTGAATACCTATGCCCAGAACCTCGTGACCGTGCTCTGCGGTCAGGCACGTTATGGCGACTACACCGCCGAACAGGTGTTCACCGGCCTTATCTTCTATTTCGACGATTGGATAAGCGAACCCTTCATCATGACAGCGGATGCCGAGCGCCAGAGACTTATCTACGATCTGTGCAGCGGCAGCACACTCCGCATCTTTCCCCATAAAAGCGGTGCCGGTGCCGTCAGCTGGTACACACCGACCGGACGCCTCCCTGAGAGCATCGACGCCGAGCACCGCCGTTACATACAGGAAGTCTTCACCCGTCTGAATGCTGAGGTCAAGGCCGAACACTGGGAAACCGTCGACGCCTACATCGACTCCATGATTAAGTATCAGTGCCAGTTCGGTGGAAACCCTCCGTCCCAATCACCGTCATCCTACACCATCATTGCCATCTTTCTGGGGATGTCATTAGCCTGTCTTGCAGTTTGCAAAGTCTTTTGATTTAAAGAATCAAAAAGGTTCTCTTTTTGCATTTGCCGTGCTTTGTATCTGTAATAAATAATTACCAAAAGGCCAATTTTGAGCTACGGAATCGAAAAGTGTGCCTAAAATAGGCACTGAGAGTGCCCATCCTAGGCATTCTTTATATGCTATCATGGCTGAGCGTAAACCTCCTTTACCATCTGATGGAGAAGTTGACGTGCCGTTTCCAAATCCATTGTTTCTGCATCTGTCACTGAAACAACGTTGTTGTCTAATTCATCGTACTTCATAATCAATTGATTTATTACGACCGTAAAGATAAGCATTTTTTCTCAAACTACGTTCAATGTAAGTTGTATTTTTAGTAAAAGTAGGTTTTTTTTCGGCAAAAATAAATCTAAAAGAGAGAAAGAAGAACGAAAGTTAAATTGAACATGGTGCCGATGAAGAAGACAAAGATTATCGAGGCCGCCGTGAAGATGTTAGTAGCAGCGGGGCGCTTTTTTGTGGATTAAATTTGCATGTTTCGGATTTTATGATTATTTTTGCGTGCCAAAAAACAAGAAAGAGCATGAATTACGAGGAATTGGTGACGGCAAGAAATGAAGGAAAGCTGCACAAGACCGTGCTGCCGATAGGCGATTACTATCGCGAGAAGGTGGACGGGAAATGGCGTGGCGTGGTTGACATAAGGCCTGAGCTGCACCGGCTCATGGCTTTCACAAAGGCTATTGCGCGGGAATGCGAGGCTAACAGGACGCTGACGAACAAGCACCAGATACACTTCGCGCCGCTGATGAGCGGTGATGAGGTTACGCGGCTGGAGCTGGAAGTGGGAAACTTTGAGCCGCTGGAGCAGTTGCTGAAGGATGACCCCGCCGTGGTTGCGGAAAAGAGTTTCGCCGACAACGTCTTCGCAGGGCTGGTTGACGTGACGGGTTTTCTGCATCAGCGCGGCATCAGGCATGTGTGCTACTCGCCGCGGACGGTGTTTGTGCGCAAGGGCGACCACAGTGTGATGCTGCTGTCGCACGGCTCTTTCTATCAGGACATCAGCGACCAGCGTGCGTTCTATGGTGACGATGCGCAGTATGTGGCGCCGGAGGTGACCGATGGCGGTGCGTGCGACGACAGGGCCGACGTCTATGGCATCGGCAGACTGATGCAGGCGATTTTCGACCAGTCGGAGGTTCCCCTGGAGTACCGCAAGGTGCTGAAGAAGGCTACGAGCGAGAAGCCGGAGGACCGTTTTGCCACGCCCGAGGACATGCTGAAGGCTTTGCACAAGCAGCGGAGTACCTACCGCTCTGTCCTGACGTTCGTGGCAGCGCTGGTGATTGCTGCGATGTGCATATTCGTGTATTTCGAGCTCTTCCCGGAGTCGGAGCCCGTGGAGTTTGTCAAGCCTGCTCCCCGGCAGCCTATTGACGACTTGTTGGATGACGGTATCACGCTTGAGGAGCTGGGCTTGAGCGCCGGCGATTCGATACTTGTCGACACTATGCACAGCCAGCGCGACTATGATGCCAAGGCAGAGGAGATTTTCCGCAAGCGCTATGAGCAGGAAGCAGAGCGCATCGTCTCCAGAATCTACAACAAGGAACACATGAACAACAGCGAGAAGCGGTTCATGGTGGAGAGCGAGGAGGTCGTTGACGAACTGATGAAGCTGCAGAGCGAAATGGCAGGGGAGTCGGGATTGTCGCACGAGCGTGCTCAAGTGATAGCCTCGCAGATCATAGAGCGCGTCACCGACAAGAAGAAAAAGGAAATGGGCTCGACGAACAGTCGCTCAGTGAAACTGCCGAAGAAAAAATAAAGAATTGAAGTTTTAACGGGCACGCTACGCGTGGAAATTTTTCAAAAATTATTCATCATACAGATATGATAAATTTTCTTTCAATTTCCCGCCGTAGGCGGCTGATATATAAATTAAGCATTGAATAATTATGAGATCAAGAACAGCCATTTGGTTTGAATGCAAGATTGCCTACGAAAAGGTTATGGAGGACGGTCTGCAGAAAAAAGTTACGGAATCGTATGTCGTTGATGCCCTCTCGTTCACAGAGGCCGAGAAGCGCATCATGGAGGAGATGTCGTCGTATATCAGCGGCGAATTCACCATCAAGGACATTAAGATAGCTCCCTATAAGGAGATTTTCTTCGCGGACGAGGAGATGGCCGACCGCTGGTACAAGGCCAAGCTCCAGTTCATCACCATCGACGAGAAGACGGAGAAGGAGAAGCGCTCGAACGTCAATTACCTGGTGCAGGCTGGGACGCTGAAGGGTGCCGTGGGTAACATCGAGAGTGTCATGGGAACGACTATGATTGACTACGTCATTGCTGCCGTCAACGAAACGACGCTGATGGATGTCTTTGAGTACGGCAAAGACGCTGACGCTGACGCTTCGCTAATTGAAAAATGATAATTGATAATTGATAATTTTATAATGGATAATAATTACGAATTATCCGATGTCAGGGAGAATCTGCATGAGGTGCTGAGGCACTTGCCGGAGGGGGTTCAGCTGGTGGCTATCAGCAAGTATCACCCCAACGAGTACATCGAGGCGGCATACGCCGAGGGGCAGCGCATCTTCGGTGAGAGCCATGAGCAGGAACTGCGCCAGAAGCACGAGACGCTGCCCAAGGACATCCAGTGGCATTTCATCGGTCATTTGCAGACCAATAAGGTGAAGTATATCGCGCCCTACGTGACGATGATAGAGGCCGTGGACTCGTTAAAGCTTCTGAAGGAGATTGACAAGCAAGCGGCTAAGTGTGAGCGTGTTATCGACGTACTGCTGGAGCTTCATATCGCCGAGGAGGAAACGAAGTACGGGCTGACGCCCGAGGGGCTGCGTGAACTGCTGGCGGCTGGTGAATGGCGGTCGATGGAGCATGTGCGCATCTGCGGATTGATGATGATGGCGTCGTATGTGGACGACGAGGAACAGATACGTTCTGAGTTCCGCTTGGCCAAGAGCCTGTTTGATGAGGTGAAGGCGCAGTATTTCGCTGACTGCGACTACTTCTGTGAACGCTCGTGGGGCATGAGCCACGACTATCTGTTAGCCGTTCAGGAGGGAAGTACCATGGTGCGCGTCGGTACCACTATTTTCGGTCCCCGGGTCTATTAACATAAAATTGAAAAGTTGAAGAATTGAAGAATTGAAGTTTTGGACGACTTCCATTTTTCAATTTTTCAATTCTTCAATTCTAAAGTACTACTGGCCGCGGCGTCTGGTGATGCTGCCGTA
>JAEEGK010025126.1_pt1 | contig 12267 bp, 6 predicted proteins | sample 8958771 | NCBI WGS metagenome assembly JAEEGK01 (sample SAMN16246547, study PRJNA631951) | gut metagenome | biome: gut microbiome; feature: rumen; material: SC-attached | host: Bos | place: Iran: Karaj | collected 2018-10 | reverse complement strand
TGCACCAATAAAAGCAATAACAAATTCAAAAAAGTGAATGAATAATACAGCCGCAATGGCAATAATGGCATAGCATAAAACTCTTTGGAATAGTCCAGATATTGAGTGGCTTTTCATCTCCGGGTCATTAACTAATGCATCTATAGTGTACGATAAAGCACCTGCGATAGCACCTATACATCCCATTACCGCACATTCTTCTGCTAACGAATAGTGCCCACTCGGATCCGAATACATAATCGGATTACTGTTCGCAAACAGATACTTATGCAGGCTCACCGGATCTGACAGACTGCCTGCATACGTGTCCATTGAAGTGAATGTACCGCTTACAGGATCCATATACCTTGCTCTCAGGTAGTAGAGCCCTGTTGCATCCTTCTCTTCGCCCTGGAATCCATATGTATTTGCAGACGTGCCGGTCTTTTCTGTCTCGTTGCCGAACGCGTCAAAGACCAACGTATCTGTTATGGCACCTGATTCATCCGTAAGTGCCCTTACAGAAAGGCCACCGTCGTAGAGATAGAAGGATGCTACTGTTCCTTCATGTCGAGAGATAAGCTCAAAACCACGGGTATAGTAAACGGTATCTGTTCCGTTCGTTGCCTTGAGAACCTGAGAATATCCTGACGACAGGTCAACCGTGTAATCAAAGGTAATATCTCCGGTCTTTTTGCTCGTTCTGTTGCCCTGATAATCGTATTCGTATGTCTCTGTGACAGGTGTACGTTCGGAACTGATGTTCGCGGAGATCATGCGGTTGTGGCAGTCATAAGTGTAAGACGCAACTAAAACGCCTGTTGCAGTCTTCTGGCTTACAAGATTTCCGGCATTGTCCCATGTATATTCGATATCGCCGGCCTTTGTTATCTGATTCAGACTGTTATAAGCATACGTTGTCTTTTTTCCGTCCTTCGTCATGGAAAGGCGGTTAGAGTTCGCATCATAGGTGTATTCCGTTACGGATACCTTTGTGCCGGCAGTCACAGTCTCTTTTGTAAGCCTGTTAAGCTTGTCGTAAGAATATTCAACTGTCCTGCCTGTCTCTTTAACGGATAATCTCTCTCCGTTATCGCCTATCGTATATTCAAAGCTTGTAAGGACTTTTCCATCTTTGTCCTTAGATACCTGCTTAACGAGGGCATTGATTTCGTTATACTCGTAAGTTGTTACAACGCCGTTAGGATATGTCGTGCTTGCCCTGTTGCCGTTGACATCGTAAGTGTATGTTGTCTTGCCTTCGCTGTCGGTTACTGAGATCAGCCTTCCGTATGTATCGTATCCGTAACTGATATCCTGATCATCGATCGTTATCTTGGATAACTGATACCCGTCATTGTACGTATATGTGATCTTTTCACCCTGAGCATTAGTTACGCTGGATAAGAAACCATCAGCATTATATGTGTATGTTACCGTTCCTGATGGATCATCGACCTTTGTGAGGTTTCCATACGCATCATATGTATATGTCGTAACCTCTTCATTCGTTGTCGTTGTCTTGATCCTGTCCATGGAATCATATGTATAGGTCGTCTTTGTACCGCCAAAGTCAGTAGTCGAGATCGTCCTGCCATATTTATCGTATTCCGTGGTTGCGGTTTTCCCGGCGGCATTCGTTACAGACTTGACCTGTCCGTTCACCGTATAACTGTATGTCGTCTCATTACCCAAAGCATCAGTAACTTTCGTTACATTGCCGAGTGAATCGTATTTATAGCTCCATGTTCCGTTCAATGCGTCCTTAACAGAAGTCAGCCTGTCCATACCATCGTATGTATACGTTGTAGTGTTGCCATATGCATCACTACTTGATACAAGACGGCTCCTTACATCGTATTTGGATCTGTATTCGCTTCCGTTAGGATACTTGACTGATGTCTGGTTACCGTTGTTATCGTATGTAAATGTATACTTATTGCCTTTGGCATCCGTTACGGAAGCAATATTGCCCCTGTCAGTATAGGCATACGATATCGAATTGCCGTCTGCATCCGTTATCTTTGTGTTCCTTCCGAGATAATCGTAAGTATATGTTGTCTTGCTTCCATATACATTTGTTGCAGTCAGCAATCTGTCGCACTCGTCATATGTATATGTCTCATATGTCTTGTTGGGATACGTCTTCCTGGTAACATTACCTACTGCATCGTAAGTAAAGCTTACCGTTCTTCCCAGTCTGTCAGTAGCAGTCAGGTTCCTGCCTTCAAGATCGTACGTGAAAGACTCTGTAGTCTTATCAGGATATACGATCTTCGTTAAGTTGCCGTATACATCGTATGTATACTTGGTAGTCCTGCCCTGACTGTCTGTTGCAGAAGTGACATCACCTGCCTGGTTATATACATATGTTGCATAACCGCCGTCAGCATAATCGATCTTCTTGACTCTGTTGGAGTTATCGTAAGAATACTTATCGGTCCTTGTGCTGCCCTGATATGTGATCGTCCTTGTGGCAAGCCTTCCCTTACTGTCATAAGTGAAGTTTGTTACCATTCCGTCGGCATTGGTTATTGAAGCTACCTGGCCTTTAGAATCGTAGGTCATGGACATGACCTTGCCAAGCGAATCCGTTACACTCGTGAGTTCGCCCTTTTTGCTGTATGCATATTTCTGTGTATTGCCGGAAGAATCCGTTGCAGATGTCGGGTTACCATGGCTGTCGTAGACCATGGTCAGTTCCTTGACGCCCATAGCGGACATCGTGAGCAGTTCACCCTTGGAACTGTATGTACTCGTTATCGTCCTGCCCTTCTCATCCTTGGCTGTTAACAGATTACCCTTACTGTCATATGTATAAGTGAATGTCGTGCCGTCAGGTTTAGTTTCGGACGTCTTGTTGTCGTCGTTGTCATATGTATACTTAGTTGTCCTGTTAAGGGCATCAGTTACAGTAAGCACATTACCTTTAGCATCATAGGTATAGATGGTGTTATATCCTAATCTGTCCTTAGTGACTTCACGCTTTGCATCAAGGTCGTGCGTGAATTCGATTCGCTTACCATCACTGTCAACCGTTGCGATCAGTCTGCCATTGTCATCATATTCATTCCTTGCGATCTTTGTGCCGTTATCGGCTGTCACACCGGTAATGAAGTGGCCCTTATCGTAGGTAAACGTTGTGTTATAACCACCGATATCGTTAACTCTGGTCAGATTGCCGTTTGAATCGTAATAGTATTTAACAGTGCTGTTTCCATCGGTGATCGATGTGATCTTTCCGTTTGCATCCCTGTTGAAAGTGATACTTCCACCTTCGGAATACGTTATACCCTCGTTGGTAATAGTTATATTCCTGCCATAAGTATCTTCGATCTTATAAAGACCATCTTTCAAGGTGAAGTAATACTTTATGCCGTCAGCCCTTGTGAGCATAAAATGCTCAGGAGCAAAGATACTCATATCAGAAGAACGGTACAGACTGTTATCCGAATAGATAAGATCTTCGTGTTCATCAAGGATTACTAACGTATCACCATTGTCTGCTGCTTTGAAAGACGCAGATATACCTGTCCAGTTCGCAGTGCTTGCAGTCTTCTCAGGCGACAATACAAGTGTGAACTTTTCTGAATCTCCGTTGCCCCAATCCACATATATCTCATGCGGATGTTCATCCTTCCAATAGTACAAAGGAGTGCCAAGCTGCTGTCTCAGTTCAGTTCCCCAATACTTACCCAATGGACTGCTTACGGAAACCTTCGGACCACCGATGGACATAGTCCAGCCGTATCCGAAATCGCCAAGTTTTGTCCTCTGTCTGCTGTCGTATGTTCTGTAAACTTCAACAGGCAATCCCGATACGGGTAATGTAAGGTCGAGGAAAGACATTGAGTAATTACCGATCTTAGCCTGACCGGTTACAAGTACTACGATCTCATCTTTGACAGAACCTTCATCAGCATACGCAGTCAGTACTATGCGGTAATAACCGTTCATGAGAAGCGTAGGATCCAACTTGCCTACCGCTCCGCTCTCTACAGCTTCCTTGCCCGTAAATGTATAGACTGCCTCTTCCGAATCTGCTGGGAATACTTCAAATGTATATTTCTTAAGGAGGGTTCCCTTTACGACACCTGTGATATCAGTGATAAACGTGACTTTCTGTCCGTCCTGCATATCATTGATATCCGCGAACAGTTCCTCATCCGTCAGTTCTCTTTCCGGAGCTTTGTAGTCAACTTCAGTAACAAATTCAGAAGTCTTACCTGAAGCGCTTGTAACCAATAGCCTTATGCTGTAAGTTCCTGTCTTCAGATCGTCTTTGGGAAGAACTCCCAATACTTCGTTATCCTTATTGCCTTCACCGGACGCAAAATCTACCCACTCTTGAGTTTCCTCTTTATCTGTCAGGAGCTGGAGTTTATACGTCGAAGCTTCATTACAGTCGATATTTCCCGATATCTTTATACCTTCATCAGTCAGTTCGACCGTCGTTATCTTTGAAGTGATAACGATCATGCGTTTCAGCGTGATGGGGATCTCTCTTTCATAATCCTTACCGTCTTTATCCGTTACCGTCAGGAATATCTTGTACTCTCCGGGATCCATACTGTCCGTAGGGATCCTGTCGATATACCCGAAGTCATCAGTAACTTTTCCGGCCTTGTTATAGACCTCATTGCCTTTGGCATCCTTGATCACAACAGATATATCTGTCCCTGTCTTTGCCTTAGGACCGGTCCTGCCTGATATATCAATGCTGTCACCGATATAGTATTCTCTGTTATCCATTGGTGCGAGGACTTGAAGAACTCCATCGAATTCGTTATGTATATCGGGTCTCGGATCAAATTCCATGCCATAAAACAAGAATTGTCCATTTGCCCAGAACCCATTGATTCCCAATGTATGGAGATAAACTGTATGTGATCCCTCAAATACTTCTTCAAGATCCAGCGGGCATACTACTAACGGTGTGTCAGGCTTTGTAACTTTGCCGTTCTCATCGTATGTTGCTGCATACAGATACAGTTTCTTCTCTGCACCGTTATAGTTGAACCATATTTCATGTACCGCACCACTTGTAAGGAACGGCATGTATTCAGCTACTGCGTAATCGCGTCTGTCATTACCGTTAAGACATACGGCTAGCATAGAATCGTAAGCTTCCGTTCCGGAATAGAAACCATTGGGCTGGCCTTCTATCGGTTCTCCGAATTCATTTCTCCATTCCGATTGCCCGGTCCTAAGCATGTCCATATGAATAGCAACCGAGTGCTCTCTGTGATTCAGTCCTTTGGCAAGGACAAAATTCATATAGTGTCCCTGCTCAAAATTAACTACTGAAGATACCGTTATCCTTCCGGCGAAAGAATAATCACTCGGGAGTTCAACAGGTAACACGTACCCGTTTTCACGAGTATCACCCATACCGCTGGATGCAACTAAATAGTTCGGTTCAACTCCGTAACCGGTCCATTCTTCAGCTGCAAACCTGTCTTTATATCCATACTTGGCATCGCCCATAGATACTGCCTGTGCAGTATCCTGCTCTTCAATCGGATATTCATTTGGAAGAAGCGTCTTAAACGGCGTCTTCGCGATCTCGAATCCGTCCAATACAACATCAGATGCTTTATTGAAATCACCACTTACAAAACCGAACTTGAGTTCCTTATCACCACCAAAATGCGCTTTAAGGTCAATATCGATCGAAAGCAGAGGCTTTTCATACTTATATATATGTCCGAACTTGTTCATCGTACATACATATACAGACAGAGTCTTGCCGTCGTAATCGACCCAACAGTCAGTCCTTCTACCGAGATTTCTCATCCAATGGTAATCTGCTACGGCATAGTGTTGCTTTTCTTCACCATTCAGGATTATACCAACATGTGAATTACTCTCATCGTAATTTACAAACTCGCCATTAAGACGTTTACTGTAGTTCTTCTGAGGGTCAAGATCGAACTCGATCACTACGCTCTTTTTATGCAGGTTATATCCGTTCCTGCCATAGAATCCGGTTGAAGTACCGTCACCATATGGTTCGATAACGAATGCAACTCCATTAGCAAGAGCGTTGGTCTGCGTAAACGAGAATCTCGTATAGAACTTGTAATCATCTCCAACATTTTCTGCAAAGGAAATGAAAGCATCACCTGTATGGAGACTGTTTTGACTGCTGACCAGTGAGGTCTTATCTTCACTTACATAAGCACCTTCACCCTGATAGTTCCAGTCCTTCTCGGCAAATGCGGTCTTGTAGCCATACTTGGTATTACCCTGTGAGAAAGGAACAAATACAGCCGGGCTCGGTGTAGGCTTTACAGTAGGTGTAGGCGTGGAATGCTGTAAATCAGGATTGGGATCAAGTTCAAGGCCTCTTACCTGCGTTGTTCCTGCCGACCAACCGTTTTGTCCCGCAAATCCGAATGAAAAACTGTCATATCCTTTAAACTTCTCGGAAAGATCTATTACATGTGTAATCAGCGGTCCGCCGGGTTTAATTACATGTCCGGACGTATCGTATGTAGCAGCATATATGCTGAAAATATGTGTTTTACCGTCGTATTCAAACCAGACATCAGTATAAACACCATACTCTGAAATGCTCTTAATTGAAGCTGTGGCAACTGGATTATTTCTATCGTCGTTTTCCACCAGACTGATAGTACCTGCGGCTCCATAGAAAAAGATCGAGAGTGAGTTTTCGTTTTCTTTTGTTGGTGTAATATAAAATCTTATTGCTCCACCGCCATCACTTTCAATAAGTGATGCTGTAAAACGACCACGCATGGAATAATCAGGCGAAAAACTTCTTGTTCCTTTATATGAAGCATATGCAGACCAGCCTATCATGAAGAAGGCATTGTTCAGAAGAGATATAACATCTTCTGTCATCCAGGTATTACCGGTCAGTTCCCAGTGATCTTTGTCATATCTGTTCTTATATCCGCAGGCTTTTACATCACCTTCGGAGAAAAGATCATAATTCTTCGCAGTTGTCTGTGTCGGGGTATCTGTAGGAGTCGGAGTGGGTGTATCCGTTGGGGTTGGTGTCGGTGTCGCAGTTGGAACTTCTGTCGGCTCAGGAGTAGGTGTTGCCGTAGGAGTAGGCGTCACAGTAGGCTCTGGAGTAGGCGTACACGTGGGCGTGGGTGTACTCGTGGGTGTAGGTGTGTTTGTCGGAGTGGGGATTGGAGTGCTGGTGGGTGTAGGAGTATTAGTAGGTACCGGCGTTGATGTAGGTGTATTTGTCGGCTTCGGCGTACTTGTAGGTGTTGTCGTAGGAGTTACTTTGAATATCAGTTCAAAATCTGACGGATCTGCCTTTACATTTAGGATAGAACCGCTATAGCTGAACTTATCGGCGATTATTCGTCCGTTCAGCGTTGTCTCATTAGCATTTATCGATACTCTGCCTTTGGGAGCATAGAGTATTCCGTTGATGCCTATCTTGGTTCCGTTCAGCGTGATATTTCCCTGTTCGGAATAAAGCAGAATCCTTCCTGTTATTTCTTCATTGGCATTAAGGGAGTCTACGTTATAAGTAATATTGCCTTTAGCTACGATAACTGCATCACCGGTAAAATCTGTACCGTTTATGGTGATATCACCATCTTTATAGAAATAACCGCTGGCTACGATCTTATCCTGAGATGTTAATGTCTTTTCTTTAATCGCCGGCAACGATGCCTTCTTGGCTTTTATTGCTGCAGACCAATCGGGAATATCTAAGGGCGATACATGCTCTTTGACTCCCGTCATTTCCGTCTTCCAACCGGCAGGCTGAACCGTGCCGACTGTCCTGGCAAACCCTTCCATATGAAGTTCAGAGCCCTGATACAGGAAATTCCTTCCGGAATATATATCGCCTGTGATATTTGATTTCCAGCCCTGGAAAGTGAAATCAGCATCCCTGCTCCCGGAAAAGATGGCATACGGGAAACTGGCGGGATCTATCTCGGCCTGTGGATCGACCGTCGGCGTGGGTGTTGCTGTTGAAGCAGCTGCAGTCGGAGTTACCGTCACATCAGGTTTCTCGGTCGGAGTGGGTTCCTGTGTTTCTGTCGGTGTTGAGGTCGCTGTGGGTTTTGTTGCAGGTGTCGGTGTCGGGGTAGTTTGAGGTTCATCTGTTACAACTTTGATCACTTTAACGGCAACCGGAGCAGTAGGAGCATTCTCAGCTCCGTCAGCGATAAGACCGAAAGTGTAAGTCTGTCCGGCAGGAATGACCGTATTGCACGAGACCTTGATGTTTTTATCAGAGTCATAGTCGGTGACGTCTTTGGCATTCCAAATGTTAGCTAGCCTTACATCTCCGGCATAATCTATTTCCAATACCCATGACTTTACATTAGCCTTGGATGTGTTCTTTACTACAAACTGGCCTTGGGTACTCTTTCCCCAGGTGGAATTCTGCTCATAAGTGATCTCAAACGGGTTTGCAGTATATTTGCCGTGTGTATTTGCGTCTGCGCTTAATTCACGCCACGGTAGCATGCCAATAACTAATGAGGCTATAAGCATGCAGCATACAACTTTAAACGAACGGGAAAAAGTATATTTCATTCCAGACCACCCCAAAGTATAAGTTTTTATACAAATCCGATTCTATGTTTGAAACTATCGGCATTCAAGCAAACACAGAACATTTAATATGACTGTGACAGTTGTAACCAATGTGTAATTATCTTATTCATTCTAATAAATTACTGAAAATCTTCTAACATACGCTTGAGTTCTTCCGTTTTTCCATAGATTACCGGACGGGCTCCTAATTTGAACATCCTGATTTTATTAAATCTAAGTCCAAAATGAGAGTACCTGTTCTTTCCTTCCAGAGCATCCTCAAAAATAAGGTTTTCGGCAATGGCATACAAAGGGACCTCTTGAAAACACACAGCTTTCTTATCACCAACAATGAATCCCTCGTTACCGCTTGCTTTAAGTGTTTTCTCTTGAAGAATTTTCCACAATGTTTCAAAAGCATCGTCATCGGTATCACCACGTGTAAGGTGAGTAATTCGTGCGGCTAGATCCGATCGGCTTGAAAATCTGTCTCTCCAAAAGTCTGCATTCATACGAAAACCACCTAAAAACTTATATCTATATACTTTATAATTCCATACTGTTAAAAATGTGATCGACAGTCATCCATCCGCATCTCAAGATACGAAGTCGGTTTTCCATGTTTTTCTGCATAATCAAGACAAGCATTATAATAGCCAAATGCTGTTCTCCAATCTTCTCGTTCGTATGCATATTCAGCTTGGTCAAATTTATCTTTGTAATCATTTTCAGATCCAATATACGTATACATAATCCTTCCTCCTCGTTATATGTAACTGTTAATCGAACAACAATCGTTCTTTTAATCACATATATTGTTTTTGTTATATAACATCTTTCCTCTCAAAGTAACTATTTCCTAAAACAACAACAGCTACCACCATAAACGCTGCAATCAGTAATCCGCTGAGCGGATTTAGCCCTCTGACATCAAAATACGAGCTTCGTACCCACATGGTATAGCTGCCCGGGAGAAACCAAGCGGTATAGTATGCCGACAGGACATAGACGGCACATGTTAAGGCAAAACTTGTTACCGGCGAGATAATTAAACTCATGAGCATCTGAACAAGACATATTCCGGCTGTAACGGCAATAGGTACGACAAACACGATCAGCATAAGGTCCTTATAAGGAAGATAATTTATATTGTATCCATAAACGATCTTCAGGAACTCATTCGTCACTCCAAGTGACGGCTTTGCACCATAAAACATTGCGAATATCGAACAAGAAAGGAAAGTTGCAAAAAAGTATAGCAATACGGATAATACGCACCATATCACTTTGGAAAACCACCAGGCAGAACGGTTTCGTCCTGCTATCATTACATTTACCCCGTTATCCGTATAGTCCTGTTCGGCATAATAAGCAATGATATATGATATTCCCAACTGCGTTATGAACCATAAGTACGGGATCAAAAATCCTTCTGTCGGATCAAACTGGTAGAAGCCCATGCCCGACATGCAATAAACGTAATAATCCATTATCGTGCCCGGTGATTGCATGGAATACCGGACCTGTATACCAGCAACAGCTCTCGAACAGTCCTTTACCATAAAGAAAGTGAACAAGACCACCAAATACAGAAAAAGCCGTTCAATGATACCCAGCTTGATATCACGCTTTAGCAGCTTAAGCGTTGTCATAAGTCAGCTCCTTTCTGTCAACGATAGAGCCGTCTTTGATCTCATAGATAATGTCGCTTAAATATTCGAGTTCTTCCCTGTCGTGGCAGGCAATGATTATAAGTTTGCCCTTATCTCTTATCTCAAGCAGGACTTTCTTTATCTTCTTCACGCTTTCCTCATCGAGGGCATTGATCGGCTCATCAAGGATGATGATATCCGGCTCTCCCATAATCGCGTTCGCGATACCGAGCTTTTGCTTCATACCGAGAGAATACTTTCTATAAATTCTCTTATCCTCAGGATCAAGTCCTACACGGTCTAATTCAGTTCTGATCTCATCATCTGAAATGTTTCCCGTTAAGCCCGCAAGAAGCTTCAGGTTCTTAAAGCCTGTATATTGTGGGAGGAAAGACGGATTTTCGATAAGTATTCCAATGCTTTCAGGAAATGAGATATCTTTATGAAGTGTTTTTCCGTTAATGATCACAGACCCTGAGTCCGGAATTAGTAGCCCCGCCATAGCGCGCATGAGCATTGTCTTGCCGGATCCGTTCTTACCCCTTAAACCGTATATCTTTCCTGATGTCAGCGTTATGGATACCTTATCCAGTATCAATACACCCTTTATGCTTTTACTCAATTCCTCGATCTTTATCTCACTCATAAAATATCCTTCTTTCTTGTAGTAACCGTTATCACTGCCACATTCACGATCAATATGACCAGATAGACTATAAGCATTTGATACCAATAAGAATGCATGTACTGTCTCGGATTCAGCATAGATAAAACGGACCAGTTACCGAAATCTTTAGCTCCTACGAAGATATCGAACATTAAGACTAAAACTAAAGGTGTAACCACCGCAGTAAAATTGCTCTTAACTGCATTGGTTATACTTAATGAAGTAAGGGCAATAACTCCTGCAAGCGTGGAGACCGCATGACATACATAAGCGGTTTGGAGAGCCTGTTAGAACTTAAGGCTAAGTATCCTGAGCATAAGATGGTTCTCCATAGTGACCAGGGCTCTGTATATGCGTCAAAAGCCTTTAACGAGTTGCTGCCTGCATACGTAAACCGCTCTATGTCACGTGCTGGAACGCCAACAGACAACGCAGCGATGGAATCCATAAACGGCTGGATAAAAACAGAAATGTTTATAGATCTGCATGTGACAGGAGAAAAACCAATAGAACAAGAAATAGATGATTACATTATTTTCTTCAATGAAGAGAGACCTGCCTATTCTTTAAACTACTTAACGCCAAAAGAGTACAAAGAAAGAAATAGTGCCTGACTAAAAATAAAACAGGCTGTTGTCTAAAATATGTTGACTAGTACAAGTGGGAAATGAAGAATTGGACACTAAAATCGAAATTCGCCTGAAACTCGACATGATTATCCGAGATCTGACAGCCGCTTCGAAGATGCTGAGAAAAATGTTCCTATATATATAACTTGTGGGAGAAGGCAAATCCGAACGCTGAAACTAAAACTCGTCTGAAAATCGATACGAATAACTGAAATCTGACAGGTTTATGCGTTTTTGCAGACTTGTGCTTTTAACTTGATGCTTTTCGGTATGTACACCGCAGTATTTGTTCTGCCCCCTGCGGGTCGAGAACCCGGTTGGATTCTCTATAGGGAAACCGGTAAGGCTCTCGTATTGCTGTTACGAGATCATGGGTCTTTCACCCCGGTAGCATCTGCTCCGCTGCACTCATTAGGTTCGACGGCTCACGGGAGGACTGATCCCGCTTCAACGCTCGGCTTGTGACTATGCAGAAGTATCATTATCCCTTTGTATCTGTCATCGCCTCCCTCGGGGTGCAACCCCGATTCTGACTCATCCCCTTTATCGCTCTCTCCCTAAGGAGGTCATCGCGAGGTCGGAGTCAACTTGGCTCGGTATTTTAACGCCGATACAAGGAACGTACCTTACGGTTTAGTATTCAGTTGTCAATGTCCGGTGAGGGATGATCCGATCCTTTTGAGGGGATCGGATTAAATGTCCCTTCACCTATACGTAATGGGAGAGGGCAAAACAGAACGGTCGGATGAAAAAAAGTTGAAAAAAGGCCTCAGTTGTTACCGATTGGTAACAACTGAAGCCA
>JAEEGK010025125.1_pt1 | contig 12267 bp, 14 predicted proteins | sample 8958771 | NCBI WGS metagenome assembly JAEEGK01 (sample SAMN16246547, study PRJNA631951) | gut metagenome | biome: gut microbiome; feature: rumen; material: SC-attached | host: Bos | place: Iran: Karaj | collected 2018-10 | reverse complement strand
GCTGATTTCAAAGAAAAAAGAATAGATGCCGGTCTCCGTCAGGAAGATCTCGCCAAGCTTGCCGGCTGCAATGCACACTCCATAAGCAGATATGAAACCGGAGAGCGGATCCCTTGTCTGGAGATTGGGATCAAGATCAGCGAAGCTTTGAAGAGCAATGTTAATGAGATATTTTTGAGGGAATAGTATATTACTCCTTTCAGAATTGTCTTCTTTGTGCAAATAACCTTTGCACGAAGCCACAGTTAATGATATAATCCCCACCATGGGTATCACCTTTGGAGTAATCCTAAATGGTGGACGGTTAGCCCTCCTTACGGAGGGGATGCGTATGCTGACTATTGAAGGTCTCATTGCAGTGATCGCTCTGTGCATCACTTGTTTTAGTCTCGGATATAATCTCGGACGTAATCAAAAAGCACAAAAATAGCCGCCCTCGCCAAAGTCGCGGCTATTGAATAGCTATACACTTGGGCTAACCGTTTACTGGTGATGCCCTTTTTCTATGGTCATATTAACACACGAATAGGATTCTGTCAATTAGGAGCCACTAAAAATGGACCGTTAACCCCGTCCCGGGGGACTATCCAGAAACTATTCCAAATTTGAAGTGATCTTTGCGTCCGTGATCGCGGTGCTTAATACTCTCTTTTTCTTTGCACCTCTTTTGGAACTTTTGATACCTGTAGAACTCCCGATGGGCGGAGCAGCAATCGTCGGAGCGTTATCCCTTGCAGGGATCTTTGTCCTTAAAGTGCTGATGGAGCACAATGACAACGAAACTTTGATCCTGAACGCCATGAGGGAAGTTTCTGCATATGACCGCATACTCTTGGGACTGGATGATTAGAAGCACTTAATTTGCTGAAACAGCGGTTGAAATCCTGTCGGGTAAATGCTATTGTATAGTTAAAATTATCCGCAAGGGGAAAAATTATGAACTTAACGTACGGCTTTTCGCGAAGCTTCGGTGGCTTTGGTTTCGGCTTTTTTCAGATCATTTTTATGCTGGTCTTCGGAATAGTACTTGTAATGATCATCATGACACTCTTTAAGAGCATCAAAGAGTGGTCACATAACAACAGATCGCCGCTTCTTACGGTTAAGGCAAAAGTGGTGGGAAAAAGGGTTAACACCTTTGTGAGTGGAGGAATGCACGGAGCAGACAGCAGTATGCATTCCACGAGCACATTCCACACTTATTACGTGACATTTCAAGTGGACAGCGGAGACAGGATGGAGCTCATGGTGCCCGAAAATGAATACGGTTATCTGATCGAGGGAGACCGGGGAGATCTTTCTTTTAAAGGAACCAGATTCATGGGCTTCGAACGCAGCATGTAAACATAAACGGCTTTCGGGCCGTTTTTTTGTTGCTCATATGCAGTTCATCATCAAAAAAAGTAGTTCATCCTAAATGAGTTGAGTTTTATAAAAACCGTGTTTATCATAAAATTGCCGGCCGGCAAAGTCTATCATAAACCGCAATTGTATTCATCGGAAATAGCTGTAACAATAGTATTCTTGTAAATGTCAATCTAACGCAACGAGGTCAGACTTTTCATCCACAAATTGCATTACTTGTTTCAATATATCGATGTTTTTATACGGTTCTCCTTGGACTTCCAACGAATGATCTCCATCTTTTATATACAAAGCTTGGATATTATGCTCCTCGCAATGTTTTTTATAAACCGAATATGCTTCATCACCCGTCCCTATAACAACATTGCTACCACATTTGATATACGCAATAGCTCCTTCGATAGGAGTAAGAAAAATCTGGGTCACTTTTATCCCTGCTTTTTCAGCAAGTGCTCCCGCCTCTGCAGTTCCGATACTTTTGGACAGAAAAATAACTTCTTCATACTCTTTAAAGTCAATCCCATTTGCCTGTTCAAAAACATATTCTCTTACCTTAACCTTCTTTTCCTCAAGGGTTAATTTTGTATCCATACAGATATCCTGATATCTCATATATTTTCGTTCATAACCCTTTGCTTCATACAACAAGTCAGCATAATAGAGTAAAGGATGATTAAATCCGTACCCCACTCCTGGGAAAATAACTACCAATTTTTTCATAATATTAACTATTCTCCTCAGCTTCCAAACAAACAATTGGAATTTATCAAATTCATTTTCTACATAAACAATTCTAATCCGTTTATCTTTTCGCACACTTGCTGATTATAATAATATCGTTGTTTTTTCAAAAAGAAAATGGACACTTTGAGGAATAGAGCGGTATAGAGGGGAATTCTGTCATGTTGGCCTTACAATCCCATCAGCATCCCATCACCCATCAACACCCATCAACTTTGTATAAATACTCTTTGCACAAAGCCATCGATGATGATATAATCCCCACCATGGGTATCACCTTTGGAGTAATCCTAAATGGTGGACGGTTAGCCCTCCTGACGGAGGGATTTGTGCCCTCCGTTTTTAACCCGCCTACGGCGGAGTTTATGAAAGGAGGGGGATGCGTATGCTGACTATTGAAAGTCTCATCGCGGTGATCGCACTTTGCATCACCTGCTTTAGTCTTGGATATAATCTGGGACGCAATCAGAAAGCACAAAAATAGCCGCCCTCGCCAAAGTCGCGGCTATTTAATAGCTATACACTTGGGCTAACCGTTTACTGGTGATGCCCTTTTTCTATGGTCATATTAACACACGAATAGGATTCTGTCAATTAAGAGCCACGAAAAAATGGACCGTTAACCCCGTCCCAACGTCATTATACTGTTGTTACTTTCTGTTAAGGTGTTAATCGAAAAAACTTAATATACTCTGAACCCGTCGCTTTAAAACCCCCGAATTCGGGGGTTTTTAAAAAACACTCAAAAAATTTTTTATTGGCAAAATCTTCGTTTAAACCCATTCCTGATCATCGTTGATTGCTTTTATCCTTTTGGGGCACTCAGCATCTTTTGGAATATGCCACGGACTCCCACTTTTATCGTGAGTTGCCCCTTTAATTAGACCTTCTCTGCACCATTTTTGAATGGTTTCTTGACGATAGCCCCATTTTTTCGAGGCTTCTAGCGTTCCCATATCGCTCATATTTTGTCCTTTCAAATCTTTCCTTTTTTCTTAATTTCCTGTATATCCCAGCACTATAGGGCAATCATCATTCCACCCTTTCTCCCATCCAGACTGAACCATCTTTGATCGACAATAGATTGTCAAATTTGAACATCCATCAAAAGCTGGTTCATCAGATATCAACGTCACTTCAATATATGTTACATTTTCAGGGATAATTATCTTAGTTAGTCCAACGCAATTTATAAATGCACCTCCTCCAATCCTTTTAAGGGTCGTTGGCAAAATAATATTTTTCAATTTGCTGCACCCACTAAAAGCAACATTACTAATAACAGTTACACCTTCATTAACAAAAACTGACTCAAGACCAGTACATTCTTCAAAAGCACCTATACTTATCTGTTTCAGGCTCCCAGGAATCGTTATATTTTGTAATGATGAACATCCACTAAAAGCAAAATTTCCTATCTCAGTCAGAGAAGACGGTAACAGGATATCCTTCAGTGCTTTGCATCCAGCAAAGCAATCATACCCTATCGTTTTCAAAGATCCCGGTAGCTCAATACTTATAAGGTTTTTGCATTCAGTAAATGTATAATCTTTAAGTTCAATTACACCAGCAGGTATATTGATAGTCTTCAGTTTTATACAGTTCTCAAAAGCTGAGCTGCCTATTACTGAAATTGTTTTCGGTAATCTTACGTTTTCCAATGTACTTTTACTATTAAAAGAATAATCACTAGCCTTGAATGCGTCTGCATTTATAACTCGAACAGGAACACCATTGTAATATGCGGGAATATCCAAAGAAGTTGCCGTACCGGAATAGCTTACCACTCCGCAATATGTGCCATCCTTCGAATACCCAAATTGCAGGTCAGGATCAACATAACTCGCAACCAGCTTAACATCCCCGATATCTGTTATCTTCTCCACAGGAACTCCATCATAAGTATCCTTCCCCCAATTTAAGAATACCAGTCCTGATTTCGTTGCCGACGGCAAGCTTAATGGAAGATCATTAATCGTAAAGCTTGCCTTTTTATTTCCAGATATATTACCTCCGTTAAGATCATAAGTAATTGTATAATTGATTATCTCCCATTTAGCATAAAGTGTTATATTCTCATGTGACCCGGCAGCAATTTGATTTATTTTCTTTGTATATGCTTTGTCTCCATACCAGCCCGCAAACTTATACCCCTTTCTAGTTGGGTCTTTAAGCGTGATTGCAGCTGATTCTACGGTAAATCTTGTAGGATTTTGCGAGGCATTTGAGCCACCATCTAAATAATAGTCAACCTTATAAACTATTCGATTCCACTTTGCCTCGAGTTCTATATCCTTTGGTGTAAACCATGTTCCACCTTGATATTTCTGTGCCCCAGAATACCAACCATCAAAAGCATAATAATCTCTTTCAGGTGTAGGCAATGAGTAGCTAGAATCATAGGTGACTAATATGATTGAATTGTTTACCTTTCCACCTTTTGCATCCAATGTGATTTTGTATTCGTTAACTTCCCAATTTGCCGTATACTTCCTATCGCCATGACTTCCTGTAGGAATCGTTACCGTCATCGTCAATCCATCAAGGTCGGTGCCTGTCCAACCTATAAATGTATAGCCTTCTCGTGTAGGATTATTCAGTGTGAATGTTTTATCCTGAAACGAGTACTCACTTGGATTTAAGGCTCTACCACCTCCTAATTTATATGTTATTTTTCCATATGCCTCCCAATTAGCTGTATACTCTCTATCGCCATAACTTCCGGATGGAATCATTACATCTGAGACCATTCCATCAATATCTGTACCTGTCCACCCCACAAATGTATAGCCCTCTTTTGTGGGGTTAATTAATGTAATCGCCTTTCCCTCTTTGTGATATTCTGTAGGGTTATTTGCCTTTCCACCATCAAGATTATAGCTAATTCTATATTCATCCGACCATACGGCATCAAGGATCAGCTTTAAGGAATCCTCTTTGCTATAACTATAATCAGACACCTTCCATTTATCAAATTTGTATCCTTCTTTTTGCGGTATCAAGAGTGAAGAAAAATCCGATGCTTTTTTGTAATAAAAAGTATCTCCGCTAGAGGAGTAGCCTCCATTAAGATTATATTGAAGTGCAACCGGTTCTGATACTTGAAGAACATTTTTTATAGCTTTCTCACAGTCTCCAATATCAATCTGATCCATAGCATAAAGAATCGTAAGTTTCCTATAACTACCACCAAAACCATCTAAATCTTCCAATACGCTTTTTGCTTCTTCATATTGGCCTCTTTCCATAAGCGTTGTGGCTTTGTTATATTTTATCATGGGTGTTACTAGAAAAACGAACACCAAAATAACACTTACAATGCCCACAAAAACAGGTATTGCAACTTTAGAAAATCTTAAAATTTTACGTTTTATTTCTCCTCGTTTTAACCTTGCAAGTTCTTCTTGACGTTCCTTTTCCTCTCTCGCCTCCTGTTCTTTTTTCTCCCTTTCAATACGGGCCAGCTCTGCCTGTCGCTCCTTCTCTTCCTTTTCTTCCCTCTCTTTTTTTAATCTTGCGTCTTTTTTAGCATTCAAATATTCTTGGTCAATGATACGGCAAAGATCTTCATATTTTCGACCACATCGACCACATTTGCCATCAGACTCAAGATTAATATTTCCACAGGCGCATAAAAACAAGCCTCTTTTTATTTCAGGAATAAAAGGTAGTTTTTCTCCCACTTCAATATAATATTGCTTTAAGCTTTCCGAATCTCGAATGCTTTCTAATATCTGTTTTTGGGCAGGAATTGTTGTCCACTCTTTTTCTTCGGCAGACCACATGCTGTTATCCCCAAAAACCACTTCTGTGACGGCAACAGATATTTTTCGCGTAATTTTATCCGGAAGGTATATTGGCGTTTTTACACCAAACTCCTGGTCTCTCGCTACATTTATATCCAAATACGCAAAGTCTTTTATACCTTGCACTTCATTTCCATTTGGCTCAAATGCGTGAACAGAAACCTTACATGCTATAATTTTTTTTGCAGATAGATTCCGAAGCTTGAGCTGTGCAACTACTTTGTCTTCTGTTAGATCTTTTTGAAGTGCTCCTGCTTCAACTAAAACCGGACTTCCTTCCAAATATAAATTTACCGGTAAACGATATAATTCTTGATAACGTCCTGCCATTTTTAATCCTTTCCACTATTTTAAAGATCCGGAAGTTCCTCTGATGCTATAGTATTAGATTTCCTCTTACTGTTCTTACACGTATTATCATTCCCAATTTCAGTAGGATTACCTCGATCCGGTAATGCTATAACCATCATCCAGCCAATAAATCCAAGCAACAGACATGGCCAAAAGTAATCCATACGATCATGTCCCTTCATTTCAGCTATATCAGCAAATTTACCTGAGATATAAACGATAAGCGCAATAAATAAAATCGATCCAACAATTATCAAAAAAACTAATAATCCGTCATCCATGCCTTTTCTCCTTTAAAAAACCTCTGTAAATAATACAAATAATTCCCAAATACATATGCTCGCTTTACAACATTTGCTCTTTCACCCATTGATCGATTGAACTTGCTGAAGCCCGACAGCTGTTTTTCAATAAGTCATCCGGTTCTTTTTTGTCCTTGATGCAACGAAGATATGTTTTTATATGCTTATACCGTACAAACATTACTCCATCTTCTTCCAACAAATGCATCAGTTTTGAATTGTCCTTTTCTAATTCAAGTTCTATATTGTTGCAGTATTCAGTCAATGTCATAGCCTCTTCCTCCTACGAAAGTGTTCTTTAGCCTAAAACCGCATATCCATTATAAAAGATGTCATTTTGTCTTGCAATATATTTTGCATTAACTTTTAATTGCATTTTTCAGTGCATACTTTTACACATTTCTTGCATTACCTTTTGTATTGAAGGAGGTGCATAAAATGGCATTTGAAATCAAGTCCAATCGCAAGGAAAGCGAAAACAAGACTATTCGTTTTCCTATTGAGGTTATCGATAAAGTAAACGAAGCAATCACAGGTAAAGATGTCTCTTTTTCCAATTTTGTTATCCAAGCAGTAGAGTATGCTTTGGAAAACATGAAGAAACCTGACTAATGAAAAACTGCCCCGTAACAGTTATGCTATGAGGCAGTTTATTCTTGGCAATCTATCTTTTTGCTGATAATATGCCAACCAAGCCTTGGTATCTGTGCTAGTCCCTTCCGTATGGGTTGAGGACACGTTGCCGGTCAAGGCTTTTTTATTTTCCCAACCAAAACGAAACGTCTCAATGGTTGTTTCAGGTCAATCCAATCCTTCCTCCTTCTTAAAATTTGTTTTCCTTTTGGGTAATTACCGATCGATCTCGTGCTACCTTCAAGTGGTAGCGCGGTGGTAGCGTTAAGAATTATAAAAGAAAAAGCCTTGCATTTGCAAGGCTTACGAGCAGGGGACGAGAGAATCGAAGCAGAAAGGGAAGAACGTTCCCAATCTCTCTCATCCGCCTATTTACTATATTCCCGATATTTAAGTAACTGTTTTTTGTGGATTACCTTTGGATTACCTGGCGTTTTACGCCGTCTGAACAGCATCTGTCGATGCCGTGACATTGGTTAACAACGGGGCCTTTGCCAACTGTTCCCTTATAAAGTCCATGTCAGCTCTGGCTATCACATAGCTTCTTCTGGTGGTTGTGATATCGGAATGCCCCATAAGATACTTCACTACTTCTTCATTTACTCCGGAGTAGATCAGGTTCGTTGCATAGGTCTTTCTGATCTTATGAGGTGAACGCCTCGGAATGCCAACCGCATCACACGCTCTGTAGATCTTCCTTCGAAAACCGGATTCACAGATCCTCTTCCCATCATTCTCGGTCAGTAACCATTCTGACTCCGGATTTCTGTTAAGCAGCTGTGCAAGCACCGTTTTACCCAATTCTCTTACCGTTACCTGGCGCTCGCCTGCTTCTGTTTTCGTAAAGTCCTCGATGTCAATCTTGTTTTTTCCGGTGCTTTCATCCTTGTAGTGAATTTCCGTCCTTGAAACACTTATCAGATCATCATTAACATCTGATTTCTTAAGCGCTGCAAGTTCACCTACTCTGAGCCCCGTCTCAAACAGAAGTACCAGTCCCAGTGACCGCACATCTCCTTCTTTAAGCAGATATGCAAGCAACAGGTTTGTCTCACTTATTGAAAAGCTCTCTTCTTTTGGGCTCTTTTTAGTTGACCTAAAAATAGACAGTTTTTTCCGTGATTGTCCGTGATCGTCCCGAAGGAAAAATTTCTATTTCCGAATCATTTTATTACAACCACTTCTCTTTTATATTCCGGGCTGTACTCCTGATCCCATTCATTCAAGAAATCATCGTTATCTGCCACCTTATCAATCAAATCGTATCCACGGCGGATTATAATCTCTTCAGAAAATGGAACGATATCTTTTTCAAAAGAAACCTCTCTTCCGCCAGCCTCAATGATTATAGCCCTCGTAAGCCAAACGTCATATTCAGCCTCACCGTTAATAGTCATTTTTTGTTGCTCATTAACAACTTTGACAGCCGAAATAACATCTCCTATCGGAGTGGAAATCATTTCGACATCCTTGAACGCGGATTTAACAGCCACATCCTCCGATAAACTCAGCTTCGCTACGGCCATATCATCAGTATTTCCGAAGTAATCCACAGTTTCTTGAACATTGGTCAATGCATATACTTCATCACCAATATACAATCCGACTATCTGGGTTACACTATTTGTAAACTCAAAAGCATCGCATTTATACCTATGGAAAACCTTACCGATCCAGTTTTGAACAACCTTGGGATCAAATCTCATATCTATAGTTTTCATATTCATCATCCTTTCACGAAATGGATTTTCTGGTACTTAATTCCGCCATGAGCGTCACTCTTTTTTATATTGATCTCTACAGCAGGGGAACCATCGCTTGAAGAGACTTCCCTATAAGATATGATTGTTCCGTCACTCATTTTTGCATAAACACCTTTTCCATTATCCATTTCTCTTTCAATGCCGCCATAAGCCGCTTTTTCATAAAATGATAGTGCAGTTTTTACCGGATCATCAGAATAAATGTTTCTGACAAAATCCCTACCTTCGCCTTTAGTACCGAAATAGCCGTTATTATAGTCATATTCGGCGACAAGCGACGAAAGATTCTCTACAATCGAATGATGGTGCCCGGTATCGCCTTTATATCCGCGTCCCATTACTCATCTCCCTCCTTTTTATGTGTCTGTTCAAAAAGAGAGGGGTATCTAAGAAACCGCGCATATCCATAGAATCGCCCAAACACTTCATCCGGCATATATCCATGAACCAGAACGTCTGTTGGTTCCAAAACCCGTAACATTTCTTCTGTTCCAACACTCCATAGTTCCTTGTCACATCTGCTTCTGAGGCATCCATGAGTACTGATACATACGATCTTATGTTTTGGAACGCCTAAAAAACAATAATCAAAACTCGACTCATCACTCCATCTGATATTTGGAATCACAGAAATTCCTTGCTTTTGTAAATAGAACCCAACTGCACGATTAAAGTATGTATTTGTTTGCTGGATACAAGGAGCCTGTCCCACTAAAAGTGTACAGTCAGGAGTAACGACTCCGTCAAATTCTTTCAGTGCATCCAAATACTTATTCGTAGCGGTCAGCACCTTCGAAAAATACTTGTCATGCATATAAAAATGCACATATTGTCTTTTGTTCTTGGTCTGATTGATTTTTTCAAACGGAATCATACCATGTGGAACTTGCGTATTATCTATATCAAGAAGCGCAGGTATCCCAGGTTTTCCAACCAACTCCGCCCCCTCTGTAAGGTAAGGGTAGGAGCCATCATCCAAAATAGTTTTTTTCATAAAAAACTCCTTTCCGGACATAATTCGTCCATAAGCCAAAAATTAATAAACATTTTTCTTGTGCTCTCGGAAAGGATATGTTAAACTCATTGAACAGATTTGAGGATGTGTTTAACATATCCCATGAGAGAACGCATAGTGATTGCTGGTAACAATCATTTATGCGTTTTTTTCTTTTGTAGAACCCAAAGTCAATCATCACTCCTTTCATATACTTCCTTATCACAACGGATTAAAAATGCTCTAAACCCGTTCAGATAGATCCATCAATTCCTTAAAGAAAAATCTACGATTTCTCTTTCGGTCATCACCTTGCAAGATCATGAGATCTTCCATTGTTGCCAGATATCTATTCGCCTGGCCCGCTGAAATATCCAGTTGTTCTGCCAAATAATTGGCTGTCAGCACAGGTTGAGTAAAAAGACATTCTAGAATTCCATCATATTTTGGGCTATTTATGCTTTTTCTCAATGTTTCTTTCGTTTTAGTATACAGATTATTTAAATCCTCCACATATTTAATGTGGCTTTGAGCCTGTATTATTATTTTTTGTAAAAAGAACCGAATCCAGTTGTTATAGTTCCCCTGCCTCGTGCCTGTCAGTTGATTATAATAAACCACCTTATCTTGACTTATAGCTTCACTAAGGTAAAAGAAAGGAAAACTGATCACTTTCGCCTTAAATAGATACAGGCTTATAAGCAGCCTACCAACTCTTCCGTTTCCATCTTCAAAAGGATGTATAGACTCAAATTGTGCATGGCTTATTGCTGCCTTTATCAACGGATTAACCCCATCCATTGTGTTATTCATATATTTTATCAGCTCATCCATGTACTTTGGAGCCTCTTCAAAAGAAGGCGGCGAAAAAACCACAGTGCCGACACTATTAACTATATAGTTATCCTTTTCTTTGTACTTACCCAAAAAATCTTCTTTTTGTTTAGCTATAACGCCCTCTAGCATAAGTGAGTGTAGTTTTTTTATCAACTCGTTCGAAAAATCCTCCGAGCGCAAAATATCAGCCCCATACCTTAATGCCTTGGTGTGATTTCTGACCTCAAGCATTATCTTGTTCTGATTAGAAGACAAGGAAACCTCATTCTCAAACACATCACTTATCGTTGTTTGAGTTCCCTCGATATACATGGAAGAAACCGCTTCTATCTTATGAAACATAGGGATGACAATGCTATTGAACTGGTAGCCTGTGAGCATTGCTTCTAATTGCCCCAGCAACTTAGATGCATAAAACAATTCGTTTACAAATTCATTGGCATCATATTCGCCTATCCTTTCCTTCAAATACTTCATCGCGGCCCCCTAATTCTCTTTGTATTGTCATAATATATCGTTATAACTCGATTGTCAATAGCTTATCTGCATCTTTTACAAAAAAGTGTAGATAAGCAACAAAATTTTTGCTTTTTTGCACATTTTTTTTTCATAAATGATCATATACGTAATTTTGTTTTTCTATAGATACATCCATGTAGATAAGGAATTATTGCTTCGATTATCAAAAAACCGATCCATGTGAATTGTTCACATACAGACCGGCTTCGTTTTATATATCTCTGAAGCAAACCGCTTCAGATTTAAATACTTCAGATTCCAATTCCATAGAAACTGCCATAACCCCCCACCGACTGCCTATTCTAATAATACCACTCTTTTTCATACCTGGAAATAGACAGTTTGAGGAATAGAGCGGTATAGAAAGGAATTCTGTAATGTTAATCTATCCATCCACTCCATTTGCAATCCCCTCCACTTTTTATAAATAGTCTTTGCACAAAGCCATAGATGATGATATAATCCCCGCATGGGTATCACCTATGGAGTAATCCTAAATGGTGGACGGTTAGCCCTCCTTTCGGAGGGATTTGTGCCCTCCGTTTTTAACCCGCCGAGAGGTGGAGTTTATGAAAGGAGGGGGATGCGTATGTTGACTATTGAAAGTCTCATCGCGGTGATCGCACTTTGCCTCACCTGCTTTAGTCTTGGATATAATCTGGGACGCAATCAAAAAGCACAAAAATAGCCGCCCTCGCCAAAGCCGCGGCTATTTAATAGCTATACACTTGGGCTAACCGTTTACTGGTGATGCCCTTTTTCTATGGTCATATTAACACAGGAATAGATTTCTGTCAATTAGTAGCACTAAAAATGATGCGTAGTATATCAGCGCCTTCGGCGCAAAAAAAGAAACCCACCCCTTTTGCGGTTCAGTCCTTCCTCCTTCTTTCTTGGAATTACTGTTTTTGGGTGGATTACCTCTGGATTACTTTTAAAAACAGGGACAAAAAAAG
>JAEEGK010025124.1_pt1 | contig 12267 bp, 5 predicted proteins | sample 8958771 | NCBI WGS metagenome assembly JAEEGK01 (sample SAMN16246547, study PRJNA631951) | gut metagenome | biome: gut microbiome; feature: rumen; material: SC-attached | host: Bos | place: Iran: Karaj | collected 2018-10 | reverse complement strand
AAGTCAAGGCTGAAGATGTCAAGCCCGAATCTGAATTCGGTAATGACCTCGGTGCCGACTCTCTGGACCGTGTTGAACTCGTGATGGCTCTCGAAGACGAATTCGATGTCGAAATCCTCGATTCCGACGCTGAAAAGTTCCAGAAGGTTTCTGACGTTGTCGCTTTCCTCGAAGCACACAAGAAGTAATCTAGTTTTGCTTTAGCCCGCAACAGTTGGGCAAAGATTGAACTTTGGGTCCCCGGTATCGCCGGGGATTCTTTTTTTACCGTCATCCTGAGCGAAGCGAAGACAACTCAGAAGGCGAGTGTTGCGACCATGCTTGCATGGGCATAACCGAGCCTAAGAGGTTGGGGCTTGCCCCCATCTATTATTTCTTGAACACACTTTGTCATGCCGGACTCCGTTCTCTTTGACCACTTAGAACTTTGACGCTTTGCGTCAGCATCTTCGGCTCAATCATGACAGTCTGCAAGCAGCTTGTCGCGACACTCGCCTTGAATGCAACTAGTTCTTATGTGGTCATGATCCGCGAATGGGGACGGCATCGCCTTCTCGTTTATGAAAAGGAGGTGCTCGTTCTATGACGGATGATTACTGGCTGTAGGCAAAAGACCTCTGACCACAGAGCAAAATCAGATTATCTAGTAACTCAGAACTAGTAACTAGGAACTAGATTTTTAAATTTGAAAACGCGATAAAAAACATAAAAGGAGATTCTGTTGGAAGAACAAAACTTGCTCCACAAAATCCTAAAACTCTGGTTTCGCCAGAAGTCCGGTGACGGGCTTGAGGCTAAGCTTGGGTATAGGTTCCGCGATCCAGAACTGCTGGCTCATGCGCTTGTCCACCGCTCGTTCATCGTCGGCAAGGACGTGCCATACGCAAACAACAACGAGCGTCTGGAATTCCTGGGCGATTCCGTCCTCAACATGCTGACGACCGAGTTCCTTTACAAGACGTACCCGAATGATTCGGAGGGCGAGCTCTCCAAACGCAAAAGCGCCATTGTGTCAGGTCACGCCTGCGCCCAGTCCTCCAAGGAATGGTCTTTGGATGAATACGTGAAAATCGGGAAGTCCGAGGCCAAGATGGGCGGTCGCGGTAAGGAAAGCATTCTTGCGGACGCCTACGAAGCCGTGCTTGGCGCTGTGTATCTTGATGGTGGCCTCGACGAAGTCCGTGCGATTTTGAACAAGTTCCATTTCCCGCGCGTGAGCGAAATCATCAATGCAGTCGACTTTGCGAACTACAAGAGCGAACTTCTAGAATTTTGCCAAGGCAAATTGCGTTGTTCCCCGGAATATGTGGTTGTTGACGAATCGGGTCCGGAACATCAGAAACTGTTTACGGTCGAAGTGGTCGTGAACGGCAATGCTTATACTCGTGGGCAAGGCCCGAATAAGAAAAAGGCAGAACAGGAGGCCTCGCGTACGACGCTTGAAAAACTCAAAGCCGAAGTCGCCGAAGCCGAACGCAAAAAAGCCGAGGCCCCAAAAATCAAGCAACCTGCACACCACGTGGGATTACCGTAGGGCGGCTACGCCGCAGTTACGAGTATGGAGTTCCTAGTTACTAGAAATGTTCTTATTGCAATCTCTAGTAACTATTAACTAGTAACTAGTAACTAGTAACTAATAACTAGTAACTAGTAACTATTTTATCTATCTTATCCATCATGAAAACATTTTCCCTCCGTAATTTACTTGCCCTGCCGATGGCGGCGGCTCTCGCATTTGCTCTTGCTGCCTGCAATGAATCTGGCGATTCCAAATCCGGCCAATCCACGAAAGCTTCGAAAAAAGGCGCACCCGTCTCCGAAGCGGATTGCCCGATTCTCCCGCTCGATTCTACAGCAACCGGCGAGTTCGACCCGATTGCCTCGAAGGAAGCCCGCGCCTGCGGCTCCATCACGCTTTGGGGCTCCGCCATGCCCAAGTCCTTCAACATGTGGGAAGACTACAACAGCTTTTCTGCCGAACTCATGAGCATGATGTTTGAACCGCTCGTGAGCCTGCACAGTACCGAAGACCGTGAAGTGGGCATCCTCGCGGACAAGTGGGAAGTCTCCGAAGACGGCAAGACGTTCACGTTCCATGTGGATCCGCGTGCAAAATGGAGCGACGGCAAGTCCATCACCGCCGAAGACGTGCAGTTCTATTACGACGTCATCATGGACGAGAAAAACCTCACGCCGATTTTCAAGGTCGGTCTCAGCCGCTTTGAACGCCCGGAAGTCGTCGATAGCTTGACCGTCCGCATGAAGGCAAAGGAACCGCACTGGGGCAACTTCTGGGAAGCGGCGGGCATGCTCGCGTTCCCGAAGCACGTGTGGGCAGGCAAGGACTTCAACAAGATTCGTTACGAATTCCCGGTCGTCTCCGGCCCGTACATCATCAAGACGTTCCGCGAAGACCGCTTTGTGGAACTCCAGCGCCGCAGCGACTGGTGGGGCTTCAAGAAAAACTGGAACCACGGCAAGTACAACTTCCAGAAAATCCGCTACCGCTTCATGAACGACCAGACGAAAGCTCTCGAAGCGTTCAAGAAGCAAGATTTCAACGCCTACGCCATTTACACGAGCAGTATCTGGATGAAGCAGACCGACTTTGATGCCATCAAGAAGGGGTGGGCCATCAAACAGCGCATCTTCAACAAGGAACCGATTGGTTTCCAGGGCATGGCCATCAACCTCCGCAAGCCGCAATTCCAGGACGTCCGCGTTCGCCGCGCTCTCTCGTACCTCTTGAACCGCGAAGCGATGAACGAAAAGTACATGTTCGGCCAGTATTTCCTCCTCAACAGCTACTATCCGGACTTGTGGGCGAACAACCAGAACCCGACGGCGCCTGTCTATAGCTACAATCCCGAAAAGGCTCGTGCGCTCTTTGCCGAAGCGGGCTACAAGGTCAATGCTCAAGGCGTTCTCGAAAAGGATGGCAAGCCGTTTGCGATAAACTTCATCACGAGCCAAGAAGACTTGCGCCACCTCACGCTGTTCCAAGAGGACTTGAAGAAGGTGGGCGTGGTGGCGACCATCGAGCAGATGAGCCAGAGCACGCTCCGCAAGCGCTTGGACGATGCGGACTTCGACCTTTACTGGGTGAACTGGGGCGCGGGCCGTCTCCGCGATCCGGAAGCAAGCTGGATTTCCAAGACGGCAATGGAAAAAGGTACGAACAACCTTGCCGGCGTTCAGGACAAAGTCGTCGATAGCTTAATTAACTTGCAAAAGACCGAATTTGACCTTGCCAAGCGCAACGAAATCTTGAAAGCGCTGGACAACCGCCTCGCCGAAATCGTCCCGTACGTGCTCATGTGGCAGTGCGACCACCACCGCATCCTATACTGGAACCGTTACGGCACACCCGAAAAGGTGCTCGACCAGTTCAACCGCGAAGACGCCATCCCCGTCTATTGGTGGGTGGACCCGGTCAAGTCCGCCGCACTCGACAAGGCGATGAAATCTGGCGAAAGCCTGCCCGTGCCCGAGTACGATATTCGATAGAAGAGAGCACGCACAACGTCATCCTGAACAATGTGATGCATCCAGAACATCTCTGGATTCTTCGAGTCCCATGGACTCTCAGAATGACGGTCATTCCTTATTGTCACCCCGGTTTTATATACCGGGGCCAGTTTACACGGTTCTATCCACTTACACAGTACCAATCACATTGTTACCCCGGTTTTATATACCGGGGCCAGTTTACACAGTCCCCTTCGCTTACACAAAAAAAATCCCGGAACAAGTCCGGGACGTTCTAATAACTTCACTGGCGTTCTTTCGTCTAAGAACTAGAACTTGAATTCCACATCCAGCGTAAAGCCAACGGCATCCCCTTCCATGTTAATCGTGAACGGGTCCTTGCTTTTCCTCTTTATGTCTTCGCTACGAGCGATAATCTTTCCTTTAATCAAAATCTGGTTCGTTACGGCGAATTCGGCACCGACCCAGAACTTCCACTGGTTGGACCAGTCGTCATGCAGGCTGACATCCTTGTTTCCGTTGTCGTATTCTGACCTGAAAAGGCGAAGCCAGAGCTGACCACCAATCAAAAGCGTTACCGGAGCGGAGGGAAGGGTGTAGTCTAATTCACCGCCAATACGGAGTTCGAGACCTCTCTCTTGCTTGTGATGCTCGAAACCCCAGAAAACACCGGCTTCAGTACCGAATGCGGCGCCTTTAAAGCTTGCGATATCGTTATGGATTTGTGCACCGAAATAGAGGAATATTTCGTGGTGGCTAGGAGGCGTTGTTCCGAGTCCGTCGTATTTTTCGCGGCCAATGGGCAAGTTGAAATCGAGGAAGAGGTTGACCATCGGGGTCATGGCAAAGCGACCGCCAATCATCAAGTCACGGATGCCGTTACCGCCTTCTTCGCATGCGTCACAATCGGTTTCGCTCCAGAACTGGTAGCCGAAACTCTGCAAAGATAGTTCGAACTTGGGAGAAATGTTGAAGCGGGCGCCGACCTTCAGACCCATTTGGGACCAGTCATCGTCCTTGTCGTAGTATAGTCCGGCCTTGATAGAACCCTGGTTGTTTTGAAGTAGGCCGAAGTAATCCCATGTTGCGAAGCTGGATGTGACAAGCGCTGCCGCGAGAAGAAGAACCTTTTTTATCATCGTAACTCCTATAAATCACCAAAATGGTTAGCTTCAATTTAGTAATAGATTGGATAGTCTGCAAATCCTTTTCATGAAAGGCGCGTTTATATCGTGTTTATAGTCACAAATGCTATTTTTTTCTTGCAACCATGGTTGCGATTTTTTGCATAAAAATTATTTTTACTATGGAAATAATTACTAGAGGGTCAATATGAAGTATTTAAAGAGTTTGCTAGTTGCCGCGAGCATGCTACTCCCGATGTCCGTTTGGGCGCAGGGAGCGTTCAATCCAGGCTTGATACCCGTAGAAAAATCTTATATAAACCTCTACTATTACGAGAATGCCGAAAACAAGAACGACAAAGGCCTTTATTTGGCTCAAGAAAAGGGTGACGTTGCAAAGTGCACTGCCGGCGAATCTGGCATGTTTGCTGTTAGTTCTAAAAAACTTACCTGCGTCGCTTCCACAGAAATCACAAAGACAAATACTGTTTCTAAAATCATTCCAAAACTTTTAAGTGGTTACTGGGACAACAAGACGGAAAAATATCATTCGTCAAAGATTTTGCTTGCAACGGATATCGACTTCAAACAAAAGCTGAATACAGCGGTGTCACCGTGGTCGTGCTTGGGCACGGAAAATTATGAGGGGATGGGTTTCTCCGGTAAGGTGTTTGATGGAAACGATAAGAAAATATCGAATGTTTGCGGTGTCGTCAATGCGGGCGAATGGAAAAATGGTATAGGCTTGTTTAAAAGCATTTCCGATGGTACGGTAAAAAATCTTAAGCTGGACTCTGTGGAGTTCGTTGTTTTAAACATAAAGTCCGGTAGTGGCGCTGCGGCAGTGTCATCAAATGAAGAAGATTACGGGCCGGTAGGCGGTCTTGCTGCGTATATTGTAAATAGTACGGTGGATAATATTTCTTTGGGTCATATCAACGTGAGCGCACCTTTGGCGGGTGGTCTTGCCGGGTATATTGAAAAAACTCCAGTCACGAATATCAGCATGATCAATGCGAACTCCAGAATCGTGGCTTCTAACGATATCGTGCTCAACAAAAATAAGGCAGATAGCAAAATGGGTGGCTTCAAGACCGTTTTAGGCGGCCTTGTCGGAGCATCTTATTCGAGCGACTTTAGTGATATCAACATTTATCCTGAAATTATAAAAAATGAGGCAGAATCTGATTCTTCTGCTTTGGGTGGCGTTGCAGGCTTGTTTGTTTATGATGTTGAAACTATGATAGAAAATATTATTGTTGAATCTAGTGAAAAAAAGAAGGTGACCATACAGGGCGGCACCACCATGGGCGGCGTGTTTGGCAAAACGGAAAGAAAAACCACGACTCCGTCAACTTCCATGCATCTGTCGGATTTGCTTGTTAATAAAATCGTAGTGAACAACTTAGTTATGCAGAATAGCGTGCATAAGCAAGATTATGCAGTGAACTTTGCTGTTTATATGGGTTCTCTTATTGGTAACAGTAATCTTTGTAATGGCGGTGTTCTTAAAATTACGAAATCTAGGGCAAATGACTTTACGATAGGTGAAACTGTTTCTCAGGAAGGAACTTATCATTATCATGTTGGCGGTATTGCTGGTTATGCCGGTTGTGAAAGTTCGGACAACGCCAGCAACAGGAGTGATCAATATTTGACGATTACGAATACGCATGCTTTGGGTTCAATTGACATGAATGGTGGATATGTGAGTGGCACCGCCGCTTATGACATAAATGCTTCTGTCGGTGGAATTGTCGGTACGGCCCTATTTGCTAGCAACAATGGCGTTGTGGAAGATACCTCGTCTGTTAGTATCACGTATAAGCTAAAAGGAACACCTCCGTCATCTGTGATTGAAGCGAGTTTTGTTAATATCGGAGGTGCCTTTGGTGCTGCCAGTATTTATAATACTTCGGGAGTCCCGCTAGAAATTAAAAATGTCATCGCTAAAGGATATTCTAGCGGTAGTTCGAAAATTAATATAGATGTCGAAGATAATGGCTTCGACTCGTATGTGGGCGGTGTTATCGGAAAGTTTCCCCATATTAGTAACAGCGGGAATTCAAGTATCTTGTTTGACGATGTCAGTGTTTCAAACGAAGGTGGAACGGTAGTCCGTTATGGCGGCGAGGGCGCATCATGGGAAACTGCTACGGTTGCTAATGTTGGCGGTGTTTGTGGCGAATGCCAGTCTGTCCGGAGCCTGTATAAAGTTTCTGTTGCTGGCGGTATTGTTAAGAGTTCGGTCTCTAGCGCTGTTTTAGAAAATAAAAAGTTTTATGTGGGTGGCCTCGTTGGAAAAACAGAACTCTCTAGTTGGCCTGTTTATGTACAAAACACTTATTCTGTGGGCCAGTTTGATAATTTTGGAGGAAAAACTGCAGAAGATGGTGAGAAAACGGGATATCTGTTTGGTTCTCTTGTGGCGACAATGACGAATGAGTTTGTTTCAAATTATCATATTGGAAATGACAATGCTCCCGCGATTGGTGATTTTAGCGGTGTAAAGGATGTTGTCGATTTTACGAAAGTACCTTCTAACCTCCTTAAGACTGCAAGAGCAAACGTCCGTAATGGAGACGGTGAGGATTTACACGATGTTCCCCAAAAAAATATATCTGATTGCGGCACTAAGAAAATTACTGAAATGAGAAAGCCTGATTTTGTAACACTTTTGAATAATGCATGGAGCGATGAAAGGGCGGCTGATAGGGTTTGGAGTATGGGTTCGACATCCGGTTCCTCAAATCCTGTATTTGGAAAGCGTGGAAATGCATCAGTTATTGTCACGTTTGTTGCAAATGATGAAGTTCTCAGCAAAAAATATGTGGAAATCGGTAAGGCCGCTACGGCTCCGACGCCCCCGAAAGTTACAGACAAGTGCTTTGATAAGTGGGATAAGGCATTTGATAAGGTAACGGAGGATTTGACAGTCTATGCTAAATACAACGACGATGCTTGTGTTTTTACACTCACGTTTGTTGGTCCTAATGGGTTTGAAGAAACAAGGACGTTTATTGAGGGTGGTGTGTCCGCTCCAAAACCGCCGGAGAAAAATGAAAAAGGTGAATGTTTTGTTGGATGGGATCCTGAAAATTATAAAAAACTGACTGAGGATTATACAGTCACGGCTCAATACGGTGTCTGCCCAATTAATACGTACCCCGTTACATTTAACGGCTTGGATGGAAAACCTTTGAAAAACGTTCAGGATAAGGATGGAAATCATCTAGATAATCCGCAGATTGTGGAAGAAGGCAAGTCTGCTGTTGTGCCCAAGGATCCGAATCCTGTGAATGGGCTATGCTTTGCAGGTTGGAGCAAAAATACGGATGACTATACCAATGTGACGCGTGAGATGACTGTCAGCGCATATTCTAAAGTTTGCGAATATACGGTGACTTTTACCTATCGTAAAAAGGACGGAACGCCTGCAGAAAAATCGCAAACGGTTGAATACAACAAGTCTGCAACGCCTCCGAGTAACGATGATATCCCGAAGACCGATGACGGCCAATGCTTTGATGGCTGGGATGCAGACTATAGCAAGATAACCGACGATTTGACTGTTCCGGCCAAATACAAAACCTGCACTTATACGGTCAGGTTTATGTACACGGATAATAAAGGAGTGCCTCACATTGAAAAGACGGAAACGGTTGAACATGGCGAGTCCGCGACCGCTCCTGATGTTCCGAAAAAAATGGATGATCTGTGCTTTATCAGTTGGAACCCTAGTTTTAGCAATGTGACTGGCAAATTGGATGTCACGGCTAAATACGACATTTGCAAATATACGGTAAAGTTTGTCTATGTTGATGCTGATGGCGTGAATGCCGAAAAGGTGGAAACTGTCGTGCATGGTAAAGATGTGACGGGACCGGATGATGTCGCGAAGAAAATAGGCGACCAGTGCTTTGCCGGTTGGAAGGGCGAATTGACTAACGTGACGAGCGATATGACCCTCGAACCGGAATATAAGCTCTGCGCAGTTTCTAGCAGCTCCGTTGCTCAGTCCAGTTCTTCTGTTGTTGCGTCTAGTTCTAGCGAAGCGACGCCTGCTTCTAGCAATGCAGAGAGTAGTTCTTCCGTCGAGACGAATAGTTCCTCTGCCACTGTCCAGAGCAGTTCCTCCGTCAAGGCGAACAGTTCTTCTGCGGTTGTCCAAAGTAGTTCTTCCGTCGTTGCGTCCAGTTCTAGCGAAGTGAAGCCTGCTTCCAGTGACACTAAGAGCAGTTCCTCTGTTAAGGCGAACAGTTCTTCTTCCGTCATTCCGAGCAGCTCCGGCAACGACTACAATCCCTTGATAGAAGTTGCTGCACCGTCTGTAAAGCAGGAGGGCAACGCTCTCCGCATGGAATTTGACAAGGCCGCAAGCACGTCCGAAATGGTGGATTGCCATATCCAGGTTATTTCGGATGCCGGCACCTATCTTGACACCGTTGTCGATGGGAAGTTTGTCGATAAGGCGAAAGACGGAACATGGAGGCTTGATCCGGCGCCTGCTGGCGAATATAGCGTGAACTTTACGTTTACGAACGGCGAAGATTCCGTTACCTACAAGAAGAAATTCTCGTCTCCGAAACAAAAAAATCTTGTGACGCATTCTTGGCAGCTGCTGTCGTTGTACGCTTTCTGCTACAGCAAGGGCGACAACTGCAAGTACGAACTGGAATCGCAATTCAATCAGGCTAATTGGGCTCTTGAACAATGCGAGTCTATGAGGGAAATGGTCAAGCGTGGTGAAGCTCCGGAAAATGACGACAACTTCTACCAGGAAATGGAAGAATCCTGCCGTGAAGCCCGCAATTCTGGAAGTGCAGCGGCGGCCGTGTACTGGTGGGATGAAACGAATCCGGTGGGCGATTACTGGCAGTATCGCAAGTTTAGCGTGAACGATAAGTTCGACTCGACTCTCGGTTACTGGTACGGCCCTGTGGATAGGAAACCGCTTTCGCTCAGCTTGCAGACTCCCGACATGAACGCTGAAATCGTGTGGAATTTGCAGAACCGCTATTCCGGCTGGAACCTGGTGGCGAATCCCTATGGATGGTACGTCAAGCTCCCGCAAAAGGATGGCGTGCGTTTCTCGAAGTGGAATTCGGAAGAAAGCCAATACGTTCCGGCAGATACGCTTGGTCCTTACGAAGCGGTCTGGGTGCACACCGACAAGACGATGGAATATCGCATTCCGCTCAAGGCCGCTATTGTCCTCGAAGGCGAAAAGAAGTCCTTGAACAAGAGCGCCTCCTCCGAAGACTGGAATCTCCGCGTCGTGCTTTCTGACAACAACGGCAAGCGCGATTCTTGGAACGAACTGGCTGTGGGTAACTCCAAATCCCTCAGCGAACCGCCGGCAGGCATGGGCGACCGCGTGAACCTCTCCATTGTCGAGGGCAAGCAGCGCTTTGCCAAGAGCGTGAAGCAGAATAGCGACGACCTCGAATGGAACCTCGAAGCGAGTGCGACAACGTCCCGTGCGGGTCACTTGAGCTTTGTCGGCCTCGAAAGAGTCTTGGCGAAGGGCTTCCACGTCTATGCGACCGTGGGCGACGAGATGTTCGAAGTCACGAACGACAAACCGCTTGATGTTCAGCTCTCGTCCAAGGCGAAAAACGTGTCTGTCCGCGTGACAAAGAGCGCCGTTTCGATGAATATCGCGAAAAACTGGCTCTCGGGCTTCCGTGTGAACAAAACGTCGAATGTGCTGAATGTCGGTTTCGATGCCGCCTCCAAGCTCGCGGGTGCAAACGTCAAGGTTAGCATCGTGGGTGTCGATGGTCGCGTCGTGGCGACGAACAGGGCTATCGCAAACGCCGGTTCGAACGTCGTTTCCATGAAAAAGCCAAAACAGGGCATTTATTTCGTGAGAGTGCGTGTCGGTAGTCAATCCGCCATCACACGGATCATGGTGACGCCCTAGCCGAACGCAAGTTTAATTACTAAATTTGCGCTCGTTATGACAAAAGCACAATTCATCAAGTTCATCGTTGCAACGGTGCTCGCCATCGCTGCCCTCTTCTTGCCCTACGAATCCATGGGATTCGATGCAGCAAGCCCCATGGGAATCCTTAACCCGCTCGAAATCCGCGTGATTGGTGTTTTCGTGATGGCGGCACTGTTCTGGATTCTCCAACCGTTCCCGATCTGGTCGACCTCGATGCTCGTCATCGTGCTCATGATCATTACCATGTCGGATTCGGCCCTCACTCCGTTCCATGTTGACGGTGTGAAGATGATCAGCCACAAGTCCATCATGGCGACTTTTGCGAACCCGATCATCATGCTCTTCTTGGGCGGCTTCTTCCTCGCTGCCGCTGCCACGAAGTACAAGATGGACTTGAACCTTGCCCGCGTGCTCCTGAAGCCTTTCGGCAAGAACCCGAAGTTCGTGCTCCTGGGCCTCATGCTCATCACGGCCGTGTTCTCGATGTTCATGAGCAACACCGCTACCGCCGCCATGATGCTTGCCATCCTCGCTCCGGTGCTCAAGCTCTTTGATGAAAGCGACCGCGGTAAAGCTGCTTTTGCTCTTGCCATTCCGCTGGGCGCCAACATCGGTGGCATGGGTACCCCGATCGGTACGCCTCCTAATGCGATTGCCCTTGGTGCCTTGAACGATGCTATTGCCCGCGGCGACCTCGTTGCCAATCCGGTGAGCTTCGGTCAGTGGATGGCTTTCGGTATCCCGTACGTGATTGTTTTGATGGTGATTGCTTGGCTCCTCCTCCTCAAGATTTACCCGATCAAGATGAAGGAAATGTCCTTGAATATCGAAGGTGCCGGCAAGTTCGACACGAGCCCCAAGGCCATTATCGTCTATATTACTTTTGTTGTGTGCGTTGTTCTGTGGGTTACCGGTAAGGGTGTTCATGGCATTAACGACAACGCGATTGCAATGATTCCGATGGCTGTGTTTGCGTTGACCGGCGTGATTACCAAGAAAGACTTGAACGCGATGAGCTGGGATGTGCTCTGGCTTGTGGCTGGTGGTTTTGCTCTTGGCGTGGGCCTGAATGCTACGGGTCTTGCTGCTCACCTCATCAAGACGATTCCGTTTGCAAGCTGGTCTCCGATTGCGTTGATGGTCGGCTGCGGTGTCATCTGCCTTTTCATGGCGAACTTCATGAGCCACACTTCTACGGCAACGCTTCTCGTGCCAATTCTCTGCGCTGTGGGCATCGCTTGCCAGGACAACTTGACCAGCCTCGGTGGCGTGACGGCTCTCCTCGTGTCCGTTGCGTTTGCTAGCTCTCTCGGCATGAGCCTCCCGATTTCGACTCCGCCTAACGCACTTGCCCACGCTACGGGTTATACCGATACGCGCGGCATGGCTATCACCGGTATCGTGATGGGTCTCGGTGGCCTCGTGCTCTCTTGGGTGATGATGATTGTCCTTGCGAAGGTTCACTTCTTCGGATAATCAGCGATATCCATATTATTCATTTGCCTTTTGTCGCCCCGGCCAGTTTTAGCCGGGGTTGACTTTTTTTTATGTGATAAAAGAGCAGATTTCGTAAAAACAAAAAATCCTCGCATTTCTGCGAGGATTTTTCAGTGGTCGATACAGAACTCGAATCTGTGACCTCTACCATGTCAAGGTAGCGCTCTAACCAACTGAGCTAATCGACCGAGGTGAGACCAATTATAG
>JAEEGK010025120.1_pt1 | contig 12269 bp, 7 predicted proteins | sample 8958771 | NCBI WGS metagenome assembly JAEEGK01 (sample SAMN16246547, study PRJNA631951) | gut metagenome | biome: gut microbiome; feature: rumen; material: SC-attached | host: Bos | place: Iran: Karaj | collected 2018-10 | reverse complement strand
TCAAATATACACAGAAAATCCAGTAACAATTTTATCAAAATTAGAGGGTATATATCATAAATATAAAAGAAATATAAAAGAACAATATAGAAAAAAAAATAATGAAAAAGAAGAAGAAGAATATTCAAAATTAATAAAACAAGAAAGAAAAAAATATTTTTTTTCAATAAAAACCTTAAAAAAAAGTAAATATGACAATAAATATATATTATTTATAATATTTTTGATATTGTTAGCAATAATATCATTTTTAATTCAAAATTACTATTTATTGATTACATTTGATAATGCAATTACAGTTATTAATTTACTTAAAATAAGCGCTTCAACAGAAGCATCAGGGTATAAAACTATAATTTATTATCAATTTTTACTGTATCTTAATCAAACAGAAGAAGAAATATCTAAAATTATAGGATATGAAAGTATTGATGCTGATATTCAAGATAAATTTATTGAAATATTTAAGACAGAACAAAACCAAAAAAAAGTATCTAATATATTAGTTTTTTTATCTGAAGTTGTTTCACTTAATTGTGATGATTTTTATAATTTAGCTAATGATGATAGGTTAAATAAAATCAACATAAAATTTCCTGAAATTAAATTATATGATAATTTGTCATTTTATTGTAAAACTACTTATGCAATGGAAAAACATAAATCTGAAATTATTTTTCAAAATCAATTTGCTTTAATGATTGATGGAATAAAATCAATTGGAAATAAAGATTATAAAAGTATTATTAAATATCTTGAAAAAGATTATTTATATAAATGTTGTTTATTTAACTTTTTTATTTATAGGCCTTTAAGAAGTATAATTAATTTTAAAGTTATAAAAATTGGAACTCAAAATATAATAAAAAAATTTTATAAGTTACTTTATTTTAATTTGATTATTGATGGGATAACTGAAATTATAATAGTTTTAATAATAATCTCTGTGTTTATTATTGAAGTAGAAAATAATTACCAAAATATAGTAAAATTAAAAAAGATATTTCGACTTTGTAAATAATAATATAAATGTAAATAAATGCAATAATATTTCACAAAAAATAATTATATTTGAAAATTAATTCATAATAATATTAAAATATATATTAAAAATTATTTAAATATTGGAAAAAAATTTACAAAAGTAATCTCATTGGAAGAAAACCTCCAAAAAATCCATTATTATATATTTTCCTAGGTTTCATTTCAAATAAATCAAAGTCATCAAAAACATTATAAATAGGATGATATCTTTTAACATAAGTAAATTCAGGTAATAATTTTTTTTGTTCTGTTATAACTTTATTTTGACCGTTTTTAGTAATAGTTTTCTTTCCTTTTCCATCTACTAATTTTTCTTTTATTATTTCTTCTTCACCTTTTTCATTTCTAATAATTTGCTGAGTTTCATCTATTCTATGACCGTTTTTATATATTGTAGTTTGAATATATGATTTAGAAAATCCTTTAATTGGTTTTTTAGAAACTTTATTATTTTCTTTTTCCTTTTTTTCATTTAAATTTGTTTTTTCACATAAATCAAAAAATTTTTGAATATTTGTTACTGGAATTTCATCCCATTTACTTCTTTTCTTTTCACACATATTGAAAAATTCTGCTAAATTTGGTACTGAAAGTCTTTTTTCTTCTTCAAATTTTTCTTTTATTGATAAGTCTTTTAATATATTTGATATTTTAAATGGTAATTCAAAGAAATCATCAAATATTGAATTCATTTGAACTTTATTTTGTTTTTTATTTTGTTTTTTGTTTGGTTTTTTGTTTTGTTTTTCATTTTGTTTTTCATTTGCTTTTTTATTTTCACTTTCATTTTGTGTTTCATTTGGTTTTATATTTTCATTTTCAATTTCTTTTTCATTTTGATTTGTTTTTTTCTTTGAATCAGTGTTGATTTCATCTTCTATTATGATTTCTTTTTGTTCTTCACTGACTTTTGGTTTTGAGTCAGTATTAATTTCATTTTCAATTTGTTCACTTTTCATTAGCTTTCTAATTTTTATTTATTGAAAAATTAACCATTTTCACATTATTTATATAAATGAAATATTCTATGTATTATAAAAAAATAAAAATAAAAACTGTAAATTTTTGAAAAAAGAATTTTATTAATTTAGTAAATTAAATATAGGATTGTTCTTTAAAGGGAATTATGTGAAATTCTATTTTTTTTTGATTAAGTTAAGGAGGTATTTTTGAAGATAATATTCATAGAATAAAAAAAAATTTAATCTAGAAGTTTCCATTTTCTCCCTATATTAAAAATAATTAATTAAATAATTAATTAATTAATAAATAAACTAATAATTAATAAATAAATAATTAATTAATTAATTATTTTATTTATCTATAATGAATTGATTATAATTGATTATTTTAAATTTTTATTATAAAAAAAATGATAAATGAAAAAAAAAAATGAGCCCAAAAAGAAAATTTTTAATAGTTAAATCCTAATAAAAAGAAACTATTAGAAAAAACAAAAAAAAATAAAATCTTTATTTATTCATCATATTAGCCAAACTAACTCTAGAAGTCCTCAATTGATTATTCCTCTTAATAACCTCTTTAGTATCTCCTAATTCTTCAATATAAATAATAGTAGCTTCCAAAGTAGTATAATAATAACCAATCATAGTTCCTTTTGTAGTTGCAGTAGTAAAATTTTTAATCATTTTTGCAAAAATAGAAATTTCAGGCATTTGACTTTTAATAATAATATATAGAAAAATAGTCATTAATTCATCTCCTTCAATACTCAAAAAATCTTTTTTAATATATTTTTCCATATCTTTCCAAAATACAGTACAACATTCAGTTATTTGATCACTTATTGAAGCAATAATCATCATTTTTTCAAAAGGAGTTTTATATTTTTTTATTCCTCTTAATATATTTATAGCTGAAGAATAAGGAATTAAATTTTTATCATTTTCCATTGCATCTTCTATAAATTCATTTTTTTTTGCTAAAGTATCTCTTGTTATTGCATGTAATTTAGGGAAATTAAATTTTTTATTATTAAAGGAATTAACTGTATATCTACTTGGCGATATTTCTGGTATAATATTATCTTTTTTTTTCTTTGTTGTATCTATATTATTTTCATCTTCTTCATTTTCATCTTCATATAATATTGATTTCCCCATTTCATCTTCTTCTTTTATATCTCCTAAAGTTTGCCTTTTTTTATTTTCTATTTCTTTTGATATTAATGTTAATTGCTCATTTATATTTTCATTTTCTTCAATATTTACTTTTCCTTCTTCTAATTTTTTCTTTTCTCTTTCAATTCTTTTATCTTCTAATATTGATTGTTGTAATTTTAAAGTACTATCATCTAAACAAAATTTAATTTGAATTCCTAAATCACTTGGTTTTACTTCTTTTAAATCTAATAATTTATCTTCTAATTTTTTTATTATATCACTCATACTCAATGAATATAAATCATATAATGTATCATATAATTTTCCAGTTTTGAAAGTTAGATTTGTTATTAAATTTATTAATTCATCTTTCTCTTGACTAAATATATTATAATCCATAACATTAACATAATATAATTTTAAAGCACATTGCATCTTAATTAAAAATTTCTGTAATTGTTTAGTAATAGTAGCTTCAAAAGATTTAATATCTTGTAAATAATTTTGTGATTGAGAAGGGTCTTTTTGCATTTCAGTTTCAAAACTTTTAATTTTATCTTTGATATAATTAGAAAAATATTTACAAAAATAATGAATAACTTTATTAATAGGGTGATCTCTATTTTCATATATATGGTCTTTAAATACTTTTACATATTCTTTAACTATTATTCTTCCTTTTTTATATTTTGCTTCTGGACTATCAGATAATAAATCATCTGTATCTATTTCAAGGAATGATCCTCCTAAATTTGAAGTTATACTTAATTCAGTATAATTTGTTATATTCCCTTCTTTATCTTCTAACGAAAATATTTCTTCATCTTCATTTTCATTTTTTAAAATTTGAGGAAATGTTGATAAATAAAAATTTTGGTAAAAAAATATTGATTGATATTTATATTGGGAGAAAAAATCATCTTTATCTAAATATTCTAATAAACGTGTTGCCCATGGTATTCCTTTATCACTTTTTCTTGAGAAATAATCGTATAAGTATTCATACCATGTTAAATATTCATATACTGGTTTTTGTTTATTTTGAGATGAAATAAATGATTTTTCTTCTAATGATAAAGCATAATTATCATCGTTTTCTTCGTATTTTTTATAATTATTTCTTAAAATTTGATTTATATTATTAAAATATCCTTGTTCTAATGGAGTTAATTTTACATCAGATTGGGTTTTAAATGGATCAAAAAATGAATTTCCCATTTTGTGATTTATAAAATATAAATTTTTATCAAAAATATTTAATTTTTTCTTTTTTTATTTAATATTATATTTTCTTTATATTTTGAAAATGTATAAGAAGCAATCTAACCCTTCCTTAAATTCAAATCATAAAATAATATGTATGGGAGTAATAAGAAATCGTTATCCAGAATTTTTAACATATAAAAAAAAAGAAGAATATAAAGAATCATCTACAAATAATCCTACAAAAGATTCAATATTAAATGATAATGGGAAAATAAGGTAAAAAAGAAATATATAATATAAAAAATAGTTTAATAAATCAAAGCAATATTTATATTGAATTAAGTGAAAAAAATTCATTTGGAAATAATTCAAATATATATTTAGATTTATTTAATTCAACAAATGTAATATATGAAGACTTAAAATCAAATTGTAAATAAAAATTATATAACATAAAAAAATATAGTTACAAAACTTCAACAATTACAACAAAGAAGAATAATGCCTAAATTTGATGAAGAAGAAAATATTCAAATTGATAAAGAAATAAAAGAATTAATAACAAATATGACATTAAAAGTAAAAAGAGCAGAAGGAAATATAAAAAAATTATCAAAAATGAATTTACCTTCAGAAAGCGAAGAAGAAATAAAAAATAATATAAAAATAAATTTAGCTGAAAAAATAAAAAATTTTACACATGAATTTAAACAAAATGAGCAAAAATATGTTAAAAATTATAAAGAATTAGTAGGAGATATATCAGAAGATGATGAAAAAAATAAATTTAATTATTCTAAAAATTCAAATGAAGGTTTTTTAAACATTCATGCAGATAATCAATTACAAAGAAGAGATGAAGAAATTTCTACTTTACTAAATTCTATTAATCAATTGGCTACAACTTTTCAAGATTTACAAGTTATTGTTCAAGAACAAGGAACTATTTTAGATAGAATTGATTATAATATTGATACTACTGTTGATAATGTTGAAAAAGCCAATAAAAATTTAAAAGAAGCTAATAAAAAAATGAAAAGAAATTGCTTTAGAAATGCTACTATGATTTTACTTTCTGTTATTTTTGTTGAAAGTGTCATTTTGTTGTTTAGGTTTACTTAGTTATTTTTTGAGATTAAAAAGATTCTTATAATTATTTTTTAGTAGGTTTTTTTATTTGAATTTTTTATTTTTTATTTTTTCTAAATTTTTAGGCTTTATTTATAATAGGAATTTATATTTTCTTATATGATTTTTTTTCAAATACTTTGTATATAAAATATAAAAAGATATTGTGTTTCATTAACATTAATATTGAATAATTCATAGTTTTTGTTAAATGCTTCATTAACCATTTCATCGATTACAAAAATTAATTTATTATACTTTATATATACCTTTTCTAGTAATAGAATCTTGAATTAAATTTATAAATTAGATTCAAAGTTAAGATAAAATTTATTTAATAATAATTCATTGCCATTTTCATCACCTCCAATAAATATAATCACTTCAGGAATTATGTTTAAAATACTATTAAATGATAGATAGTCAATTTCATTATGAATAACATTATTATCAAGCATATTGAGATAATATTTTTCAAATTCTAATTGTTTATTTTCATTATTTTATTCATATTCTTTTATATAATAATTGGTATATATATTCTTTTTCGATAATTATCTAATATTAGAATAAATTTAATTACTCAAACAATATCCTTTAATTTATTTAGTGGAATTTCCATTTGATAATTATTTAATAAAAATTTAATAATTGCCTAAAAAATAATAATAATTAATTCGAAGTTTAAAAAGCGAATTTATAATAAATGAACTAATAAGTAAAAAACAAAAAAAAATTGGTTTTTAAATCCTAAAGTTAATTTATTTACTTGAAATTTCCAAAGAATTTTATTATATTATTTATTAAATTGGAAATAAACAAGAATAATATATTAATCAAAATAAATTTAAAAACAAAAAAAAATTCTAATTTCAAAATCGTCAATATAAAAAAATATATAATATCTATCTAAATAATCCTATACATTAAAGAAAAGATTTAATATAATAATTACATACTTTAATAATTATTATTTTTTACTTGAACCTGAATCTTTATGTACAAAATGAAAATGACCCTCTTCACTTGATTCTTCTTCATTTAAATAAAAATTTTCTTTATATCTTTCTTTCAAATTTTTTTGTCTAACACCATATCTTTTTAAATACCTTAATTCAATATTATCTCTATATCTATACCAAAAAGGTTCACTTGAAGTTTTGAAAATTTTTAAAAATAACAAAATTGAATTTTCAATCAAAATAAAATAGATAAATTTAGATTTATCATTTAAAAAATCATTTCCATAATTATGAGTATATAAAATTAATCCAATATTAGTGAATAAACTAACAAAAATAATTAAACTTTGCATTTTATTAAAAATTCCAATTCCTTTTGATTCACTCATAGTTTTAACATATTTTAAATAAACCATATTAATTCCATTTGCTAATCTTGTAAATAAAATAAAGATTAACATAAAAGCAAAACTAATTGGACAACAAGTTCCAAATTGTAAAATATATCCAAAATTAAAAACAATAGGAATACATAAATTTTGAATTTCTTCAGAAGTAAATTCACCTCTTGTGTAATATTGAAATTTTTTAGATTTATTTTCTGTATAAATATATTTTTCCATTATTTGATTTTCAAAAGTTTTTCTTTTATCTCTTAAATAAACTCCATTATAATATAGCATTGAAATTATTGAAATCATATCTGAAATTAATATTATTGTTAATTGATGCGCCAATTCATTAAAACAATCATCATATTCACAATTATTAAAATATTTTTTTATAAAAGCTATATAATATAAATTATAATTGTAATTAAAGAATTCAAACATTAATCTTTTTTTCAAAATATTATTTAAATATTCTTCTTTATCAGTTGGTCGTTCTAGTAAAGTTAAAGTTTTAGCAATTTTTTTATAAGCAAAAGATAATAATTCTCTTATACAAAAAATTAAGATTGGAATTAACATTTCTCCATATCTATGCATAACAGGAAATTGACCTAAAATATTTTTTTGAAATAATTTATTAACTCTAAATTTTATTCTTTGTAAATAAAAAACACTCATATTAGTTCCAACAACAGCACAAATTGAAAGAAGAGTAATAATAATAGTTGATATTTTCTTTAGAATAATATCAAATTTTGTAACAACAGGAATTTTTATTCCTAAAAATGAAATATACGAAACTTTACTATAATTATCATCATATAAATTTGAAGTTTCAATTTTAAAAGTTTCCATTCCCCAAATTGTATTATAAACTTTTTCATAAGATTTCCAAGAAAAAACATAAAAATGACCCCATAATATAATAATAATAGAAAAAACCAAATATACAATTATCATTATATTATTATTGATTATTATACTAAAAATATGTAACAATAAGCCTAAAATAGCAGGAAAAATTATCCATTTTAAATAATGGGTAATCCAAGTAAAATAAAATCCAACTGCTTCTCCGAATAAATTTCTAAAAGTTTTATTAATTAAATAAGAACTAATTGTAGGAACTGGAGGAACATATGCATTAATTATATTCATTGTTTTAGCATTTTCTTCTAATTCATCGTGATTTTGTAATATTAAAACAAACTTAAAAACTCTATTAAAGTTATTTTGTTGTTCTTTTTGTATTGTTTTTTCAATTAAATTTAAATCCATTATACTATGAAGAATACTTGATATCATTCTACTTTTATCTATATTCCTAAAAACACTTGAACATTTGATTTCATCTTCATTTTTATTTTCTATATTTTCACAATTTTCACATAAATGATAATTATCATTTGAATCATATCTTCTAAATTTACTGGCAAAAGCTTTAATAAAACTTGTTAAAGGAGGAAATAATTCAACTTTATTTAAATCATAATATTCATATTGTAATTTATTCAATTCATTTATTTGAATTTTTGTATTTATTTCAGCTTTAATACTTTTAGAAGCTTTTTTCAATGCTTTAAATTTTAGATTTCCACTTGTTTCTTTATATTGATGATAATTTGATATTCCTAATATTTTAAATTGAGTTTGATAATGAAGAGTTTCTGCAATATACATAAAAGTTGTTTCATCTGCATAAAAATCCATATCTAAAAATCCTAATTCATCTATATAATATTTTACTTTAATTCCACTAAATAAAGTTATAAAAAATTCAAGAAAAGCAATAAATTTTTTAAAAGTAATATTGTTATAATCTTTATCTTTTTGTAAACAATAATCAACTAAATGTTTTCTAAAATCAGGAAGAAAATTACAAAAAATATCTTGTATTATTTTCTTATATGAACATTTATCATTATTTGTTTTTATAATTTCACCTTTATTCCATTTCTTCATAAATTCAATATATTCCTCATCAGAATCTTCAGAAGTTTCTTCATCAACTTGTAATTGAAAACTTTTTCCCCATTTTGGAACTAATTGAATATTTTGATTATTTTCATTGTTATTTTGATTATTATGAAAATTTAACATCTGAAAAGGATCATATTGTAAAGCTTTTCCACCTTCAAAATTAATATTTTTTAAAATATCTTTTTTAATATCTTTAAAATTTCTCATTTTTTCACCAATAGAATTTTTCTCTTTAAATTTTTGAGGCATTTCAATAGCAATTGAATAATAAGTTCTTTCTTTAGCTAAATTATATTCATAAGATAAATTGATTCTATTTTCTAATGTATGGTTTTTGAAAGTTTTAATAAAATAAGCATTTATAAATTGTTGTAAAATTCCCATACAATCTGAATCCCTTATTACAGATTTAGTATCTGCTTTTAATAATATTTTTAAATAATTATATTCATCTTCTGGAAAATATAAATATATTACACTATTAAAAGAAGATGATATTATTGGAAATCCTTTTAAATGTCCTAAAGGATATGATATTTCTTCTGAGTTTAAATATGGAGAAATATTATCATATTCTGTGGTAATTAAAGAACTTTTTCTCAAATTTCCTCTTTCTAATGTAAGTTCTAAATCCAAACTTGATTCTATTTTATTTTAATTTTTTATCTTACTTATTCTGGTTATTACTCCTTCATTTAGTGATGGTTGTTCACTTTCTAATTTTTCATCCATATGATTTTAAATATTATTTTTTTGAAAAATAAATTCATTTTTTAAATACTAAAATTTGAAAAAAAATTATGTTTTGTTATTTATTTTTTTTTAAATAAAAAAGAAACATAAAATAAATCAATAAAATTAATTTAATATAATATCTTTGATTTTTGTTTGAAAAATGAAAAAACAAAAAATAATTTGTGTCAATTACTTCATCCTTCAATAGATGATTTTAAATATAAGGAATTTGTTTTATTGATATTTTTTTATTTCAATTCAAACACTCAATCAAATGTATTAATTTTGGAATTTATCCTTCTTTATTAAATATTAGAAAAATTTTTATTTGAAATTAATTTGTTATATTAGTAAATTAATATTAGTTATAAAATAATAGAGTGATTTCATTGAAAATATTGAAAGTAAACATAATAAAAATAATTTATATTGGTTATATATTATAAAAATAGAATTTAGAAGTCAAACATTTATTAAATTTTATTTAACTCTTCACAAATTTACATCAATTAATTATCAAAATATCATTTTTAAAATAAAATTAGCATAATAAATTTATATTTTTTTTAATTGATATTTTTATTAAACTTTTTCTCTTTAAAAGATTACATACAAAAATTTTATTTAGAATTTTCAAAAGTTTAAATTTCATTTGAAAAATATAATATAATACTTCTTCAATTATAAATTATTTTATTCAAAATTTAATTACATATTCGTTGCTACACCAATATGAGAATTATATAAAACTCTTTTTTTAATTTTTTTGTAATGTGGTATTTTCAAATTTTTTTTTTCAGATTTATCGTTAATGAGTTTCATATAAAAATATTTATAATAAATTATAACACCACAAACTAATAAATATATTTTCTCTTTGACTGAAATTTTATTTGTTAATTCAATTGAAAAAATATCAGAGACAATAAATTTTCCAATTTCTTGATTATTTTTTTCGATAAAAAAAAATAAAACTTTAGGACAACAATGAGATAACATATTCGAAGTAATAATAAACTTGAGTTTATTAAATTTATTTAAAATATCAATTTTCACTCCTATACAAGAAAATTTTTCTTTAATTTTCCCTATAATTTTTTTTTTGCTTATATCTTGAATTAATATATCATTTTCTTTACATAAAAAATTGCAATTTTTTTCTTTTTCAATTTTTATAAATAATTTATTATTTTGATAATTAAATTGATCAATTGATTGAATATAAAATAATTCAAAATTTAAATTATTTTTACAACATTTATTTCCTATTTTGATATTTTCTTTACATAAAAAACAATATTTAAAAATTTCTTTTGAATTTTTTAAAAAAATATGAAAAGAATTTTGAAATTCATTTCCAAATAAATAGGAAATTTCTTCTGTTTTTTGATATATTTCAAAATAATTACATTGTTCTATTTCTAATAAAATATTAGGACTAAAAGTATATTCAAAACCAAAAAAAGGAATTCCAGGTATACTTTTAGTAATTATATTTTCCATTGTATTTCGTATCATATTTAAATATTCTTGATTTTGTTTAAAAACTGAATTTGTATTTTCTTGAAATAAATCATTTGTATTTGAATTTCTTGTTTGTAATCTTATATTTTCTGATAATAATCTTCCAGATGAATTTTTAATGAATAATGGTATGGCTTTTTTAACTAATTTATTTTTAGATATTGTTATTTCTTCATTTATTGGAATTATTCCAGTATTTGTATTCATCTTTTCAATTTCTAGTTAAATTAATAAAAAAATATATATTATTTAATACTATTTTTTTTAAATTTAAATCAATTATCTTTTTCATAATTAATAAAATATATTGTTATTAAAATTGCTTCCACCAATAAATAAGTAAATTTCATAAATAATAACAAACAATGAAAATACTTTAAAAAAATTAATTCTTTATTTTTATTTTAGAAAGAAATTTTATTATTGAAAAGCTAAAAATAATCATTCCATATTGAAAAAGATGAAAAAAAGCTAATAATTAGTTATTTAAACAGTAAAAAAAGAAGATGAAATTTGCGATTTTTATGCATAAACAGTCTAAAGTAATATATTGTACTTGAATCAAATGTTAATTTGGATTTTTCAGGAAATTAACAAAACTTTCAAAGATAAGTTATTGAGATCAATGTTCTCAAGTAAAAAATGAAATATAATATGAATTAAAAGATTTCATATAAACATTATAAAGTAAATAAAGAATGAAAAAAAGATAAATTAGGAAATTAAAGATGTCTGAAGAAAATAGATAAATGAGAATAGGCTTAACCTCAAACTAAATAATTATAAAAAAAGAAAATAATAAAAAAAAAGTATTATATCCACCAAATATTATTGAGAACAGAAAATTTTATGATTATTTAATTTACAGTGTTTCTATAGAAAAAAATAAAACAAAGTTTAAAAAATCTTTAACAAAGAATTATAATATCTTTTTGATTTATTATAAATAATAAATCTTATTCTATTTTTTTATTTTTTTTATTTAAATTTTAAACTTTATAATTTAAAAAAAAGTAAAATGATAGATAAAAATAAATCATTTTTTTGTATATTAATTATTTTTTTATAAATGCTATTTAAATACATGTTTAATTTAAATTTTAAATTAACTTGGGGATTGGGGATTGGGGATTGGGGATTGGGGATTGGGCCCAATCCCCAATCCCCCAATCCCA
>JAEEGK010025118.1_pt1 | contig 12270 bp, 8 predicted proteins | sample 8958771 | NCBI WGS metagenome assembly JAEEGK01 (sample SAMN16246547, study PRJNA631951) | gut metagenome | biome: gut microbiome; feature: rumen; material: SC-attached | host: Bos | place: Iran: Karaj | collected 2018-10 | reverse complement strand
CCCCAATCCCCAATCCCCAATCCCCAATAAGAAATGAATACTATTTAAAAATTTAAATATGTATATTAATAAAAAAATAAATTAAATAAATTTTTGAGAAAAAATAATTTATTTATTATACAATAATAATTATTTATTTAAATTTCTATTCTAAATAAATTTAATAATTATTTTCTTATTTTTTTCCAAAAAATCCTCCAAAAATTCCTTTTTTCTTTTTTTCTTCAGTATGATAATTTTTTTGGAATTTTTCCTTTATTTCATTATCTTCAAAACCTAAATATTTCATAATATTAATAATAATTTGATTTTTTTCATTTGGAATTTCAACATCAAAGAAGAATTGATTAAAATAATTTTTTAATTGTTTAATAACTTTTTTATTTTCTTCAATCTCATTTTTAAATTTATTATTTTCATTTTGAATTAATTTAATTTGTTCATTAAGATTATTATCATTTAAATTATCATAGTTTTCATTTGAAACTTTATTTTGAAATTGCTTTAATAATATATCTTTAGTTTTTAATTTAGTATTATTTTCAATTAATTTAGAATTAATATCATCAATTTCTTTATTTAAAATTTCTATTTTATTTTCAAGTTCTTTTATATTGTTTTTATTATTTAAATTTTCATTGTTTAAATTTTTATTTTCATTTATTTTATCATTTAATTCTTTTTTGATTGAATTTATTTTATTTGTTAATTTAGTTAAATTCTTTGAATTTAAATCTTCTTGTTCTTTTATTTTTGTTTCTAATTCATTTTTTTCATTTTCTAAATTATCTATTTTTTCATTATATTCTTTCTTTATGGAAAGAATATTTTGTTGTTTTTCTGATAAAATATTAGTTATTTTTTTTATATGAATTGTATTTAATTCAATTTTTTTATTTAATTGATCTATTATTTTTGTTTTTTCTTCTAATTGTTCATTTAATTGATTTATTATTATTTTTTTTTCTTCTATTAATTTCGATTTATCTTCTAATTCTTCTTTTATTTTTTGTAAATTATTATTTTCTGGGTTGTTTATATTTTCTCTTTCTTCTTTTTTTAATTCTTTTTTATTTACTTCTTTTAATGTATTTGTATCTGTTAAATTTTTATTTTTTTCTTCTATATTATTTATTTCTATTTTATTATTTTCTTCTTTATTATTATTTTCTAATTTATTTCCTTCTTTTTGATTAATATTATTTATTAATGAATTTATTAAAGACTTTGAATTTTTTATGAAATGTTCTTTTTGTTCTTTTTCTTCAGAATATGCTAATTTAAATTTATTCATTTCTTTTATATTTTGTAAAATAATATTCTTTAAATTCAATATTTGTTTGTCTTTTTTATTCAATTCATTTTTTAAATTTATAAATTCATTTGAATTATTATTATCTTCATTTAATTTAAAATCTAATAAATTATATAAGTTTTGTTGAGTTAAATTGAAATTATTTTCTAAATCATTATTATTTAAAATTAAATTCTCTATTCCTTTTAATAATATATTAGTTTTTCCTAATAAATTTTCCATTTTATTAATATATGGTTTTGTGATAATAATTGTAATAATTTCATTTATTTGATTTATTAAAGTATTTATATCTTCTATATATTTATCATTTATTTGTCTTATTTTCTCAAAATCTAAATTAGATTGATTTAAAATTTTTGTAATATTTTTATTTATTATTAAAATATCATTCTTTTCATTGTTTCTAATTTCCTTTTCTTTAATATTATCATTATTTATATTATCAGTTAAAGTATCACTCATTTTTAAATAATTGATTTAATTTAAAAAATTAAAAAATATGATTAAATAAAAATTAATAATAGATTATGTCAACATCAGAATTAATATCATCAACAACAAAAAAGGATAAAAATTACAAAAAAATAATTATTATATTATCCAAAATTATAGGAACTGTAATAGAAAAATCAGTAAAATATCATGAAGTTAATAATTTAAAAGAAAAAAAAGAATCAAATTTTTGTTCGAAAGAAATTCCAAATATTTCAATAACAAATTATATATTAAGATTAATAAAAAAAATAAATATAGAACCTTCAACTTTAATTTTAGGAATAATATATTTCGACAAAATTTGTAATAAAGGAAATATTATTTTAAGCTTTTTAAATGTTTATAGATTAATTTTAATTAGTTTAGTTTTAGCAATAAAATTTAATGAAGAATATTTTGAAACTAATGAATTTTATAGTAAAATCGGTGGATTAAGTAATAAAAGTTTTAATAAATTAGAAATTGCAGTTCTGAAAATTCTTAATTATAAATTGTATATAAAAAAAGATATTTATGATAATTATATTAATCATATTAGTAATTTTATTGAAAGTAATTTACATGTTCTTTAATTTTATTTTTATTATTATTGTAAAAAATGAAATGGCGTAATTAATTTTAATAATTTTTAATTATTTTGGTAATTTTTTAGTTGGTGAAATTATTTTTGTAATTTGTTAAATTTTTATTTGATTAATTTCTTAATTAATAGTAATTTAATTCGAATTATTTTTAAAAGACTTCTTTAAATAAAAATTTAAATTTTTTTTAAAAAAATAAAATGTCGATTTTAGAAAAAATAAATAAATCATCAAGAGATTTTCTTTTAAATGGAAATTTAAAAATAGAAGGGGAACCAATCAACAATGAAAAAATATATTTAAATAAGTTATTAAACTCTGATTCAATGAGTAAACATATTAAAAACAAAATTTCAGTAATATACAGTAATTTTTTTAAAAATCAACCATCAAATGTTCAACATTTAAATAGTGAAAAAGATAAAAAATTAAAATCAAAACAAGAAAATAATTTAAATGATGACCAATTAACTAATATTAATTTAATTATTAAAAGAAAATTACTATATGATTATATTAAAAGAGATAATAAAAAATCAATTAATGATAATATTATAATGAGAAGAATGAATAGAAATTTTAGTAATAATTCTTTGAATAGACAAAAAGAAGATAATAATTCTTTTAGAATTCTAAAAAATAAAGTTTTTGAAGGAGAATCATTTCTTCAAAGAAATTTTTCAAGACAAAATTATAATTTTTATCCTCAAACTAAAAGTTTTACTCATTTAAACTCAAAGAGAATTAATAATTATAATTGTAATACTAATAGAAATAAAGATAATTTAAAAAGCATTAATAATTTAAAAATGAGATTAAATTTTTATTAATAGATTAAAATCAAACATTTTTTAAATTTTAAAAATCTATAAAATATTCTATTAATATAATTTTATTTAATTAATAAAAGAAATTAATTAATAAAAAATATTAAAATATTTTATTTTTAAAATCAATCGCAGATTTTACTCTATATTTTCTTCCAAATTTCTTTCCAAAATTATAAAAGTGATTAGTATCATTACCATCTAAATTCCAAACATTATTAATTAAATTATCGAAATATTCATTATCATTAATATACATAGAAATTTGAGAATAAAATTTAATAAAATCATCATAACTTAAATCATCATTTGAAATATTTTTAATTGAATTTAAATACTCTTTAAATATTTGTAAATTATCATTAAAATCTTCATAAATTTCATCAGGTGATTTTTCTCCTGAAATTACTTTTGGATGCCTTGAAAAAATATAATTTTTGATTATATTTAATAAAGGAATTTTCGAAGTATTATTAATTGAAATTAAATTATATACTTTTTTAATTAGATTTTCTCTTTTGATATTTAATGTTCCTGTAATTGAAGATATTAAATTATCATATTTTATTAGATTCGAATTGTCAGGATTAAAATAAATAAAAATTTTTTCTATTTCTTGACTTGATAGAGATAATTTATATGTGTCAAAAATTTTATTTAAATTTTCTAAATTTATTTTCCCCGTTTTATCATTATCATACATTGTTAACATTTTTTCTAATACAAAAATACTTTTTGGTCCTTTAGATATTAGTTCTTTTCTTAAATTATTTAATAAATAATAATTATCATTTATTTTATTTGGGAAATTTATTCTATTTGATTCATTATTTTCTTCATTTACAAATATATTTTTTTCATCTTCGAAATATCCTGTTAAAATATTATATTTTCGATTAGGAGTTCTATTTATATTTTTATAATATTTATTTAATAAATTTCTTTTATTATATTTCTTAATTACATTATTATCTCCTAGATAATCATTATTATTAATAATATTATTATTTTCAACTAAATTAAAATTATTGTCAAGAGTGATATTATTATTATTATCATTGTTTAAAGAATTTTTACTTTGATTAACATTTAAATTTAAATCTCCATTTAATAAATCATTGTTACCTTCAATTTTTTTTAAATAACTATTATTTTTAAAATCCCAAACAGCATTTATAACATCTATAAAAGAATTATCATCTTCAAAAGAAGCACTTATTCCTGAATAAAATTCAATAAAATCTTCATAAGTAAATTGATTAATTTTTCCTTTGTATTTAATATAAGTATTTAAAGTAAAAATAAATTCATTATAAATTTCACTTTCCCTTTTTTTTCCTTTTAAAACTTCAGGATGATAATTTGGATTAAATAAACTTTTTAATAAAGAAATTTCACAATAACCTTTTTTATCAATATCAATTTTAGAAAATTTATCTATTAAACATAATTTTCTTTTTTCATTTAAATTTCCTCTTATTAATCTTAGAATTTCTTCAGAAGAAACTTTATTTAAATTTTTAGTATCTAAAATATTAAAAAAATATTTTATTAAGTTATCATCTATTATAATATTTGCTTCTTTTAAACTTGATTTAAAATTTTCAAAAGATAAAGTTTTATAAATATAATCTTGATTATTATTTATTTTAGAAACCAAGGAATAAAATGTTATACCATCATTTATGTTTATTTTATTTTGAAAAATCTGAAGAATGTTTTTAAAATAATATTTAATTCTTGTTGCTTGTTCTTCTTCTTTTTTTTCTTTATTTAAATTTGATACATGAGTAATTATATTATAATCATTTTTTTTATAAGAATCTTTTTTTATTAAATTATTATATGAATTATTATCTGTTGGAAAGATATTATTTTTTATAATCAAAGACTTTTGATTTAAATCTTTTCCTTTTTCAATATTATTATAATTATTATTCAAATTATTATTTCTATTAATATAATTATTACTTAAATTTATTGGAGTTGTTGATTTGAAAAATTGAGATTGATTTAATGGATTTTGAAATTGAATTTGTGGTTGAATATTTGATGTAATTTGTTGGGATTTGTATAAATTATTTATTTGAGGAATTGGAGTTTGTATTTGCTGACCTATTTGTTGGAAATAACTTAAATTATTATTTAAATTTTGATTATATCTTTGATTAATATTTTGATTATAATTTTGATTATAATTTTGATTATAATTTTGATTATATCTTTGATTAATGTTTTGATTATAATTTTGATTAATATTTTGATTATAATTTAGATTATCTTCTATTGTTTGATTATAATTTTGATTTAAACTTTGATTAATATTTTGATTATAGTTACGTTCAATATTTTGATAATCATTATTTACTTTTTGATTAAAATATTGATTATAAATTTGATTATAATTTTGATTTCTCATTCCTAATATCTGTTCTTGATAACTTAACCCATTGTTATTATGATTCATATAATTATTAGTATTAGCATTACTTTGAATTTGATTATTACTAATAGAAGATTGAGTTAAAGGTTGAAAATTTGCAATACCATATAAATATTCAATTAGATTTATATAATCTATATATCCAACTCCATTAACATCATATTTATCAAAAATTTGATATAAATGATTTTGTGAATACCCATTTAATCCAATTCTTCCAAAAACTTTAGGAAAATCTTCTTTATTAATGATTCCTTTATCATCTAAATCAATAAATCTAAAAGCATTCACTAATGATTGAATTTCAGAATTTTTTGATTTTGATCTTTTAGATAATTTCTTATGTAATACATTTTCAAAATCTTCTTTTATATCCATTGACATTTTTTTAACTCAAATAAAAAAAAAAAAAACAGTTATTAAATAATAAAAAACATATTTATTTGTTAAATTTATAATTTCATAAAATAAAATAATTCTTATTATATAACTAAATTGAGACAAACTAAGATATACAAATAAAAAATTTTATTATTTTTCTGATATTTGATTTTCTTTTTGACTTTGATATATCATTTTCATTCAATTAAAAATATATTAAAATTTAATTAGAAGATTTCCAAATAGTAATCACATAATCTTTATATTTCAAACAAATCCAATGATTAAAATATGTAGTAGAAATTTGACTTGATTTAGAAAAACAACAAGACCAATAATTTCTATATTTTTCATTAAATTTTTCTCTGACAAAATTTGCTTTTTTGTAATCATCAATATAACCATCATTATTAGGGAATTCATTAGTTGCATATAATATTGTCATTTTTGCATATTCTATCATTGAGTCATCCACTTCTCCATATTTTTGACTTATTTCAAAAGAATTTATTTTAGAAATTGGAGTAGGTGCTTCCATTTTTCTATTTATTTTAATAAATTAAAATTTTTAAATTTTTTGGCTTTTTGAATTCAATTTATTTTTAAATCAGTCCTCTCCTTAATTTATTTAATTTAAAATTTCCATAAATTAATTAAAAAATGGGAAATAATAGCATTAGACATCAATTAAAAGTAGCAATTAGAGAAGACGATTCAAGTAAATTATTAGAATTAATAGAAAAGTCTGATTTTCCTTTGAATAAAGAAATAGGAAAACATAGAAAAAGAACATTAATAATATATAGTATATTATATAAAAGTCCAAAATGTTTAAAAGAATTAATAAAATTGGGAAATGATATAAACATTCCAGATTCTTTTGATCAAAGTACTCCTTTTTTTTTAGCAAGTAAATTTAATTATGTTAATTTAATGGAAATATTATTAAAAACTGAAAAATGTAATATTCACTCAATAAATAATTTAGGATTAAATTGTTTAGATATTTCCATATTAAGAGGAAATTATGAATCAAGTTTATTTATATTAAAAAATACAGATTTGAAAATAGAAAAGTCTTTAGAAAGGTATAAAGAATTAAATAAAGAATTAGAATGTCCTTTATTTAATATAGATTTATTTTATGATAATTTAATAAAGGAAATTCCAATTGAAAAAACTCCTAATTTTTCACTTCCAAATAAGAGAAAAAATTTATTTGAAAATAAAGTTCCTGATCCAAATGAATCATGGGGACATTTTATTAAGAGAATGGGGAAATTGGAATTATATCAACCTCCTTTAATTGATAAAGATAAAGTTGGAATAACTAATTCAATTTATATGAAAATACAAAGTAGTTTAATTGAAAATGAATATGGAGTTAATATTAATTTAAATAAAGAAAAAAATAATAGTAATATTAGTGAGGATTTTTCTAATAATAAATTAATAAAGTCAGAGAGAGAAAAAGGGAAAGAAACAATTTTAGGAAAAATTAATCAGGATTTTGAAAATGAGGCTAAAGAAGGTCAAAAGATTGATAAATTAAAATTAAGAATTGAAGAAGAAAATTAGTTTTTTTTTTGTAAATTTTTTATATTGTATTATTAAATCAATATAAAAATGAATTTTTTTAAGAATATTTTACGGATTAAATAAAACTCTGTAATTAAATGAAAATGAATTAAAATATATAATAATAAAATTCAATAATAATTGGGGATTGGGGATTGGGGATTGGGGATTGGGTATTGTGCACAATCCCCAATCCCCAATCCCCAATTTAATGATTTATTAGATTAAACGAAATATATTATTTTTATTTATTAAAAATAAATCGTATATTCATATAAAATTAAATTTTGAAAAACACATAATTTAATTTTTAAAGAATAAAAAATATATATTTAATAAAAATAAAATAATTATTGATTAGGTTCAGTTAAATTTTGAATATACTCTCCATTACTCTTTCCTTCATTATTATCTAAAACCACAGAATTATTTCCTACATTTCCTTTATTTTTTTTAATGATTCTAGTAATTTTAGGTTGATTAGGAGATTCATTTCCATTTTTAAAAGGATCATTAACATCATTTCTTACTTTTTCAACATTAACACTTTTATTAACATTATTAAAACTTTGATTAATATTACTTTGATTAACATTACTTATATTATTATCAATATTACTAATATTACTAATATTATTATTATTAACAGTGTTAAAATTTCTTTGATTAGAAACAATAGGTAAAATAACATCTTTATTTCTTCCACTTTGAATATAATTTAAATCATTAATTTCATCATCAGAAATGAAATTTTTCTCTTTCATTTCTTGACTTTTTAATAAATTACTATTAACATTTTGTAACATTCTACTAAATCCATGTCCCATTCTATAAGTTTTATCATCTCTTTGTGGATATTTATTCCAAGCAACATAATCACTTTTATTATTTAAATCTCTAATATAACTTTCACATGAAGCACATAAAAATCCATTCATAGGTTTTTTTGCAAGTAACCAACTTTCACCTTCATTTCTTTTCATATTATTATCTATTATTTGCCTTATTTGAGTTTCTAAATATCTAAAACTTTTTTGAACATCTATTTTATCAGCATATCTTTTACTACATGATAATCTTAAATCTTCTAACATTGCTTTTAGTAAATTTTGAAATTGCGTAAAATCATCTTCTGTTGGAGTATGCTTTAATCTTTCTAATATATCATCTATATTTCTTTGTAAACCTTCTAAATTATATTTTAAATTATCTATTTTTTGATTTATTATCTTATTTGCATCATTATATTTTGAAATTTCTACATATTTAGTAAAATCAAATAAGTTTGATTTATTATTTGATGAATCATTTCCTTTATTAAAAGCTAATTTTGCATATTGACCTGATAAAAATTCTATTTTTCTTATTACTAAACTTATATCATTTCTAAATTTTTCATTTGCATCATTTAATCCTTCAAATGAAAATGATATTTCTTTACTTCTATCTTCCATATATTTTAGTCTTTCATTTAATTCTTCTATATCATATTTTGTCCCTTTTTTATTTAATTCTTTTTCAAAATTTGATAATCTTTTATTTATTTCATCTATTATTTCTTGATTTACTTTTAATTTATTTTGTTTTTCTAATTCATTTAATTTATTTGATAAATTTCTTAATAATTCTAAATTTTCTTCATTAGAAGAAAATATATTTTCATTTTTTTGTGAATTTATTTTTATTTCTTCTATTAAGTTATTTATTTTATCCATTAATTTTTTTTCCATATCATTTAATGAATTATTAACAAAATCTTTTATTTGATTATCATTCAAATTATTATTATTGTCATTGTTTGGAATAATATTTAATTTATTATAAATATCTGCTATTTTATTATTAATATCATTAAAATTGTTTAAAGATTCATCTTTATGCTCATTTAATTCTTTAATTAAATCTTCATTATTTTTTTTTACATTTTCAATTTCTCTTCTTGTTAAACTATTAGCATTATTACAATTAGTAACATCATTTTTAGATTTAAATAAATCTATATCAATATTTTTTTGCTTTTCATCTATTTGATCAAATTTAGTAAATACTTTTTTTTCTAAATTCATTATTAAAAGTTTACTTGCATCTAAATTACCGTCTCCGTTGTCTTGAAGTAAATCATATATGTTAAAATCTTGAACTTTAACTTTTATTTTATCCATTTCTTCCTTTGATTGTTTAAGTTTTTCTTCCAACGATAAAATTGATTTATTTATTTTTTCAATTTCTTTATTATTATCTTTTAAATCATTTTTACTTTTGTTTATTTCTTTTGTAATTGTATTATGAACTTTAGAAGTTTTTTGTAATTCTTCTATTTTTTTTTCACATTGATGTATTCTTTTATTTAATAAAGATACTAATTCTGAACTTGAAGTATTTTTTAATTGATTATTATTTTCATTATTATTTTCTGTTATATTTTTTTTTTCATCTGATAATTTAATTTCTTCTTCTTCTTCAATATTATCTTCAAATTCTTCTTCATTATTTTTCTTTTCTTTTTTTTTCTTTTTTATTATTTTTTTCTCAGGTTCTTCAATTTCATTTTCTTCTTCTATGTTTAAATCCTCTTCTTCTTCTTCTTCTTCTTCTTCTACTTCATATTTTTTTTTTTTTTTATTTTTTATTTTTTTTTTTCTTTGTTTCTTCTTCTTAATTTCTGTTTCTTCTTCTTCTTCATCATTATATTCATTTTCTTCTTCGTCTTTTTTTTTTTTTATTATCTTCTTTTCTTCTTCTTTAATTTCTTCTCTTTCTTTAATAATAACTTTTTCTATTATTGAACTTGGATAATTATCGTCAATGTCTTTCTCACCTTCTGATATTTTTTTTATATTGTTTTGAATTATTTGAAAAGTATTTTCAATATTTTGAAATGATTTCTCGTCTGATGAATGAATTAAGTTTAATTTTTTTTCCAAATAATTTATATGATCTTGCATTTCTTGATCTCTTTTTGCTAATTTTATTAATATTTTCTGCAGCAGTGTAAATTGAATGCATGCTGAAACATTAAATTCTTCTCCTTGAATATCAATCATTAAAAATTATATTATTAAATTTGCTTAAGTTATATATTAAAAATAATTAAAAATAAATATTTTTATTAGAAAATAGAATTGATAAAAAAGAAGGTAATAATATATATTATAATTAATATTCCATATATAATCAATAATTATAATAAACATTTTTTCTTAAAAAAATATAAAAATTTGACAAAAATTAATTAATGAAAAATTTATTTTAAAATAAATATTTCAAACTTTTGAATAATCCATTTTACTTTCCAAATGTTTAGCCTCTTTAATTTTCCTAGCAGCTTTCATAAAATCTTCTTGAACAACATATTCCCTTTGAGCTCTAATAGCAAACATCCCAGCTTCAGTGCATACATTTCTTAAATCAGCTCCATTGAATCCATCAGTTAATTTACCAAGAGCTTCATATTCAATTTCTCCTTTCTTGGTCATAGGTTTACTATGAATTTTCAAAATATCAACTCTCCCACTTTCATTAGGAAGAGGAATTTCTATTTTTCTATCAAGTCTCCCAGGTCTTAACAAAGCAGGATCAAGAACATCTGGTCGATTAGTAGCCATAATAACTTTAACTTTCCCTAAATCATCAAAACCATCAATTTGATTTAGCATTTCCATTAAAGTCCTATGAATTTCTCTATCAGCAGAAGAACCTTCACTTGCTCTTTTACCTCCAATAGCATCAATTTCATCTATGAAAATAATACAAGGTTGATTCGCTTTAGCAAAAGCGAACATTTCTCTTACAACACGAGCACTTTCACCAATATATTTATCTACAATACTAGAAGCAACAATCTTTAAAAATTTAGCTTCGATATTACATGCAATTGCTCTTGCTAAAAGAGTCTTCCCTGTACCAGGAGGTCCATATAATAAAACACCTTTTGGTGGTTTAATACCTATTCTTTTAAACAATTCAGGATTTGTAATTGGTAATTCAACAGTTTCTCTTAAATCTCTTATTTGATTTTGTAATCCTCCTACACTTGAATAGGGAACTTCACCTGGATCTTCAGTCATCATATTATATACTGTAGGATCAACTTGATGTGGGAGAATACGCATTATTGTTAATGTAGAAAAATCTAATGAAATTCTTGTTCCTACTTTTAATTTGGAACGATCTATTGCTTTCTTACAATTAACTACGTAACGAGGACCGTTTACTAATTTTGTTATATATTTATCTTCGTCTATTTTCTTTAATATTTCTCCTATTAATTGTCCTGTGTTTTGAATTGTTTTTAAATGCTCATCTGTTTTATCTGCTTCTTCACGTAATGATGTAAATTCTGAACGAGTTTTCTCACGCTCTTCTTCACGTTGTTTACATTCACGAAGACGAGTGCAGTATAATTTTAGCAATTCTTCTTTGTTATCTGGGTATTTACCTGACATTCTTTTTTTTTTTGATTATTTTTTTTTATTTGGATTATATTTTTTTGAGTTTTTATTAATTTCTACAATTTTAAATTTTTGAAATTAATTATTTTTATATTAATTAATATTTTTCATTTAAATTGGTATTAATAAAATAGAAATTCATTTATTTAAGAATAAATATTTTTTATTAATGAAATGGGGATTGGGGATTGGGGAT
>JAEEGK010025117.1_pt1 | contig 12271 bp, 9 predicted proteins | sample 8958771 | NCBI WGS metagenome assembly JAEEGK01 (sample SAMN16246547, study PRJNA631951) | gut metagenome | biome: gut microbiome; feature: rumen; material: SC-attached | host: Bos | place: Iran: Karaj | collected 2018-10 | reverse complement strand
TAACGTAGCATATTACACGAACCCTCCGGCATACATGTTCGCTCGCCACGTGTCCAGATAATTTTTATAATGTGTATCGAGACCGTATGATATAATATTCTACGAATATTTCTTACCCGAAAAGGAATGCGAATGGAACTTATTAAACTTATAAAATCAGGCGACTCTGAAGCTGTAGGTAAGCTCTACGAGCTTATCCGCACAAAGAGCCTGGCCATAGCAAGAAAATATGTGCATGACCCGCAGGACGCGGAGGATATGTTCCAGGATGCCTTTTTAAAGGCCATGGAAAACATCGAGAAATTCGATGAGGACAGGGACTTCGATCCCTGGTTCGATACAATCCTGGTAAATACCTGCAAAAACTGGCTCGTTAAAAAGAAAGCCACCAACTTTTCCGAACTTTCGGATGAAGAAGGTGAGTTTGAAGACACCCTTGAAAATCACGACGACAATATGGTGCCCGAGTCGGCATATGACAGAAAAGAAATGATGGAGATCATCGGCGGTATCGTCGATGATCTTCCTCAGGTTCAAAAAGAAGCCGTAGCGCTCTTTTATTTCAAGGATTACAGCGTCAGGAAAATCGCGGAACTTCAGGAAGTTTCGGAAGATACGGTTAAAAGCCGTCTAAATTACGCCAGAAAGAAAGTGGGCGAAGCCGTTACCGCATACGAAAAGAAGCATGGTATCAAGCTTCACGGTGTTGCCGTTATCCCTGCATTTATGGCTATGTTCTTCAAGAGAAGCGCTTATGCGGCGGTGGCGGAAGCTATCATTTCCGCAACCGGCATAACGGGACTTGCGGGAGCAGCAGGCACGGCGGGAACTGCTGCATTAGGTACCACCGGTACTGCCACAGCCACTGCAGTGGCGGGGAAAATGTCTGCAGCCACGATTTTAAAGATTGCAATAGCGGCAGTGGGAGTCACCGCCGTAACCGGTACGGGAGTCTACATGGCTGTAAACAACACGGACGAAAAGCCTTCAGCCGCCACACCGGCCACAGTCTCGGATATTTCATCTGCAGACGTGACCACCGCTTCGGATGTGAGGGTATCCACAGGGGTTTCTTTGTCAGAGCCCGAAGTAAAGCCTGAGCCCGAACCGACACCTGAGCCGGAACCCGCGCCCGAGCCTGAACCGGAACCTGAGCTCGAGCCTACCGTGGAAACCGAAACCATGGAGGACGGGTCCTACAGCGTTACGGAATACGCCCCCGACGGCAGGAAAAACAAGGAAGACAGGTATTTGGCGAACGGCACCATATGCCTTTCTTTGGAATACGATGAAAATGAAAAAGTGGTGAGGGAAGTTCTTTACGAATCCGACGGAAGCCTTTCCTGGGCCAAGAAATACGAATATGACGAAAATGGCAACCGGACAAAGGCAGAATACACGGAAGGGCCCGACACGGGCGGTTACGACATTTATACCTACGATGAAAACGGGCATATGCTTTCTGCGGAAAGTTACTACAAAAGGAGCAATTCCAGGAGCATAAACTATTATACTTACGATGATGCGGGAAGGCTGAAAACCGTGAAGGTGAGAAATGACAAATACACCTATTCCCACGACAGCGAAGGCCGGATAGTAAAGGGCACCGTCACCCGTAACGGAAGCACCGCCGTTGCCAAATTCACCTACGGTGAAAACGGCAGAGTTTCCAAAAGAAACGTTTACGTGGGCGATCAGCTTTTCAGCTCAACAACCTATACGTATTATTCAAACGGCTATTTAAAGCGCACCACCGTCAATATCCCGAATTCGATATCGCCTCCCCTTGTGGCGGATTTCCCTGCAGTGGGAACCATAGACGAAAAAGATCCGAACAGCCTTTACTTTTACAGATATTAAGTATACCAATGCAGAATAATTTTTTTCCCGGATGTCACCTTTCCGGCCCCTCGGTCATATATATAGTGTAAGGCCCTTCGCGAAGACCTTGTTGTAAACACAACAGGAGGACAGTAAATGAATCAAAAAGAAAGGAATGAAAACTTAGAGCGTGTCATAGAAAACTACAGTAACATGCTTTATCGAATATGCTTTGTGATCCTTAAAAACGAACAGGATGCACAGGACGTATTGCAGGAGACATTTTTGGCATACATGACCAAACGCCCGGTATTTCATTCCGAAGAGCATAAGAAAGCTTGGCTTATCAGAGTATCACAGAATAAATGCAAAGAGTTCTTAAGATTCCATAAAAAACACGCCGCAATCCCTCTTGAAGAGGTGGAAGAAAGCATTGGAATCACCAACGGACTTGATATTGAAGACAGGGAAAAGCTGAATCTTATCTGGAACTTGAACGTAAAGTTAAAGAGTGTGGTGATCCTCTATTATGTTGAAGGATATTCGGTGAAAGAGACCGCGATCATCTTAAACATTTCCGAGGTCGCCGTGAAGAAGCGCCTGCAAAGGGCCAGGGAGATCCTCTCTGAGCTTGGCAGGAAGTATGATGGAGGTATCGTCTGTGAACAATATCAATAAAGATTTATTTTCAAACATTGAGATCTCAAACAAAGCAAAAAAAGAAATATACGAAAACTGTCTGAAGGGAAAGCGCGCCGGCGACATAAGGTTCAGATATGCGGGACTTTTAACTGCCATGATCGGTGCTCTGGTCATCGGATCCACCGGTATCGGAACCTATGCTTATTACCAGAGTGTACAGGCCCGTATGGAATCCATGCCTGCGGAGGAAGTGCGTGAATATGTCCTGGATCTGGAGCATGATACTGCTGTGACAATCGATGATGCTTACAGCAGAAAGCTTACCGACGAAGAAAGCCTGAGAGTCGCAGAGCTTGAAAGAAAGTACAATTCCGAGGGCATGTATCCCGAAGAAAACGTTGAGAGAGTCGATACTCTTGCAGAATGGGACGGAAAGTCCGTATGCTACGTGGAAGAGGATAACAAACTCCACCTTCCCGATGAGATGACGGATGAGGATATCCTTTCTTTCATAGATTATTCCGCAAAGAAAGACTATGTGATGGATAAAGAGGCCGAAAAAGAAGCCGATGATACGCCTTCACCCTATGTGGCTGTGGAAGACGCATCCGAAGAAGGTCTCGTTAAGGCGGGATATAACGCTCTTAACAGGCTTTTCGGCAAGGACGTGGCAAAGGGCTTTAATACAAGAGTTGAAGCCTTCAAGCCTTCCGTTGTAGATCCTTCCGAGGGAACCGGACACGATATGTACTTCGTATATTACGACCAGGTGGGCGGATCTTCCTACAGTACCGATTATGTGGCTGTCTTTGACATGAACGATCTTTCCCTCATTGGAGTGGCTGTCCGCGGCAAGGAGCACTGGGCTGCATTAAAGAGCTACACCGATGCGGATGCGGCCGTAAAGGTTAAAGAAGACCTTCCCAAAGTCGAAGCTGAGATCGCATTTCTCTACGGCTATAAGAACTACGATCTTGAGAGAGACGAAGTGTACTATAATTACAGTGATCCCGGTGAGAACGATGCAAGGCAGGCACGCTACGTCTTCAGATTCGGCAATACCGATGTGGATGTATTGTGGGATCTTGGCAGCGAAAAACTCGCGTCTGTAGAATTCTTCCCTGCGGAAGGTGATTTCTACCCGGATTTTGAACTTGAATAAAAAGAAAAAAATAAGAAAGACCCCGGCGTTTTACCCACGCCGGGGTCTTTTTATCGTTCGCTTTAGGGTCCCGAATTCTCTTGAATCTCAAAGATTACGATATTGCTGTTTGAGTTCACACCTTGGGCAGTTGCAGTATTAGCCACCAGACTGACAGTGAAATTAAGCTGATTTCCTGCGATGTTGGCATCATACATGCCGCCGAGTCTTGCCCGGGCAGTGGATCCCGTTGTGTATTGAAATCCGTTTAAGTTATTTTCGTCATAATCACTGATCAAAACATTGACTTTGCCGGGGGCGCTTGAAAGGGTGCCGGCGATATCCTGATTCTGTGCGCCGGGGTCGAAAGCCGAAAGCTGCCTCAGACGGAAAAACGATCCTGCGGCATTTATATCCTGAGTATTCTGATTTTTGTTTTGGAACCGGGAGTCGGCGCCTCCACCCACGGGAATGAAATATTGCCCTGCACTGCTTTCGCCTGCCTCACGTATGCAGACAAACTGACTTGTGGCTGCGGAAAATTCTCCGGTCAACAATCCTTCACGTCCGGTATCGTAGTATATCCTAAGCGTTACTTCTATCCCGCTGTTGCACCTCACTTCGTCGAGATCCGCGTAGGAAACAGTGCAGTGCATGTTGACTCCGGATACCGAAATATTCGAAAGCCTTATGGTATGTGTATCGGCTGTATGATCTGCTTTCCGGAATGTTCCGTCAACGGCAACAACGCTCTTTGCCATGGCAGCCGTATTGAAAGTAAGATCAAATCCCACGGTTGAGGAGGCATCATCGGGGGTGACCGAAAAGGTGCATTGAGGTTCATTATTCGTTCCGGTGAAAAATCTTGTGAAGGCTGTAACGGTCCTGCTCCTGTTGTATGCAGGGACATACCTACGCTCAACAAAGCTTACGCTTACCTGATCGTTTTCATGAAGGCTATCAACACGAACTTTTGCATCATCATTGGATATAACTGTGTTGGTCCATCCACTCGGGTTGTTTTTGGGGGTTGAACTAACGTCTCCGACCGTCGTTACCATGTTTACACCCGAAAAGATTGAATTTCCGTCCTTAGCCTGAATGTAGTATCCATATGTTAGGGCGGTTGCAGCTTTGTCGGCAGGGTAGAAGTAGTATGCAGGTTCCTCGTAAGGTGCGGCAGAAACCGCGGGCGCTTTAAGTATGCACGCAATGTTTTCTCCCAGTACCTCAGGATACATCCTGTCAATGGCGTCCTGTACCTCATTTTGATCTACGTGAAGTCTGAAGGTAAATTCATAATCTCTTCCGCGGAAAAAAACACCGTTTGCAAAAGTGTCACTGACAACAGTGTTGACAGTGTATCCGGTTCCTGCAAGCCCGCTTGTCCTGCTAAGCAAAGCCGACTCACATGCCGCCTTATTGCCGGTAAAGTCGTCAAAGAGGAATATAGCACGGGGGTCTGAAAGAAGCGCATTGTCGCTTGTCCTCTTTAAGCTGATACTTACTTTGGCTGCGAAATTATTGTCTGTGGCAGGATAAAAATATGTTTTTCCCTGAACATCAGGCTGTCCTTCATTGGAAACGGATGTAAGTGTCGTCCCGGAAGAGGGATTCGAGGACGCTAAGGCACTGCTGATGGGTTGCATGGCGGACGCGTAGTATTGCGCGTCATAGGCATAAAACTCAATCCTATCAAAAAGATTAAGCAGGGAATTAAGCCCGTTTGGTCTCACAACAAATCCAAAAACGGTATCGGATTTGTATTCTGAAAGATCCGATGGAGGGTTCCCCGTAACATAAGTACTGTAGTTTTCCTTTGTGATGGGTGTCACATTAAGCGACAGTAATTCGGGATTGGGGTAAGAACCTATTAGCGCCGGTATATTCTGGTTCCCGCCGGACTGAGAACCGCCGGATGTATTACCGCTTGACTGAGAATCCTGCGCTGCATTGTCGTTCTTGGTTTCAACGTTTACCTGTACGTTAACCTTTTCATTAACAAAGTAATCGCCGTGGCTGTAGCCGATACCATCCTTGTATTCAAATCTGTACCAGCCGGTCTCATTGCAGCGGCCTGTGATATGGACCCGGTCGTTTTGATTTAAAACGCCGAGCTTTTTACCGTCAATGCCGGGGAGATCGCGTACATTTACCCTTGTTTTTGCATACTTCACGGTATCCATGTCGGTAAAGGTCCAAGGATCCTCGGTGCCTGTTTCGATACCCGTTCCTTCTGCAGAATTGTCCGCCGGAGTATCGGCGGGTTTGGATTCGGGTTCGGGAGCGGGTGTGGGTTCGGGAACGGGTTCAGGTTCGGGTTTGGGTTCGCTTACCGATACCGAACTTATGGAACTGACGGTGGTTGATGTCTGAACGCTTGCGGGGGCTTTATTGCAGGATGCGTGTCCCAGGATCAAAGTGATCGAAAGTAAACCGGCCAAAAGCTTTTTCATTTGCATAACTCCTTGATGTACAGTCTCGTTTCTTTAAATAAAATATATGGCTTTTTTTAATAATTGCATCATATGTATATATTTTCAACTTTTTTTTGTATCGGAGGACTTAAAGTGCAAATTCGGTATTGACATATTTGGTTTATCCGAATAAACTAAAGATGTGGTTTATAGGAATAAACCAAATTGGGAGGTGTGCTTATGCCGGATTTTGAACTTGGGGCAGTACAGGAAAGATTCGCGGATATTGTATGGGCCAACGAGCCGATCCCTTCGGGGGAGCTTGTTAAGATCTGTGAGAAAGAACTTGGGTGGAAGAAACCCACCACCTATACGGTGCTCCGAAAGCTGTGTGAGAAAAAAGTGCTCCGGAATGTTGACGGAACGGTTTCTTCGCTCGTATCAAAGGAAGATTTCTATTCCGCCAAGAGCGATCAGGTGGTCAGGGAATCCTACAGTGGTTCGCTTCCCGCCTTTGTTGCGGCGTTCATTTCAAAGAACGAACTGACCGCCAAAGAGGCCGACGAGATACAAAGAATGATTGATGAATTCAGAAAGGAGGGCGGGAAATGAGCACTTTGTTTCTGAAAATCGTTAATATGAGCATTACCGCGAGCTGGCTGATCCTTGCGGCTGTCGCGATCCGCCTGCTCATTAAGAAGGCACCGAGGCGGATCACCTGCTTTCTCTGGATGATCGTTGCACTCCGGCTGGTGATTCCCTTCTCTTTTGAAAGCATATTCAGCCTGGTTCCCAGCGCGGAGCCTATCCCTGCGGACATCGCGGCTGCATCCGGACCCGCCGTCAGTACCGGCCTTACGTTTATCGACCGTCCGATAAATGCGGTCATTTCAGATTCCTTTGCACCTGCCATTGAAAGAAGCGCCAATCCTCTTCAGGTACTCATTCCGGTGCTTTCGGCGGTATGGGTCGGCGGGGTTGCGGCGATCCTGCTTTATGCTTTCATAAGCTATTTAAGGATAAAGAAGACCGTAGCTGCGTCAGTCATTCTTCAAAAGGGCGTCAGAATCTGCGACGATATCAAGTCTCCGTTTATTTTGGGACTTACGAGACCGACCATTTACGTACCTTCGACCATTGACGCGGGAGCACTCGAAAGTGTCCTGGCGCATGAAAATGCCCATCTGTCGAGAAAAGACCACTGGTGGAAGCCCCTGGGATTTTTGCTTCTTGCCATTTACTGGTTTAATCCTTTATGCTGGCTTTCGTATGTGCTTCTTTGCAGGGACATTGAGGCCGCCTGCGACGAGAAGGTCATCCGTGATATGGACAGGGAAGCAAAGGCCGCATATTCCCAGGTACTTTTGGATCTTAGTTTCAACAGAAAGATGATTGCCGCCTGCCCCCTTGCTTTTGGCGAGGTTGGTGTCAAAGAAAGAGTTAAGGGCGTGCTTAACTATAAAAAGCCTGCGTTTTGGATCATTGCGGTGGCCGTTGTGGGCTGCACGGTGGTGGCCGTGTGTTTCCTGACGAATCCTAAGCGCAAGACAGACACTCCGCCCGAATCACAAAGAACGAGTTTTACAGCCATAGTATCGGAAGTCAATGCGGGAACATTGCTTGTCACACCTGTTGCGGGTTCCGAAGAACTTCGGTCGGCGGACAGTTTCACTGTTCCTGCGGCAAATTATCCCGAGGGCTATGAACCTTTAATAGGGGACAAACTTGAAATCGAGTATGACGGTTATATTTTGGAAATCTATCCTGCTTCGCTCGGTAAAATATATTCGGTAAAACTGATAAGTAAAGGCGAAAATCCGACAGCTTCGAATTCGGGCGATGTACCGGGCGAGAGTACGGGGGCATCAAATGACGTAAGTCCGGATGAGAGCGGAGTTCTCGGCGATCCCATCGATAAACTTGCGGAAATCGAGCGGGAGATCGAGATCAATACCTGCTATTACGACCTAACACACGACGGAAATGACGAGACGATCCAGGTCACCTACATAGCCTTCGATGATTTTGACGGTGTTATTGACAAAGCACTGTTTCATAACGGAGCGTTGGGATATGTGAAGCTTTTTGATGAAATGCATCACGCAAAGCCCGAACTTCTTTGGTATAGGGATTACGCTGTTGCACATGTGGGCAATGTTCAGATTTTTGTGACCACGGTTGACGGAAAAGATTACCTTGTAGAAACGGACCTTGGTATATGGCAGGGCGATGCGGTTTACAAGTATAAGGTGTTCTTTATCGAAAACGGAGAAGAGCAGATCGTCGATTCGGGGGAGATCAGCTTTGACACCGAAAATCCTGCGGACACGACGGCTTTCTTTGACGGGATCTATTCGTGGATAAATGATTCTTCGGTCCTTTTGATGGCAACCGACATCGGCCTTGAGAATGATGTTTATTTTTCCCGCGGCCTTGATAAGGTCAGTCCCGAGACCTACTACTCGCAGAAAAAATGAACCCCCGATTTCCAAAACAGCTCCGCAGGGGTATAATATATAGCTGAATGCAGCTAATCTTAGATTCAGGAGCTTACAATGAACGCATCGGATGTTTCAGCTAAAAAGAAAATCGGTAAACTGTACGACATACACTGCCCCTCCTGCGGCGCACCTGCTTATTACGACATTCGCAAACGCATGTATAACTGCAGTTACTGCGGAAACAGCGTAGGGATAGCCGGGGCAAAAAGCCAGAGTAAGGGCTTCCGTGATGTAAGCCGCAAGAAAATGCGGGAATCCATCAAGAAGTTCGAACTTCAGAAAGCAACCTGCACAGGCTGCGGAGCAGAGGTGGTCTTCGAGACCGGTGAGGCCGTGGCAAACTGTGCTTTTTGTGGCAGATCTCTTGTTAGAAAAGCTTTTGTAAATGCAGATATCATCCCGGAACTCATCATCCCCTTTGCAATAACAGAGGATGAAGCAAAGGGTATCCTTGAAAAATGGTGCACTAAGAACCGGCGAAAGAAAGAAGCCAAGGCCATCAGCCAAAGGACGGAAGATCTTAAGGGCTTCTATCTTCCCTACGAACTGGTAAGGGGTCCCGTGAAATGTGATGTTTTCCGCATAGACGGCGGAAGCATATACGAATGCGGAGGCTTTGTGGACCGGGTATTCGTAAACTGCTCAAAGAAACTTGACAACCGGGTGCTTGATGCCATGGAACCCTTTGATCTTGAAGATCTTAGGGAATTCGAGTTTTCTTATATTGCCGGGCATCAGGTTAAGACCGGGGATATTGACAGCGATGAACTTGTCAGCCGTGTGGATGTCGAGGTAGAAGAGGACTATAAGCCCGTGATAGCAAAGACCCTGGAGACCAAGGCAATCAACGTCACGGCTCATTGCAGCGATGTTCAGAGGCTGCCCGTTCTTTTGCCTGTATATTATCTTGCTTTTGACGGATACATGGCGGCGGTAAACGGCCAGACCGGCAAGGTCAGCGTCCGGGCCTCCAAGGATTCCAAGTATCTGCTCCTTCCATGGTGGTTAAAGGCCATCTTTGCAACCATCGCGGGAACCGCAGGCGTGGCATTGGGACTCTTTGCTTTCGGAGCCGCGAAAGATCTGATCTTTACAGCCACCGGGTGCCTGGCCCTGATGCTGGTATTTGTTTTCTTTACGGCATACGGCCAACAAAAAGAAGATTCCTTCGGACTGGAGTATTACCGAAAGATATTCACGTCTAAGGGCGGACCCTATGTACGTGAAGGAAAGCAGCTGGTCCAATCCAAAAAGGAACTGGAAAAACCTGAGACCACGCCCATATTTTTTATGAATCTGGTGGGGCGCCGGCAAGAAGTTGAGATCAGGTTTACGACCCTGTACAGAGTGATAAGAGCCCTTGTAATCACCTTCGCAGTGGTGTTCCTTCCCGTGATTCTCGCACTCTTGATAAACGGCTTTAACTTTTCCGTACTCAATCTTGGGGGCTCCGCGGTGTGGTTCTGCATAACCGTGCCTCTTTCACCGGTATTCCTGATCAAGTACGGCAGGATGGACATCTATGACAACCCCTGGATCTATCTGGTGGACGAGAATGGAAAAAAGAAGCGTTACAAGCGCAAGCAAACCAAAAAGGACCGGGAAGATACCAAACGGTTCATATTGGAGTGGTTAAAACCCCCGCTTTTGTGGTTTACGCTGCTAATGATATTTTTGTTTTGCTCAATGGTCTATCTGACGGCCTTCGGATGGGTGGAATGATCCCATGACTCCGTCCCCTTGGGTTCAGCAAAGAAGGCGCCGGCTTAAGCCGGCGCTTTTTCACGTTCAAATTCATCGATTGCCATTTCCCAGTATTCCCTCGGAATGCTTCTCCAGTCCGCATTGCCGGTATCCTCCGTACAAAGCACGCATGCTCTTTCAAGAACCGCCGTGTAGGCAAAGGTACTGCCGTTAAGCACGTGCTTGGTGATCCGGGTCCAGGCAGGGTCGTATTCGTGAAGCTTTTCTTCATCCATTTCTTTGATCACTGCGGGAACATCGTAGGACAGGGTAACAAATTCCGGCTCCCAACGTCCGTTCTCACCAATAAGCAACATAAACTGGGCTTTCCCACCGCTTCGAAGTGGTACGCCAACAGAACCCGGGTTAATCACGCACTTTCCGTTTCTTTTGTACATGGACTGTACATGGAAATGTGCGCAGACCGTAAGCTCGGTTTCAAGTTTTGCGGTAAGCGCATCGATGTAATCGTAGTCTTCACGCATGCTTTCCGATGCTTTCCAAGGTGAACCGTGACAAATCACGAACGGCGGAAGCCCCGGATAAAGCATGGTCTTTGAAATCGGCAGTTCCTCAAATTCTTCAATCTGTTTTGGCGTCAGGCGCTCGTAGGCGTAGGCGAGCACACCCGAACCGCATTTTCCTTTTTCCCAGATCCAATCGGTGTTTTTGCCGTACTTTCTGTTGATCCAATAGTCTTCCTTGTTGCCGCGAATAAAGGTGCAGGGGTATTCTTTGGACAGTTCCTTTAAGAAACTTATGGTCTTTTCAGGACAAGGCAGGTCTCCGATGTAGTCCCCCAGAAAGATAAATTCCTCCGCTCCGCGTTTTTTTGCTTCTTCCACGCACCTTTCCAGGGCAATGTGGTTACTGTGGATATCAGCCATTACAGCAAGTTTCATATGATCTCTCCATTCTCAAAGGTTTTAACAACCTGTTTTATCGTACAAGAAGATCATAGATCATATTTCTTTATTTTTTCTTGCCCCATTCTTGAATTAATCTTGAGAATTGATCCCTTGGGGACGGGGTTAGGGTCAAGCATGATCTTCTTCCTAAAGTTTTGAGGACCGAATGCCGATATAATAGTATCATATTGTAAGCAAAGGAGTGCGTGCCATTTCAACGGAATGAATGTTGAAGTGACACGTTTTTTTTGTTTCTAAACGTTTGAAAAGGAGAAAATGCAATGGGAATATCGGGGATTATGAATTCAAGTGCCTATAACCTCACGCAAATCGGAGAGCATTCTACCAAAACTTATCAAAAAGAAAATGCCGATAAAGGCAGCTTTTTATCGCTGTTAAACGGCGAAAAGCCTAAAACCTGTCCCTATGATCATTTGGCTAAAAACGGAGTAATCGAGTATAATGGTGTGACATTTCTGTGTGATTATAAGACCAACTCCATATGCCTTGGAGATATGACAAATGAAAAAGAAGTTTTGAATATAAGCCTTCCGAGTGGCGGTAATCTTAAGGTGAATATAAATAATATCGGAAGTCTTGCAAGAGCGGCCGGTATGTTTTCACCGGCAGATCTTAACGCCGTTATGAGGGCAATAGCTCAATACAATCACTGCACAAGTAAGCTCAATGAATTAGAGGAAGAAGAAACAGAAACAATTGAAAATGCCACAGAACCGGACCCGGAACAGATTGAAGAGCGCAGTATCTGCGGGAGAAGGGACTTGAACAATGTAAGTTCAAAAAACACTGATCTTGAGATTGAGTCCACACGTTAAATGGCCGCTAACGTTACCGAAATTGTCAAAATTGCAAAAGCGGTAACGTTAACTTGAGTTTTTCTGGATATAATGGTAGAATGTATACGAAATAAAATGCGGAGGCAACCGGATGAAGTTATTTAAGCGTGAGAATTATCTTAGAAAAATCAGAGGATTCTATGATGCTGACGATATTATAAAAGTCATAACCGGAGTAAGACGGTGCGGAAAGTCTAGTTTGATGGAGATGATAGCGGATGAAATAATCGCAAGTGGCGTT